>Ga0209567_10000508_pt1 | contig 21105 bp, 18 predicted proteins | sample COG_12_FD_184756 | JGI IMG/M metagenome (GOLD analysis project Ga0209567, IMG submission 184756) | Pelagic marine sediment microbial communities from the LTER site Helgoland, North Sea, for post-phytoplankton bloom and carbon turnover... | ecosystem: Environmental > Aquatic > Marine > Neritic...
TCGTCGCTGATGTCAATGCCGTAAAGCACGCCGGTGTCGGGGGTAGCCGGCCGCGGTGATGTACAGCCGGCCGGTCTCCGGATGAAGCGCCGGCGTGTTCGCGACTTCGAGCTCCCAGCCCTGCAGCAAGTTGAAAAGCAATGGGATCAAGTCCGGGTCCATCAAGCCCTTCCACAAGGACTCCGGCGGCTCGTCTTCAGGTTCGCGCCCGGCACCGCCCGGAAGGTCGAGCGGCGGCATTGCGAGCTCGCCGTCGTGCGACCAGAAAAACAAGACCTTGCCATCGGTCGTCACCCCGCCGACATAGCGCTGGCGGCTGAGCACGACGGTCATGAATCCCCAGTCGACGCCGTACGGCTTCAAATCCGCGACCCATTTGACCTCGCCGTCTGGCTTGAAGGCCCAGAGCTGGTCACGGTCTCCGACGTAGAGGTCGCCCTCTGCGTCGATCGTGGGAGCGTTCATGATCGCAAACGAATCGAGGTCGTCGAGCGATTCTTGCGGCTTCGCGGACCAGAGCACTTCGCCCTCGGGCGAGATCGCGAAGAGGTGGCTGTTGCCGGGAGGCGCGCCGGTCACCACGTACGATGTGCCGTCGAGCCCCACCGTGGGCGGCCAAAAGATCGGGTGCCCTTGCAAAAGATGCTTCTCGAGCTCGAACGAGGCGCCAAGCTCGAGCGGGACGAAGTCGGTGTTCGAGCTGTCCCGATGGCCGGATGGCCAAATGCTATCGAAGTATTGCGGGCTCAGGTTCGACTCGGTCTTGCTCTGCCGAAACCCGGGTGGACCGTCGGCGAGAATCGGCCGTGGCAGCGGCACCTCACTCTTCCTATTGCTGCCGCGCTGGCTCACCAGCCATACGGCGAGGACCGCCAGCGCCAGGGGCACGCCCCAACGAATCCATCGGCTCTCTACCGTCCCCATGGTCGCGTGCTAGCACGCTCGCGCGCTGCGCCGTCAAGCGCGATCTTCTACAACGCCCATGTCGCTGCCTCCATGCGTCACTCTCAGCCTGAGTGTCCGCAGCCCTCGCGGACGAATCGCAGGCTTACGCTCGGGAGCTGCTGGGGCTAGGATGGCTCAGTCGGCTCCGCCGGCGAAAGAGCGAGGTGTAGCGATGTCCGGGTCCTGGGAAAAAACAGCGTGCATCCTATGCGAGTGCAACTGCGGCCTCGAAGTACAGGTCGGCGGAGAGGGCAACCGTCATTTCACCCGGATCCGTGGGGACAAGGCCCACCCTTCATCGAAGGGCTACGCCTGCGAGAAGCCGCACCGGCTGGACTACTATCAGAACGGCCCTGATCGGATCACCTCGCCGCTTCGCCGCAAAGAGGACGGGACCTTCGAGGAGATCGACTGGGACACCGCGATTGACGAAGTTGCCGCGCGCCTTTCGGCGGTGCGCGATGAGCACGGTGGCGAAACGATTTTTTACTACGGCGGTGGCGGTCAGGGGAACCACCTGCCCGGAGCGTACTCGACGGCGACACGCCGTGCGCTTGGATCGCGGTATCGCTCGAGCGCCTTGGCGCAGGAAAAGACCGGCGAGTTCTGGGTCGGCGGGCGCCTCATGGGGAACATGACCCGCGCCGACTTCGAGCATTGCGAGGTCGGCCTCTTCATCGGCAAGAACCCCTGGCAGTCCCACGGCATCCCCCGCGCGCGCGTCACGCTCAAGGAACTGGCCAAGGACCCGAAGCGAAGTCTGATCGTCATCGATCCGCGTCGAACCGAAACCGCCGAGATGGCGGACATCCACTTGCAGGTGAAGCCGGGAACCGACGCCTGGTTGCTCTCCGCACTCGGAGCCGTTCTCGTTCAAGAAGATCGGACCAACAAAGCTTGGATTCAGGAGCACGTGGATGGCGCCGAGGAGGTGCTCGCTGCCCTTCGTGAGATTCCCATCGCCGAGCACTGCCAAATCTCCGGCGTCTCCGAGGACTTGGTGCGTGACGTGGCTCGCCGTATCGGAGCGGCCGAGAGCGTGGCGATCTTCGAAGACCTGGGCATCCAGATGAACCGCCACTCGACCCTCAATAGCTACCTCAACAAGTTGCTCTGGGTCCTTACGGGGAACTTCGCGAAGCGTGGCGCGCAATACGTTCCGGCGAGCATCGTGCCCATCACCGGCAAGCTCGACAAACTCGCCGCCGGAGCCGAATGCAAGCGAACTCCGGTCACTGGGGATCGGATCATCTCGGGGCTGACCCCCTGCAATTCGATTCCCGACGAGATCTTGAGCGATCATCCGAAGCGCTATCGCGCGATGATCGTAGAAAGCGGCAACCCAGCGCACTCGCTGGCCGATAGCAAGCGCATGCGCGAGGCGCTGCGGGCTCTCGACACCCTGGTCGTCATCGACATCGCCATGACCGAAACGGCCCGCTTGGCCGACTACATCCTTCCCGCGGCCACGCAGTACGAGAAGGCCGAGGCAACCTTCTTCAACTTCGAGTTCCCGGAGAACTACTTCCATGTCCGGCGGCCGGTGTTCGAGGCGCCCGACGGTGTCCTTCCCGAAGCCGAGATCCATGCCCGGCTCTGCGAGGCGCTCGGCGCGTACACCGAAGAAGACCTTGCTCCCTTGCACGCCGCTGCCAAGCAGGGGCGAGCCGCGCTCCTACCCGTGTTTTTCGGATCGGTCCTCAGCAATCCCAAGCTCGCTCCGATGGCTCCGGTGATCTTGTATCGGACGCTCGGCCCTCATCTTCCAGCCGGGCTCGAATCCGCAGCGGTGGTCTGGGGGCTCGCCCACCAAACCGCGAGAGCGAATCCCGCCTCGCTTCGTCGCGCGGGCTTCGACGGTGAAGGCTTCGAGCCCGCCGAGAAGCTCTTCGACGCCATCTTACAGAGCCCGTCCGGAGTGGTCTTTGCCGTCGACGAGCAAGACGAAACCTGGGCTCGCGTGAAGTCCCCGAATGGCAAGATCCAGGCTTCGATCCCCGAGCTGCTCGACGAGCTCGCGCGCCTGGGCGATGCGAGCGCCGGCACAGAGGACAGCGCATTCCCGTTCGTCTTGTCGGCCGGCGAACGGCGCTCCTTCACGGCCAATACGATCCTCCGAAACCCCGACTGGCGAAAGAAAGATCCGGACGGCTCACTCCGCATCAGCCCCCACGACGCGACGCAACTAGGCGTCGGGAATGGCGATCGCGTTCGACTAACCACCAAGCGCGGGTCGGTGGACGTGCCGGTCGAAGTCTCCGAGATGATGCGAGCAGGGCATGTGTCCTTGCCTAACGGGCTTGGTCTCGACCACACGACCGAGGGCGGCGAGCGCGTTCAAACCGGCGTGGCACCCAACGAGCTGACCGCGAGCGAGGATCGCGATTGGCTCGCGGGCACTCCGTGGCACAAGCACGTGGCGGCGCGCATCGAAGCGCTCGCCTAGCTCAGAGCTGGTCTCTCGCGTTTTCCAAGAGCCGCCGCGCTTCGGTGGCGACCTCTTCGATCGGCGCGTCGGGCACGAGCTCGAACATCGCCTTGGGGTCGGCGAAGGAGACCAGCGCGCCTCCCTCCGATTGTTGGACCACGACGTTGCACGGCAGAAGCAGCCCAATGAACGACTCTCCTTGCAGCGCCTTGTACGCGAGCTTCGGGTTGCAAGCGCCGAGGATCACATACGGCCGGAAGTCGACGTCGATCTTCTTCTTCAAGGTCTCTTTGACGTCGATCTTCGTGAGCACGCCAAAGCCATTCGCCTTGAGTGCTTCGGTGACCTTCTCGAGCGCTTCGTCCACCGAAACGCCATCGAGCTGTTTGGAAAACGCATAGCTTGGATCCTTCATCGTCAGCCTCCTCTCGGTCATATAAGACCTGCTTGTAGAGAAGCCAATGGTGCCGCAAAGTATGCGCCTCACTCGCACAGAGATCTCGACGTGTACAAGACCCTCACCGCCCAGACTCTTCACTACTTCGCGCGGCCGCAGGAGCGCGTCCTTCGCGAGCAACTCGACGTTCCAGCGGCCTGGAAAGGGAGCGAGCTTCGGCAGCGGGACGATTGGCGCGAGACTCTGACGGACGCCGACATCAGTGAGATCGAACGCGCGATGGACGTTGCCCATCGAACCGGCAAGCCGATGGGAGAGCTGACCAGAGCTGACTTTCCCCTGCCGACGCTCTCGAAGAAGATCGCTCGCTGGAGAAACGAAGTCGGGTTCGGGCGCGGTGTTCAGGTGCTTCGCGGCATTCCGGTCGAGCGCTGGCCGCAGAGCGACAGCGAGCTTTTTTTCTGGTGCTTTGGTCAGCACTTCGGAGTCCCTGGCGCACAGAATCCGCAGGCGGATCTTCTAGGACACGTGCGTGACACCGGCGAAAGCCCGGACGAAGTGCGCCACTACCGAACCCGAGTGAACATCAACTTTCATTGCGATGCCGCTGACGTGGTGGGGCTCCTCTGTCTGCGCCAGGCCAAGCGTGGGGGCCAAAGCCGAATCGCGAGCTCGGTTTCGGTCTACAACGAGCTGTTGCGCCGGCGACCCGACTCGGTCGATCGCTTGTACGAGCCATTCATGATGGATACCAAGGGCGAGGGTGGTGTTCGCTACATTCCGGTTCGCCCGTGCCGCTTCGACGAAGGCCGATTGCGGACCTTCTATCACACCGACTATTTTCGCTCGGCGGTCGGCTTCGATGGAAAGCTCATCCTCTCTTCAGAGGACCGCGCGGTGCTCGATCTCTACAACGAAATCGCAGAGTCCCCAGACTTCTACCTCGACATGGACTTCGAACCGGGCGATGTGCAGCTCCTCTCGAACCACACCGTGCTCCACGCGCGAACCGACTACGAAGACTACCCAGAGCCAGAGCTCAGGCGTCACCTCTTGCGGCTCTGGATCTCGCTACCAGGAGGAGCCTCCTTGGCCTCGCAGCTCCGACGGCAGCGAAGCCGGGCGAGCATGGTCGCCACGCTCCTCGGCACCAAGCTCGGCCACGGGCTACGGCGCGCGGCCCACTGAGCTAGGGCAGGCGTCCCGCGACGATGTATTGATAGGGGAGCGGCTGCTCCAGCAGCTCGGTCGTGAACCCGGCCGATTCGAGCTCACGCCGCACCGTATCGTGAGTGAGTCGCATCTGCGGAGGCGGCCCGTGAGGGCTTTCGATCGTGAAGTCGACGATCAGGAGCAGGCCGCCGGGGCCAAGGGCGGCGAGTAGTTTTTCGGCGTACTCCACCCGATTGGAGATGTGGTGCCAGGTGTTGACGATCAGGATCCGATCGGCCGAGCGGGGCGCCAACGCCGGATCGTCGGCGGTGATCAAGCCGGGCTTCACGTTCCGAAGCTCTTCTCGCTCGATTCTCCCCTGCAGCGTATCGACCATCGACCGGTTGGTGTCCAGCGCCAGGACGCGGCCCTGCCTGCCCACCGCTTCGGACAGGTAACGGGCGAAGTATCCGGTGCCTGCCCCGAGATCGACCACCGTCATCCCCGGCTGGCAGTCGAGGCGCTCGACGACTTCCGCGGGCATCTGCCAGTCGTCCCGCCCCGGGTCATCGAGGCGGTTGGCATAGGTCTGGGGATCTGGAAACCCGTGCTCGGAGCCCGTCGAGTGTTCATGAACCCCAGCGGTGCCGGCTGCTTCGGGGGGATTTTCGGCCGATCTCCCGTTGCACCCTGCGCCGAGGGCTGTCACAAGCGCGAATAGGGGAATTGCTTTCAGGGTCATCCGGATTCCTCGCCGTCCTGGCTTTGCGGTCCTGGCTTTACAATTAGCGACATCTTTGACCCGGGCAAATGACTTCGCATATTTAGACGACGAAAAGGTGCGCTACTTAACCCCGCGCAGGTACAAGAAAAATTGCGTGTAACTACCTCGGGACTATGCTGGCGCCCGTGCTCTCTGAGTTCAGAGGGGAAGGAAAAGGAACTCCATGAAGAGACAACTCAATCCATCTTTCACCGTCCTCGTGTGCCTGACGGTTTTCGCGACCATGTTGGTAGGCTGCAAGAAGGACGCGGAAGAGCCCGAGCCCGAGCCGACGACCGGCTACGAGGCTCCGGAACCAGAGCCTGAAGTTTACGTCGCGCCTGCCGAAGAACCCTGCGTCGTCGAGACCGTGTACTTCGCGTTCGACTCGGCTGAGCTCGACAGCAGCGCTCGCTCGGCGCTTCAAGAGGCCGTGGAATGCTATCGCGGCCAGGCCGACCCGGGGCTTTCGCTTCTACTCACCGGTGCCTGCGATCCACGTGGTACCGAGGAGTACAACATCGCTCTCGGCGAGCGCCGGGCGCGTTCGGTTCGCAGCTACCTGGTGTCGCTTGGTTTGGACAGCAGCCGAGTCTCCATCACCTCCGTAGGTGAAGAGATGGCTTCGGGCACCGACGAAGCCGGCTGGGCTCGCGACCGTAACGTGTCCGGCTCAGAGAACTGACGCGCATGGGGGGTGCGCTCGTGGGGGGTAGCCATTGATGCTTTCGGTCTTCCTTCAGACGAGCGCGCCGGAACAACTCAATCCTTGGCAACTGGTGGTCGGCGCTTCGCCGGTCGTCCAGTTCGTCCTGCTGATTCTCGTCTTCATGATGGTGATGTGCCTCTACATCATCGGCGCGAAGTGGATCCGGCTGAAGCAGGTCACCGACCAGAGCCGAGGGTTTCTCGCGCTTTTTTGGGCCGAGGAGCGGACTCGCACTTGGAACGGCAAGGCGATGAACGAGATCCACAGCCAATCGGCGGGCTTTGACCGCTCGCCGGTCGCGACCGTGTTTCGCGCGGGCTATCGCGAGCTTGCGCGCATCGCTCGCGGGGGCCCCCCCTCCATCGCGGACATCGGCAACGTCGAGCGCGCCATTCGCCGGGCGCAGAGCGCGGAGATGACCCGGCTCGAGAACAAGGTCTCGTTCTTGGCGACCACCGCATCGACCGCGCCCTTCGTTGGGCTTTTCGGCACGGTCTGGGGCGTGATGAACTCGTTCATCGCAATCCATGGCGAGAAGAGCGCCGGGCTCGACGTCGTGGCGCCAGGCATCGCGGAAGCCTTGATCGCGACCGCGCTCGGGCTTGCCGCCGCGATTCCCGCCGTGATGGCCTACAACTACTTCGTGCGGCGCATTCGCGTCGTCGATAGTGAGACGGCTGCGTTCGCAAGCGACTATCTGAATATTATTCGTCGTCACTTGTTGGTGGACTAGGCGATGTCTTTTTCGAACGATGGCGGGGGACCGCAAAGCGTGCTCAGCGAAATCAACGTCACGCCGCTAGTCGACGTGATGCTCGTGCTCCTGATCATCTTCATGGTCGCTGCGCCGATGCTCACGACTGGCGTCAACGTCGACCTTCCAAAGGCCGACGCGCCTCGAATGGACATCGATCAGGACCAGCCGCTGATCACCGTACAGCGCGACCAACGCATCTTTCTCTTCGACGAAGAGGTTTCGCTCGACGTCCTGCGGCAGCGTCTGGTGACAGACGAGCGTATTCGCGAGGTGGACGAGGTGTTCGTGCAAGCGGACGAGCAGGTGCCGTACGGCTCCGTCGCACAAGTTCTCGCCCTCGTGCGCCAGGCCGGCATTGGAAAAATGGGGCTGGTCACCGACCCGCTCACCCGAGAGCCGAGATAAGCGATGCCCGGGGCGAGCGACTGGCGGGCCCTCTCACTTCTCGAGACGGAGCAGCCCACGCTGGCCGAAATCATGGGAGGCATTGGTTTCACACTTGCGGCGTTCGTGCTGACCCCTTCGCTAGCCTTGCTGAGCGCATTCTTGCTCGGCGGGCTGGGGACGATCTTTGGCGCAGGCGTCGAGGAGCTCCCGCCCCCGCCCATCGAAGTGATCGAAACGCGATTCGTCCGACTCGGGAAAAAGAGGCCACCTCGGAGGATGCCGAGCAAAGAAGTGCCAAACGTGCAGGAAACGGCGCCAGTCCCTCAGGCCCCAGACTCCGAGCCGATCGCTGCGGTGGCGACGGGGAACAACGAGAAAGGCCTCGCGAAGCCCAACAAGAAGCGCACGAAGCGCGACGAGGATCTTCTGTCCCAACTTGGCGCCCGGGCCGGCGCAATTTCTGACCTCTCCAAGGCGCCGGAGCTCGAGGGCGACCCAGACGGCATCGTCGAGGGCACCAAGGCCAGCGGAACGGAACGCGAAATCTACATCGGCAAGCTCTATTCGTACTTTCGAAGGGGTTGGCAGGTGCCCACCCAGATCACCGACGAAGAGCTTCAAAAGCTCGCCTGCATGGTCGAGCTTTCGATCACGAAAGATGGACGGGCAGCTGACTACGAAGTGAAACGTCCGAGTGGGAATGAAGCGTTCGATGAGTCCGTTCGTCGGAGGTTGCATCAGACAGAGGGGGCGAAGCTTCCGGAGCCTCCGGAATCGGTGGCCAACCAAATATTGGGGAAATCGGTCTCTCTGGTTTTCGTTGGGCGTCACGCTCGTTGAGGTTGCAAATGACTTGGATTGAAGCTCGAAATCGATGGATTGCTGAAGTGGGGATTCGCGGGGCGGGAATCGTCGCGCTTGCCGTTGGCCTGCTCGTCGTCTCGGCCTTGCCCGTCATCGGGCAGGACGAAGCGCCGCCGTTGCCAGAAGACAAAATCGTCGTCGAAATCGATGCGCCGGACGAAGACGTGTTTCGCATCGGGATTCCGAACCTGATCGGCGATGCCACGGTGCTCGCGGCGAACGGCGGGTCCATCCTGCAAAACGACTTCCGCTTGATGCCTGGCTTTCGCGTCATCGGCCCGAGCGCGGTCCGACACGATTCGGCAAGCCTCGGCCTTGGAGTCGACCTCGGCGCCTGGGCGGTGCTGGGCGCCAACGGCGTCATCAAGGGCCAGGTCTTTGGGACCGACGCCGGAATGAGCGTCGAGCTTCGTTTCTATGAGTCGAGCGGAGGAGCGGCGCCCGCGCTTCGTCGCACGTATCGAGGACCTTCGACCGAGCTCAGAAAGTGGATGCACGATTTCGTCAACCAGGTGATCGGCGTCATCACCGGAACGTACGGCCCGTTTGGTACCGAAATCGCGTTCGCACGGAAGCATGGGCCCGGACGAAAGAGCGTCTATGCCGCTGCGATGGACGGTTATGGCGTCCGGCGGGTGTCGAGCGGCGGCGGGGTCTCGATGCTTCCGTCCTTCGGGAAAGGCACGATTTGGTACACGCGAATGTCGAAGCAGGGGATGTTCATCACGAACACGCGTGTTGGAGGTCGGCGGATCATCGGCGGCAAAGGAATCACCATGTCGCCTTCGATCTGTGGCGAACGGGTCTACTTCTCTTCGTCGCGATCCGGGAACTACGAAATCTACAGCTCAAACCTCGACGGCTCCGGCCTGCGACGCTTGACCCGTAGCCGAGGAATCGACGTGAGCCCGACCTGTGGGCCCGGCGGCAAACTGGCGTTCGTATCGGACCGTCACGGGAGCCCGCAGGTCTTCACCATGAGCAGCAACGGGACGAATGTGCAGCGCGTGACGTTCCGCGGCAACCACAACCAAACGCCCGTCTGGTGCGCCGATGCGAAGCAGCCGCTCATCGCGTTCAGTGGTCGCGATGGCAATTTCGACATTTTCACTGTCAACGTCGAGACCCAAGAGTACACGCGGCTCACCCAAGGCCAGGGTGACAACAAGGACCCGGCCTTTTCGCGTGACTGCCGGCTGATCGCGTTCACATCGAACCGTCGGGGGTCGCCGGGCGTCTATCTTTCGGGCCAAGACGGGCTCGACCAAAATCAGATCATCGACGGCGTGGCCGAAACGGTTCGCTGGGCACGCTGAACGCGCGAATCTGGTATGCTGCCGGCCGATGGCGATCTGGAAGTTGGGCGGCCTCGCGGCAGTTGTGGTCCTCGGACTGGCTGCTTTCGGGCTATGGCGCGTCTACGGAGGCGGAAACCTTCATGCCGACGGTGAGATCACGGCGACTCCGCTCGACCGCGGCCTGTTGAGCGCGCGCCAAGATGAGCAGAAAGCCATCACGGGCAGCTCGGAGACACGCGTGCTCTTCGGCGATCTGCACGTGCACTCGACCCTGTCCGTGGACGCGTTCCAGTGGAGCCTGCCGTTGATGGGAGGCGAGGGTGTCCATCCCCCTGCCGATGCCTGTGACTTCGCACGCTTTTGCTCGCAGCTCGACTTCTACTCGCTCACCGACCATGCCGAGGCGCTGACTCCACGCACCTGGGACATGGTCCGCGAGTCGATTCGCCAATGCAACGCCGTCGATGCGCAGAGCGAGCAACCGGATGTCGTCGCGTTTGCCGGCTTCGAATGGACGCAGATCGGAACCACGCCTGAGACACACTTTGGCCACCGCAACGTGATTTTCAAGAACACGTCAGACGCACAGTTGCCGAGCCGGCCCATCGCAGCGCCAGGCCTCGCCTCGCAGGCCTTCCGCGATCGCGAAACGCTCCGAGCCAACTGGAAGATCCCGTTCAAGGCGTTTCCGAACAACCAGCCATACAACGACGCAGCGAAACACGTTCGGGAGATCGCACGTCTGTCGAATTGTGCCGAAGATCAAGCCTCGCCCGACCTTCCAGCCGACTGTCGTGAGTTCGCAAAGACTCCGGAATCGCTCTTCCAAAAGCTCGATGAATGGGGCTTCGATGCCATGGTGATCCCGCACGGCACGACCTGGGGCTTCTACACGCCTCCCGGGTACGACTACGACAAGCAGCTCGAGGCGAAACGCGACAACCCGAAGTGGCAGCCAGCGATCGAAGTGTTCTCCGGGCACGGGAACTCCGAGGAGTATCGAACGTATCGCGCCGCCGAGGAGGCCGAAGAGGGCTGGGTCTGCCCCGAACCCACCGATGATTTCGAGCCTTGCTGTTGGCGCGCGGGTGAGATCATCCGCAGTCGATGCGACGAGCCCCTTTCCGAAGAATGCGACCGACGAGTGTCCGCTGCCCGCGCCAACTATCTGCGGGTCGGGGTCGCGGGCTTCCTCACTCTCCCGGGCACCGATCTCAGCGACTGGGGCAACTGCGATCAGTGCACCGACTGCTTTCAGCCAAGTTATGCGTACCGGCCAGGCGGTTCGGTGCAGTACATCCTCGCGCGCGGCAGCTTCGAAGCGGGCGAGGTGCCGCGGCATGCAACTCTGGGTTTGATCGCGTCGAGCGACAACCATTCGGCTCGACCCGGCACGGGATATAAAGAGTACGAGCGTCGAAAGATGACCGAGGCGCGCGGCGTGGTGAATGAAGAGTGGCGAGAGCTGCTGTTTAGCGATGCGGAGAAGACGGATGAGTCTGTGGCGCTTTCCCCGGAGGCGGTGTTCGCCAGGCCGCCGTTTCGTCGCGTCTGGCTCGAGCGCCAAGCGTCGTTCTTTCTCACCGGAGGCCTCGTCGCGGTGCATGCCAAGGAGCGGACGCGCGATGCGATTTGGCAGGCAGTGTTCGACCGGGAGGTCTACGGGACGTCGGGCGACCGAATCTTGCTCTGGTTCGATCTCATCAACGCTGCGGAGGACCGTGCTCCGATGGGGAGTCAGCTCGCCTTCGATGGGATTCCGAGGTTTCGGGCTCGCGCCGCGGGTGCGTTTGCGCAGCTTTTCGGCTGCCCCGACGAGGTCACCGAGGCGCTCGGGGCGGAGCGCATCGGCCGAATTTGCGCCGGAGAGTGCTACCACCCTTCGGACGAGCGTCGCAGCATCACGCGCATCGAGGTGGTTCGTATCCAGCGGCAATTGGACGAGAGCGAGGCCGTCGAAGATCTCATCCAGGACCCCTGGCTGACGATACCCTGCCCGACGGATGCGGAAGTCTGCCAGGTCGAGTTTGACGACCCCTGGTACGCGTCGGCAGACCGAGAGGTGCTCTACTACGTGCGGGCCATCCAAGAGCCCACGGCGGCGGTCAATGCGGGCTTGCTCCGCTGTGAAGGCGAAGACTGCGACCCCTGCTATGGTGACTATCGAACACCCTTCGACGACGACTGCCTGTCGATGACGCAAGAGCGAGCCTGGTCCTCGCCGATCTACCTCAGCCAGCCGGCTAAGCCCGCAAGCCCTTAGCGGTCGTCGCAGTCCGCGGCGCCAAGTGCACGGATCCTGCGCAGATCTTTCTTCGCCTCGGGTACGAGCTTCGACCTCTTGTGGTTCTTCAGCAAAGCCTTGAGCGCGGTGCTTGCGTCGTTGCACGAGCGCACGTCCAAGAACGCTTTCGACATGTCGTAGAGCGTCTTGTCGAGGGCGTCACTCTTTCGGTACGTCGACAACACCTTTTGGAACTCCCCGAGCGCGGCCGCGGCCTGGGCCTGCTTCAAGTAACTGGAGCCGATCATGTACTGCGCGTTGTCCGCGTGCTCGTCTTTGGGGTACCGCTCCACATAGGCTCGCGCGAGCCCGCGTGTGTAGGAATACTTGTTGACGCGATACGCCTTCGTGAGCGCCTCCCAATGCGCGCTCTTGCTCTTTGGAATCTCGCCCGAGTCGATCGGGACATCCATGCCGGCAGCGCGCGCGACTTCGCTCAGCCTTCGCTGCAGCGCGAGGCTCTGTTCGGCCTGCGCTTTGCTCGTCCCGCTACTCTCATGACGAAGCTCCGCAATCTGGCCTTCCATCGTTGCAAGCCGCTGTTGAATCTTTTCGATTTGGAGCCCTTGGTCGGCGCTGTTGCGGCGAAGGACTCGGCTCGCCTCAGCCAGCGCTTCCTCGAGCGCCTTTCGTTTGACCTCCAGGTCTTCTTCGAGCGAGTCGAGGCGGTTCTGGTTCGCGGCAATGTCAGTCTGCATTTGGCTGATGCAGGCCGGCGCCGAGACGAGGGTGAGCGAGAGCGCAGTGAGCCCCAAGGCGAAGCCCGAGCGCGTGCCGCCGAAAAGTGAAATCATCCCCATGACCAAACCATTTAGTATAGATGGGTTAGTCGGGCCATTTTATGAGTCCGTGTCGAGCAGGCCGTTGTGGTCCACAATAGCCTGGAGCTGTCGCAGGCCGTCCTGAAGCTTCGCAAAAAACGAGGCCGAGTGCGGCACGAAGTAGAAACTCGGGTGCTCGGACCAGAGCTCTCGAAGGCGTAAGTCGAGGTGCCGGGCCTCCTCGTTGGTCTCGGTCCGCGCCGGATTTCCGCCTTCGATCGAGATGTCACCGACAGCGGCCGATTCGAAGAAGATCACGGCGTCGTAGCGGCGGAGCTCTTCGTCGAGGCTGGTGTGCAGAGTTTCGAAGAAGCCCGCGGGCGCGCTTTGTGGCCAGAAGGCGGCGCCGTCGATGGTGCCACGGTCGCAGAGCAAGACGCGGCCTGGGTAGAGCGCGCCCTGAATGTCTTCGAGGGCGACTTGGGCGTGGAAGATGGCCAGCTGGGTTGCGGCACGGGCCTTCGGTTCACCGACACGAGGAAAGCCGCCCGTGAACAGCATCGTGGCCGTTTCAGGCACGATGACGATTTTTTCGCCGATCTCGCGTCGGAATAAGTCTGCGGCCGTGCTCTTCCCGCCCCCAGGGCCGCCGGTCAACACGATGCGAAAATGGTTTCGTCCCGAAGCGTTCATGCTCGAGCCCAAGATAGCGGATTCCACGCCGCCCGGGTACGACGAAAGGCTTTGTCGAGTTCCTTCCGGACACTGCAGCGCGAGTCGGCGAATCTTGCGAGCCGGGACGCGTCATCTGGTGAGAGGGGCGGGCGAAGTGTTGTGTTCATAGCGAGGCCGCGCGGGCTCGTGTACACCAAGCAGCATGGCAGTTCGACTCCCCGCGGAGCTCCTTCGCAACCTTCTCCGCTTCGCGCTGCGGCTCGAGATCGAAGGCATGCCGGCGGTTCGGGCGCGGCCCCACGAAAGCGATTCGCAGCGAACCATTCTCTATTTTCACGGAGGCGGCTACTGCGTGGGCAGCTGGCAATCGCATCGGGGTCCGATCACTCACCTGGCTGTTGCCGCCGACGCTCAGGTGTACGCACCCAACTATCGCCTGGCACCCGAGCATCCATACCCCGCTGCCCTCGAGGATGCCTTGGCCGCGTATCGATGACCGAGAACGTCCGCATCGACCCTATGTTGAGACCGGCTTGGTCGCGCGCATGCTCCACCATGTACCTCGACGCCCGCTGGCATTGACGCGGCCTCGTTAGGGAAAGATCCCGTCCAGCGCATAGGAGCTCGCGACCGACTCGATGGCGCTGAGATAAGCAGCGGTCCGGAGGTCAGGCAGCGACCGTCGCTTCCAAGGCTCACGAATCTTCTCGTAAGAAATCGCCATCGTATTTTCCAGCGCCGTGCGAACGAAGTCGATCTCATTGGGCGCCTGGAGCAGAAGGGCGGCGTCCTCTGGAGGGACGCTCTTCCCGGTCAGGCGGCTGATCGCGTCGAGAATCCGATTGTTCGAGATCTGCTGATAGCGGCGGGTCATGCGCTCGAAGCTCACATGCGAGAGGTTCTTGATCCATTCGAAGTACGACACCACGACGCCGCCCGCGTTCGCGTAAATATCCGGGAGCACCACGGTCCCAGCTTCGCGAAGAATCGCATCTGCCTGGGGATCGACTGGGCCATTTGCGGCCTCGACGATCACTTTCGCCTGGAGCTTCGGCGCGTTCTCAGCAGTGATTTGATGCTCGAGTGCGGATGGAATCAGCACGTCGCAGGGCTCTTCCAGGATAGCGTCCGGATTGGCCAGGTAGCGGGCGTCTGGGAAACCGCGAAGAGAGCCGGTCTCGGCGCGGTGGAGGAGAACGGCTTCGACGTCGAGTCCACCTTCATCGTAGAGTGCGCCGTCGCTCACGGAGACGCCGACGATGACAGCATCCCGCTCGATCGCGGAGAGCGCCGCGTGAAGCCCGACTTTGCCTAGCCCCGGCACGATGATTCGCTTTCCCGCCAAACCTGTTTCCAAGCCGAGCGGTTTCACGTCTTCTTCTTCGGACAAGAAGTGCTCGAGCGCGATGACCGCGCCAAGCCCGGTCGCTTCTCGACGCCCAGACACACCGTGCACATTCGTTGCTTTGCCTGTGACACAGGCCAATGCGTTCAAGGTGTCTGGCCCGAGAATCTTGTAGGTGTCGTAGATCCAGCCCATTTCCCGTTCACCCGTACCGACATCGGGCGCCGGTACGTCGACGTCGGGGCCGATGAACCGTTTGCGAATGAGCTCGCTCGTGTACCGTCGCGTCACACGTTCTAGGAACGATGCGGATTCGTTTCGCGGGTCGACGCACACGCCACCTTTGGCGCCCCCAAAGGGCACGTCGACGACCGCGCACTTGTAGGTCATGAGCGCAGAGAGGGCCATGACCTCGCTCTGAGAGACATCGAGCGAATAGCGAATCCCGCCCTTGGTCGGGAGCCGGTGATGACTATGCTCTGCCCGGTAGCCTTCGATCACCACGATCGTGTCGTCGTCCCGCCGGACAGGAAACCGCAACCGGTAGACGCCGTTGCAAGCGCGGATTTGGCCGAGGATGTCGGGGGAGACCTCGGTATGGCGGCAAGCCGCATCGAAGTATTGGTTGACGTCGTCGAAGAAGTTGGAGGGCATGGTCACAGTAGTTATAGGGCTAGTTGCGCGGGGAGGGCCAGTGCTAGTGTCAGCGTCAGTGTCAGTGTCAGTGTCAGCGTCAGTGTCAGTGTCAGCGCCAGTGCCGGCGCCAGTGCCAGCGTCAGTGGGGGTGGGACGTTGAACTCATCGTTTACGCAGACGGGACCTCGGCTGGCTTACCGGACCTTCGGCCAGCAGGGGCCGCCCGTCCTCTTCATCATGGGGTTTGGGATGTCTGGCGCGGTTTGGGGGCCACAGGTGGACGACCTTGGAGCGGACCATCGCTGCTGCCATTACGATCACTTGGGCGTCGGTGAGAGCGATCGTGGTCCGTTTCTTCGAACCATTCCTGCGATGGCGGACGATGCGGTTCGGATCATGGACGACCTCCGGTGGGATCGGTCCCACGTCGTCGGCGTTTCGATGGGAGGCATGATCGCTCAAGAGATCGCGCTTCGCTCGGCGGACCGTTGCAGGAGCCTCACCCTGATCGCCACTCATGATGGCGCGCCGGTCGCCTCGCTTCCGACGTTCAAAGGGATGGGCCTTTTTCTCAAAGGGCTATTCGGGGGCCGCAAGGTTCGGATGAAATCGCTTCCACGCTTGCTCTATCCGCCGGAGTTCCTCGAGTCCTTCGGCACTGAAGGGCTGCGCGCGCATCTGAGCGTACGCTTGGACCGTCCTCCCGCGCTCCGCACCGTGCTCGGTCAGCTTCATGCGGTGTGGAGGCATTCGACGGAGTCGCGTTTGTCGCAAATCACCTCTCCGACGCTTCTGGTCCGTCCCGGCAAAGACATCTTGATTCGGCCCACGCAGACCGACCGACTCGCCGCCCGCATCCCCCACGCCGAGGTCTTGCGCTTCGATGACGCCGGACACGGGGTGACCTTTCAAAAGGCAACCGAGCTCAATGCCGCGCTTCGCGGCCACTTCGCGCGCAATCGGCTCGAAGCTGTCCGGCCGGGCCTCGTCGTCGATCTGTCCGTTTAGTTAGAAGTGGGCGCTCAGCTGAACACGCCAGGAGAACTGGCTTCCCCTATCGTTGGGCTGAATCGAGTTGAGAGGCGAGGTGGGCACAAGGCTACCGGCCTCGCGACCCAAGAAATATTGGAAGTCGCTCGAGAGCTTCACGTTGTCGTAGCCCGGGATGATCCAATAGGAAAGGCCCACGCCGATCGACTGGAAGTTGCTGGGCGATGCCGTCAATTCGGTCCCATCGGAGGGTGGGATGCCCCGGATCCTGGGCCTCGGCACGATGCTGTAACGGGCAAAGATCTGCAGATCTTCGAGCACAAAGTACCCGCCCTCGAGCGAGACGGCCGAGGAGACCGCCTCGGCGACCTCGTCGCTCTCAGTGCTGTCCGTCGAGTCCTGCCCGACCGTCGCCACGAATGTCGCGCTCCAGCCGTTTCCGCGGATACCCAGATCGACAGTAAAATAGGAGATCTTCGCCGGAAGGCTCTCCCCGCTTCTGCCGCCGTCCTGATAGTGCGCTGCCACGCCCAGTCGGACCCCAAACGGCGTGCCACGCCGCGCATTGAGGCGGTTGAAGCCGCCGAGCCCGGCTTTGCCCCAGGCGTACTGCGCGCGGAGGGTGACCGCAAAGTCCGCCTTCGCCGGAGCTCGGATCTCGGTGAAACCGGTTCGCAAGCCGTTAGAGTACCCGAGGTTGATCGAAAAGCGACGGCGAAGGTACGTAAACATGACGCCGGCGGAGCTTCCGGGACTGAAGACGTTTTCCGCGATCGAGTAGTCGAGGAAGTAGAGGTCGTGCGGATTGATCAGCGACTCGGCGATCAACTCGTTCATGAAAAGACCGGCGCGAAGCCGGAGAAACTTCCACTTCAGGTCGATGAATGCGCGTTGGAACTCGAAACTGCCTCCCGCCACGACGCCGATTCGCATGACCAGCGCCACGAATTCGCTGAGCCCAATACCGAGCGTGAAGCGTCCCCGAGCGACGTCGAAGCCCTGCGTGACTTGCTTTGCACGTTCCAGTGTGTCCGGATCGGTTGGCGGTCGAGTTCGGTAGTTGACCGTGTAGCGCGCTTGAATCAGGCCGCCCAGCGTCAGGAAGAACCAGTCGTCGACGCTCATGAGAAAGCCGCGGTCATAGGTCACCTTGACGTTCGAGTCACCGTTCTCGCCCGCATCGGTCTCGTCTTTGGCCTCCCCCGGCGGTTGTACCTCACTCGGTTGGGCTGCGTCGGTGGGTTCCTCCTCCGTCGGCGCGTGAAGCATGGGGTCTTCCACAGGCGAGGCGCCGGTCGTGCGCTCCTTCGCGACCTCGGCGCTGGGCGGCTCCTTCGCGTCGTCTTCGGGTGTGGAATCTTCGCCACCGGTGACGTGAAGGTCGACGTCTCGCGTCGGTTCGATGGTGGGATCCTCTACGGGGAGCGCGCCCACGGTCGGTTCGTCGTTCGGCTCCGTCTTCTCTTCGGACGGTCCGTTCTCGACGGCTTCCTGCGCGAGGGCCCAACCGGGCAGGCCAAGCGCAAGGGCGATGAGGACCGTGGATATCGTGCGGACGTTCATCGGCACCAAGTGGCGCTAGCGGTATCACATCTCTAGCCATGGTCCCAGTCGAGAACGCGACGCAGAGACTTCCATGTTCGACGGTTTGCTGGTCGACGGGCTTCAGGACGCATCCACCCCGGCGCTCGATGGTCTAATCGCCGCTGGAGCCGTCACCTACGACGCCTTTGCTGGCGGTGAGCTCGGCACCGCAACCGATCAACGCCATCCTCTTGGGTTCTAGGCGCACCGGGATCACTCCCGCGTCTTCAGAACTCCGATGAGGTCCAAGCGGTCGAGCTTTCTCCGGACCAGAAGCGCGCTCGCGATGCCCGACGCGAGGACCACAGCGACGGAAAAGGCGTAGGTCTGGTCCGAAATGATGAAGGGGATTCGGAAGATCTCCGGGTCGGCCCAGCTCGCGATCAGAGCCTTGGCGCCGAGCGTCCCGAGAATCAGTCCCAATGGGATGGCGATTGCGATTTGAACGGCCTGCTCACCGAGCAAAATGGCGGAAATTTCGGCGCGAGTGAAGCCCAGCACGCGGAGTGTCGCCAGGTCCCGACCTCGCATCGACACGCTCACGCGAGCATTGTTGTAGACGATTGAAATCGCAATGGCCGTTGCGAACAAGGTCATGATGAACGTCATCACCTTCATCGTTTCGTCGGTTTGTTTTTCGAAGCTCGCGATGGCATCGCTCTTTCGCGCGACCGCTTGGATCGCCGGGATGTCGTTTAGCCGTGACTGGACTTCCGTCTCCATCGGTGCGTCGATGCGCAGCAACGCCGACGAGAACCTCGGGCTCTCCCGCAACAAGCGATGCAGGTTTGGCTTCGACATGTATCCCTGAAGGCCAAACCCTTCTTCGATGAGCCCGGCAACCGTGAGCTCACGATCGCCGCGATCGCCTTCCTTGAGCTCAATCTCGATCACGTCTCCCTCTTTGACATCGAGGATCTCGGCCAGAACGCTGGTCAGAAGGACGCCTTCGTCCGGGATCGGAACGTGACTGAAGTCGAGGTCGAACAGCTGCCGGAGCCGGGCGTCGTTCGAAATCCCCATGAGCACCGTGTCCCGCCAGCGGTGACCCGATCGCATTCGAACCGCAGTCGACCGAATCCCCTCGACCTCCTCGACGCCTGGGACGTGCGCCAGGTAACCCAGGCTCCGCTGTGGCATCGCGTCGACGAAGCTCACCGTGAGATCCTCCCGTTGCTGCCGCTCGAACTGAACCATCATCATCGGGCCGTACGCGTCGTATCCAAATCGCCCCAGGATCACGATCGAGAGCGCCAACGCAATTCCCAGGGAAGAAAGAGCCGTGCGCCCGGGGCGGCGCCAGATCTCGCGAAACACCATCAAAGTCGTCTGGTTCAACCAGCGCGTGAGCCCCCAGCCCTCGATCGCTGCAGTTTTGTATTTCGCAGGCGCTGGCGGTCGCATCGCTGCCGCGGGAGGGAGGATCACCGCCGCGCGAACGGCTAGCGATGCCCCGAGGGCGCCGGCAAGAAAGCTGAACAAGATCGCATTCGCGCTGACGGTCAGGTCGACCCGCTGTGGCATCTGGGGAAGACGAAAAAACTCCGCGTACATCGCGAGCATTCCTTTGCCCAACCAGACGCCGAGCCCGAGCCCGATGAGGGCGCCGAAGCTGACGATCAGGGCCACCATCTTGAAGTAGTGGATGGCGATGGTCGGGTTGCGGTAGCCCATCGCTTTCAGCACGGCGATCTGCGGGCGCTGCAAGGTCACGAGGCGGCTAAACACCACGTTCAAGAGGAAAGCCGCCACGCCGAGAAAGACCCCCGGGAGGAAGATGACCAGCGTTTCGATCCCCTGGATTTCGCTCTTGAGGATTGAATGGGAAAGCTGATGTTCGCGAGTGTAGGCGCCGAGGCCACCGTACGGCTTGAGCAGCCGATCGATCGCGCTCAACACCGCATCCTCGTTGGCACCCGGTTCGAGCTTCACCGCCAGGTCATTGAACGCCCCCTCCATTTGATAGGCCGCAGCGATGGCGTCCTCGAGCATCCACAGGGGTGTGAAGCGCGCGTCATCGGGCATGAGCAGACCCGTGTCGACCGCAAACACGTACTCCGGGGAGAGCGCATGACCGACGATCAGGAGCTTGCGCAGCTTGCCGTTGATCACCGCGGAAAGGTGGTCGCCGGGCTCGAGCCCGTGGGCCACGGCGAAAGGCTCATTGACCAGCACCTCGTCGTAGCGTCCAGGTTCGAGATTGCGCCCGGCGCGAAGGACCAAGCCGTTGAGGGGCGCTTTGCCCGTGGGCGGGACGGAAATGAGGTCACCTCTTGCGGGCGAAATCAGATCGTCCATCGGCACGCGCACCTGCTCTACGATCCGTGGATAGGCGTTGGCTACCCCCGGAAGCTCCGCGACTCGCGCGGCGACCGACTTCGGCGCCCGCTCCAAGTGAACGAAGACATCCGCGAATCGGTTTGTTTCGTAGTAGAGGTCCCGAGACTGATAGAGCGCGCGCCAGGCGCTTTGAAGCGCGATGTAACAGGCGACACCGGATGCAACGACGACTGCGATGGTCAGCGCCTGCCCGCGCAGCCGGACTACTTCGCGAAAGAGCTTGCGATCGAGGGCTTTCACCGCCCGGCTACTGTGCCTTCCTCGAGGCGTCGGCGCCAGTGCCGCAGATGGGGTGGATCAGCGCTTCTTCGGGCTCACTTGCCGTACGAGCCGCCCATGTGGTCGTATGGGTCTTCGCCTTTGCCGAGCGCGTCCTCGTAGCCGATCTTGTCGATGACCTGCTCGAGCCCTTCGACCACGTAGGCGAGGAAATCGCGGCTCGACAGGATGCCCACCGGCTCGCCATTCTCGGTGACCGGCAGGTGCCGTACGCCCATCGCAGACTGCAGCTCCGCGCATTTGCGCACATGCGTGTTCACATCCACGTCGACCACCGCTGAAGTCGAGATCTCGGAGACCTTCGTTGCCGCCGGGTCTTTCCCTTCAGCCACGACCCGGGTCACCACGTCGCGCTCGGAGACGATGCCTTTCATCGCTCCGCCTTCGACGACCAGCACCGCGCCCACGTGGTTCTGAGCCATCAGTCGGACGGCGTCCGTGACGGTGTCGTCCGGCTTCACTGTGATCATTTCGGTTTTCATCAACGAGCGAATAATCGCCATGGACCGGC
>Ga0209567_10000510_pt1 | contig 21088 bp, 18 predicted proteins | sample COG_12_FD_184756 | JGI IMG/M metagenome (GOLD analysis project Ga0209567, IMG submission 184756) | Pelagic marine sediment microbial communities from the LTER site Helgoland, North Sea, for post-phytoplankton bloom and carbon turnover... | ecosystem: Environmental > Aquatic > Marine > Neritic...
TCACACGGAGCTGCTCGATCAAATCGTCGAGATCGACGACGCGCTCATGGAGCGATACCTCGAGGGCGAAGAGCCGAACTACGAAGCCCTTCACGAGCCCTTCGAGCGCGCGATGGATCAGGCGCACGTGATCCCCGTGTGTTTCAGCGACGCTCTGAACGGCGCGGGTGTCAATGCACTGCTCGACATCGTCGTCCGGCACTTCCCGAGCCCGCCTGAGGGCAACGCGCGCCCGTTCTTCATCGGCGAGGGGGAAGACGAAACGCCGTTCGTCTACGCGGACGATGCGAGCAAGACCCTTCTTGCCCGCGTGTTCCACGTCACTGCTGACCCCTACCTCGGCAAGCTCTGCTTCTTGCGAGTCTACCAGGGCACGATGAAGGCCGCCGACGAGCTCTTCATTGGGGACGGGAGGAGGCCAATTCGGCCCAGCCACCTTTTTCAGATGCAAGGCAAGCAGCGCACTGGAGTGAAGGAAATCATTGCGGGCGACATGGGCGCGATTGCCAAAATCGACGACCTACACCTGAGCGACGTCCTCCACGACGATCATGCACTGGACTACGTGCATCACAAGCCGCTGCCATACCCCACCCCGTTGCACGCCCTCGCCGTGGTGCCCAAGACGCGCGGCGACGAAGACAAGATCGCCGAAGTTCTTGCCCGTATCCGCGAGGAAGACCCGACGTTCGAGGCGCACTTCGAGGCCGAAACGCACGAGCTCGTCGTCTATGGGCTGGGCGAGATGCACCTGAGCCTGGTGATCGAGCGCATCAAGAACCAAGGCGTCGACGTCGAAACCAAACCGCCGAAGATCGCGTACCACGAAACGATCATGGGTCGCGCGGAGGGGCACTACCGTCACAAGAAACAAAGCGGCGGCGCGGGCCAGTTTGGAGAAGTGAAACTTCGCATCGAGCCTCTCGAACGAGGCGGTGGCTTCGAGTTCGTCGACAAGATCGTCGGCGGGGTGATCCCCAAGGGTTTCATGCCGGCCATCGAGAAAGGCATCCGCACCATCATGCGGCAGGGGATCGTCGCGGGCTACCCAATCGAAGATGTGCGCGTGACGGTCTTCGACGGCAAGACGCACTCGGTCGACAGCAAGGAGATCGCCTTCAAGGCCGCCGGCAAGTTCGCCTTCAAAGACGCCTTTCTCAAAGCCACGCCACAGATTCTCGAGCCCATCGTCAATGTCGAGGTGACTACGCCTGATGGAGCCGTCGGGTCCATCACGGGCGATCTTTCGAGCCGTCGCGGCAGGGTATTCGCAACCGACGTGATGAGCAGCGGCCAGGCCGTGGTGAAGGCGTCGGTTCCGCTGGCCGACATGATGGACTACGAGCCTGCGCTAAAGAGCATGACCAAGGGCCGCGGGAGCTACAGCATGGAGCTTAGCCACTACGACGCCGTCCCCGAGCGAATCGCCCAAGACCTCGTCGCCAAGTTCAGAGCATGATTCTCAGTGCGAGTCAGCGCACCAGGTCGAGATGGTCGTTGAAATCGCCCATGTCGCCGAACTCATCGCCCATGTTCATTGCGCGGCCAATCGTACTGTAGAGGTCGACATCCGACCGGCCGTCGTAGTCGAAGATGCCGTTCTGAATGCGGCCATCGCCACCAGCCAGCCAATAGGTCATGTAGTCGACGTGATGCTGATTGTCGTTGGCGGTGCCGAGCTCGGTGCCGATCAACACGAGCGTGTTGTCGAGGACGGTGCCCCCTTGGGGGTCCGGCCACGCGGGATCGTCGAGTTGGGCCAAGAAGTAGGCGACCTTGTCCATCAGCCAACGGACACAGAGGTCGAAGCCGTTTTCATTCGCGCGAGTCCACGGGTGCGCAAGGATGTGCGGGCTCTCCGTGACCCCCTGCGCTCGGAGTTCAGGAATCGGATAGCGGTCGCCACCACCCGAGCACCCCATCGTGCCGAAGCGAGTGATCCCGCAACGAAGCGCCATCGCGTAGAGGTCGGAGTTGAGCTCCCAAATTTCGTTCCAGTTTGCGCCACCGGAGCCGTAGTAAAAGGTATCGTCCCCAGGGCACAGCTCGGCGCTGCAATCCTGGCTCGGATTGAGGTCGGGAGGTGCGGCCGGAGTGTCGCAGCTCACCGGTGGCATCATCGTATCGATCTCGAGGGAGCGACGCTCGAGCGTGCGCACCAGGTCGAGGTGGTCGGCGATCAGTGCGCGCACACCGACGCTGTACGGTGAGCGTTCACTCGAGAGCTCCTGGTACTGTTCGACGACTGAATCGAGCACGCTGTTCCGATAGCGGATCTCGCGCCGCTCTTCGTCGCTAAGGCTGCCGGGATCGGGCGGTGCGAAGCTACCGAAAATCGCGTCGAACACATCGAGAGGTCGCAAGAGCTCGTCGTTGGGCTGGTTCACGCCCCGCCAACTGTGAAACCAGCGCGTGGCTGGATTTCCACCCGTCACCTGCGTATGCATGTTCACGTTGAGCAACAATGAGCCGGGCGCGTATGTGCGGTGGGCCTTATTGTCGAGGGACTCGCCACCCGCGGTCGACTCGCTCGGAGCGTGCATCCCTTTTCCGAAGCGCGCCGTTCCCTTGTAGTGCAGGGCGGCCCCACCTCCCTCGTTCAGCTGCAAGCCGCGAACCATGGCGAGCTTCGACTGAAACGCGGCGAGCGGCGCCAGCACGTTTCCGCCATAGCCGGCCTGGACGTACTTCTTCGGCATTCCGTTGCCAAAGAACAGGGAGATGTAGCGTGGTGGCGCGACGCCCGGGGACGCTGCGGCAAACCGCGTCATCGTCGCCGAGAGCGGAAGCCCGATCGCCACGGTGCCTGCCCCGCGAAGGAAGTGCCGGCGGTTGAATCGACTCATGGTGCCACCTCGACCAACAGGAACTCGGGGTGCGTCGCGATCGCGCGGATCAGCGCCCGATACGTGCGACCGTTTGCGGCGAACTCAGAATAGACTTCCGCGAGCACGTCTTGGTCCCGTGGTCCCATCGTGCGCCCGTAGGCGTGCTGCACGCTCTTCTTGACGGCACAACGGGCCACGGTCTCGCTGGCAGCGAGCGCCGATGCGAATTCTTCGACGGTGCGATACTCGACCTCGACGTCCCCGACCGCAAGGTCGCCCCCGCCGGGAAGCGGGTTCCCAAACTCGTCCTCGACGATGTATTGGCCCGCAGACCCGTACTGCTCGAACGCCAGGCCCAGCGGATCGAATCGGGCGTGGCATCCACGACACAGCGCCTCCTCACTCTGAGTCGCGAACCGCTCGCGCTGACTCAGCCCGCTCGTCTCTGGCACCGCGAGCTCGTCGATGGCCGCACGCAGCTCGGGAGCATCCGGGGGCGGCACCGTCTCGCAGAAGAGGTCGTTCAGCACGAAGAGCCCGCGATCGATCATCGCGCTGCTCGGGTTGATGGTCCGTGCGCCCAGGACGCTCGCGTTGGTCAGAAAGCCAATGCGCTCGGGCACGGCGCTCAGGTCGTAGGTGGTGAAGCCGCTTTCAAGCGGAGAGAGCCCGTAAAAGCCTGCCAATTCACCCGAAAGCTCGGCACGTTTCTCGGTGAACGCCTGCATCAGGTCGGTGTCTTCCTCCCAAACCAGCCGCTCGAACAGCCGGTAGGTCTCCTCTTTCATGTCTGCGCCAAGCTCGAAGGACTCCGGAAGCGCATCGAGGTAAAGCCACTGCTCGACGTACTGACGCAGAGCCCGCCGCGCGCGGGGATGCTCGAGCATGCGTTCAACCTGCGCCGCAATCTGAGCACCGAGACTTCCGTCGCGGGCCAGGTCGAGTAACTCGTCATCCGGTGCTGCGTTCCACACGAGAAACGAGAGCCGTGTCGCAAGCTCGAACGCATCTACTGCTCGCCCTTGACCAGGATCGTTCCCGGCTTGGGATTCCAGTCGATAGAGGAAGTTGGGAGACTGCAGCATTGCCCGCATCACCAGCGCCGCGCCGGCCTCAAAGCCTTCGCCCTCTTCCTCGGCGACGACGAAGAGTCTCGAGAAGACGGTGAGATCGGTGTCGGTGACCGGACGACGCAACAACAAGAGACCCATCCCGTCGACGAAGCTTGCGTAGCACTCGTCCCGCATCTCCGTGCAAGCCGCATGGGTCGACACGAGCCCCGACACATCGACCTGCGCAACCGCGTCACGCGCGATCGCGTCATAGGCTCGCACGCGCGCCGGGCTCAGCAGCATGTCCTGCGCCGAGTTGCGGAAGCCCTCCGGAATACGAGCGTCCCGCGGCAAGTCGTAGTCGTCTGCATCGAGGACGGCCCCGAGGACGACCTCGAGGGAATTGACGTACTCCTCGCGTGTCAGTCGACGTCCCACTGCCGGACCGAGGCTCACTTTCCTCGCTTCAGGCCCGACCTCGGGCTCCGTCCTGGAAGAGCCGCTGATCTGACCGTCGCAGGCAAGGAGCCCCAGCACCGCCAAGAGCCCAATGGCTCCGGAGCAGGCTGTCAATGGATACGAACGTGCGCGGGAGGCAACACCCATACGGGTTAAGTATGCAGGGCTTCGCTTCGGGATTCAATCTCCGGAGGGCCAGTCACTGCCGCCGGTCACCCATGCTTCCGTTGATGGGTCGTCAGAGTTCTCTCAACTTTGGCGAGCGCCTTGACCAGGCGAGTGTGTATCGAGGCCCCATTGTTCTTGTGCGACGTGAGGGTGGCTGTGTGTGCCGCACACAGGTTCTCGGCGTCTCGCCAGCGTTCGGCCAAGTTCTCGGCCCAGTCCCGGAAATCGTTCGCCGCACCTGCCCTCTTCTCTAGCGCCTTCCCGAGTGTGGGGTGGAAGCTCATCGAATCGGGGAGCCCAAACACGCGCATCGGCCGAGGCAGACGCACATACACGAGCGTGTCGTCCACATGGATGGTCTTCGAGGCACGGTGCAGGACCATCACCGACGAGAAATGAACGTTCCCGTCGGCAGAGATGAAATCGACGCCCCGCGGCACGGAAAACTCGAAGTCATCGGCGAACAGCGAATGCAGCTCGGGGTCCTCGGTTCGAAGCGTTTCCCAAGGGAGCTCGGGGAGCCGCGATACGTGACGCGCCGTCCCGTAAAGCTTCGCCTGAGGAAACCGCTCGTGCATCTTTCGGGCGAAGACCGTGTGGAAGGGGTGCACGTTGAGGATCGCTTCAACGTCCTGGCCGCCGTTGGTCAACTCCATGACCTCCTGCTCGATCGCGTCGCTCAACGTGTAGGAGTCGAGAAAGACGAACTTGCCGGTACCTCGCCGGACCAATGAGGCCTGCGTGCCGATATCGACGAGCCCGCGGATCTTGAACGAACCGCGAATGTTCCAAAAGTCGTCTGCAACTTGGATGGTGTGTGAGCGCATGGGTCGGATCCGGTTCGAGTCTCCTACAGCCGGCCGCCAGGTTCAACGTGGTTTGGTTTGGCCTTGGGGCGGCCTCCGCTTATCTTCCCCACAGTGGCATCAGGGGTACAGGGAGAACAACGCCGGCACCTGGGGTTTACCGGGGCCACGGGTGTGGGTGTCGGCGCCATCGTCGGTGGCGGCATCCTCGTCCTTGCGGGCGCGGCGTTTCAGGAGACCGGTCCGAGCACGCTCCTTGCGTTTGCGCTCAATGGCGTCATCGCCGTCATGACCGCGCTGAGCTTTGCGGAGATGGCGTCGATGTTCCCCGAGTCGGGCGGCGCCTACACGTTCGCGAAGAAGGTGTTGACGGTGCGCGCGGCATTCGGGATGGGCTGGGTGCTCTGGTTTGCCTACATAGTGGCGGGCGTGCTCTACGCCCTCGGCTTTGCCGAGTACGCGGTGCTGGCAGTCAGCGAACTGCTGCAAGCGACCACCGGTAGCGAACCGCCCTGGCTGCACAAGCGCGGAACCCTCAGCGTTCTTGCCGTGGGCGCGACGGGCGCTTACAGCCTGTTGGCCGCTCGGAAGAGTGGGGGCGGCGGAAAAGTAGAAACGATTGGCAAGCTCGTCTTGTTCGTCGTGTTGCTATTGGTAGGCGCGTGGGCGCTCGGCAGGTCTCCGTCGGGGACCGCGCGCGAAGGGCTCACGCCATTCTTCGAGAACGGAACCACCGGCCTCCTCACTGCGATGGGCGTCACCTTCATCGCACTGCAAGGCTTCGACTCGATCGCAACCGTGGGCGGCGAGGTGAAGAAGCCCGAGCGAAACATCCCCCGCGCCATGCTGACCTCGCTGGGCATTGCCCTTGCCGTCTACCTTCCTCTGTTGTTCCTCGTGTCTGCGGTGGGCACTCCGGCTGGGCAGGGAATTGCCGAGATGAGCAGAGCGCGACCTGCGACGGTGATGGCGGACGCGGCGTACAACTTCGCCGGGACCACCGGCTATTGGATGGTGATCGTCGCGGCAATTCTCTCCACTTTGTCCGCGCTTTCCGCCAACGTGCTTGCCGCGAGCCGGATTGCACTTCGAATGGCGAACGATCGGACGCTGCCCCGGGTGCTGCAGCAGCGCCATTCGTCCCGCGGCACGCCCGTGATGGCGATCTACGCAACTGCAGTGGCGATGGCGTTTACTCTGCTGATGATCCCCAATGTGTCCGCCGCCGGTGCGGCGGCGAGCTTGATCTTTCTGATCTCGTTTGCGTTGGTGCATTGGACCCATCTGCTGGCGCGGCGACGATCCGGAATCAAAGCGCCATTTCAGACACCGTGGTTTCCGGCCATCCCCCTCGTTGGCGGCTTGGCGTGCGCATCGCTTGCCGCCTATCAGGCGGTCGCGGCGCCGGTCGCAGGTGGCATCGCTGCCGTCTGGCTCGCCCTGGGTGTCATCCTGTACTACGGATTGTTTGCCGACCGCGCGCAGGCGGTGGACGCGTTCACCGAAGCCCACGATCCACGTCTCGGGGTGCTGCGGGGCCGGAGCCCGCTCGTGCTGGCCCCGGTCGCGAACCCGGCGAGCGCTGTCGGCATCGTGACCTTGGCCAACGCCCTGGCCACCCCGGTGGTCGGACGGGTGGTGTTGCTCACCGTCGTGCGTCGCCCGAGCGACTTTGCCGCTGCCGAAGCCGAGACGACCAAAGCGCTGCAGGACGCAAACAACGTGGTCGGTCAAGCGCTTACCGCATCCCTGAGCGCCGGACACACCCCCGAAGCATTGATGACCATCGCCTACGATCCCTGGAAAGAAATCGCGCGCGTCGCCCGGTCCCATGAGTGCGAAAGCCTGCTCGTGGGGTTCTCCTCACTCGAAGGGCAGGGCAACGTCGAGCACATCGAGCACCTGTTGAACGACGTAGAGTGTGACGTAGTCGCCCTGCGGGCGCCCAAAGACTGGGCCCTCACTTCGAGCACCCGAATCATCGTGCCGGTCGGCGGTCGAGGCGGCCATGACGAGCTCCGTGCGCGCCTGCTCGGAAGCCTAGGCCGCGCCGGTTGCACCAACGTACGCTTCGTCCAGGTCACAGCCGAAAGCCTGCCCACGCCCCTCAGACGACAGCGAGAGCGCGAGCTCCGCATCTTTGCCGAAGAGGAGACCTTCGGCGTCCCCGACGTCGACCTCATCCAATCATCCGACCTAGTGCAAAGCCTCGCCAACGAAGCAGGCCCCAACGACCTCATCATCCTCGGCCTCCGCCACCAGAAAGGGAAGCGCCTCTTCAGTGAGCTAGCTCTACAAGTAGCGCGCAAGACGTCCGCAGCGACCCTCATGATCAGCCGCCGCACGTAGAGGACAGGCTCGCGTGACAGCAACGGCGAAAGCGTCGACAATGCTGACCGTCATGCCGCTCCGACGCCGCCCCTTCGATGCATTCCTGGTGTTCTGCTTCTGTTTGTTCGCTGTGTCGTCCCTCATCTACGAACAGTTCATCGTGTTTGGTGTCGATCTGTCGACGACTACCGACATTTTCGGACGCTCTTGGTATTGGTACGCACGTTCGTTCGACCCGATTTTTCTAGATACGCCGCTGTGGCTACGCATCATGTGCACGATCGACGCCTACGTGTTTGGTCCGTTCTATTTGGTGCTCATCTACGCGCTGGTGCGAGAGCGAAATTGGATTCGCGTTCCGGCGCTTCTCTACGGCGCGGCAATCGTCTATTCGACGCTCGTCTACTTTGGCTATGAGTTTCTCGACGAGCCGAATCGCGCGCAGGCCAATCTGCTTGCCGTGTTTCTCGTGAACATTCCCTACACGCTCGTCCCCCTCCTTCTCATGTGGAGGGTTCGCCACCCCGACCCGTTCGGCGCGAGCGCCTAAACGCGGTCGCTCTCCGGAATATCGGCGACCTTGATCACGGACATTTCCGGAAGGAGATCGGCTTCAGCGAGCAGCGTGCGGAGCACGACTTGGCCGCGGCGGCGGCCCTCGGTGCTGACCCAGTTCTTTACGCCGGGGTTGTCACCGCACGCATAAAGTCGAAAGGACCCGTCCTCATCGTACACGGCTTGGCGATTGTTGATCGCCACCGGGTAGTGCCGGTAATCGCCCGCCCGAAGGTAGTGATCGAAGACCTGGCATGACCAATACCTGCACGGCACGTCCTTGCCCTCGATGAGGATCGCCTCGTCGTCCGCGAGCTTGAACGACACGCCGGAGTACCCGATGCCCGGGCCGGGCAGATTGTTTGCCACCACCTTGGGGTCGATCATCTCGAAGATCTCGTCGGGAGTGTACTCTTCATGCTCGCCTTCCTCGACCGCGAGTTGCCCGTCTGCTCCGATGCGCGTGGGGGTCGAGTGCGCGTCGCCTTCGTACTCGATCATGCTCATGCCCACGATGGCCGATACGCCCAAACCAGCGTCGACCGTGTCGTGCATGAATGCGACGATGCGATCTAGCCCCGCCGAAAGGTTGGCAGTTGCGTACTGAGTCGGAGGCGGCACGTCGCCCACGCATTCGATGTTCATGATGGCAGGCCGGTACTTGCCTTTGTCGACCTCGATCACGCACTCCGGGAAATACTGGCGGGTCATGATGAAAGGTTGCTCGCCCTCGAGCTTCAACCAATTCTTCGCGCCTTCCGGGCGCTCCGCACCGATGTGAATCGTTGCCACTTGGACGCCGCTGTCCTCCTCGAACGCGATGTCCTTGTCGATCAAGAAACTCACCATCGAGCGCATGCCCTCGTCGTCGCTCGCATAGACGACGATGGAGAAGAAAATGTCGTCGCCCCGTCGGACCGTGAACTCGTAGGAGAGCGACTCGTCGAGCTTGGCGTCGTGATACAGGGTGTCGGGCCCGTCACCGACGAAGCTCCGAATGGGGGTGAACACGCGTGCAAGTACGGGATGGGCGCGGTCGGCCTCCATCTCGAGCTCGTGTCCCCCTGCAATCAGCGAGGCCAGGTAGCGAAAGCCTTCCGCTCGCTCACGCGGGGTTCGGGCGCCGATGGGGCCGACGATTTTCTCGCCGACTTCCTTGAGCTGATCGGCGAACCGATTCCATGCAGCTTGGCTTGGTGTCACAGGCCTTTTCTAGCCGAGTTTGGGGTCCCTGCCCATGCTCTGTCAGACTGAAGGAATGAAGTTATTGGGGGGAATAGGGCTTGCCCTGCTGCTTTTGGGCGGCTGTGGCGATTCGGGGTCGTCGTCGCGGGCTCGCACCGCGGGGCAGGTGTGCGACGAGATGTGCGGCTGGCCGGACGAATGCTTCACGCAACTCGGTGTTCCGGTGCAGGGAGCAGACTGCGTCCAGGCTTGTGAGGCTCAGGTCGAGGTCGTTGGAATCGAGTGCGTCAGCGCCATCTCGAACACGATCGCGTGCCTTCGCACCTGCGACGTGGAGTCGCTGAGCCAGGCTGAGCTAGTCGCGTGCCAGGACGAGGCTTTGGCAATCGAGTCTGCCTGCGGCGAATAGCCGGCCTACGTCGTTCTACCCGACGACAATTCCGCCTTCGCCGCCGGCGCCACCTTCGCCGCCTTCGCCACCTTCGCCGCCGGCGCCACCTTCGCCGCCGGCGCCACCTTCGCCACCGGCGCCACCGGCGCCGTCATCGCACTCCTCGGCATCGAGCGTCATCTGGTATGCGGGCCCGTCATCGATGACGTCCCTGCCGCTTTGGTCATGCGGGACGTGCACGATGCACTCGCCCTCGGTCTCGTTGCCCGAGTCATCGACCGCTTTCCAACCAAGCGTGTAGACGCGGCCGTTGCTACCGCCTTGCCGCTCCGAACGAACTTGCACGCGATCGCATTCCAGGATGATGTCAGGCTCCGTATTGCCATCGCCTTTGTCGTTGACCGGCTCGTCGCTCGATGCCGAGCGGAAGGTGACCTCGAGCTCTCCGTCGCATGCGTCCTTGACGCAGTCTTCACCCGAAATCGTGTGGAACTTGTGATTCGGCGGCCAGAGCTCGACCGGCTCTTCGTTGGCCTCGGGCAGCTGAGTGTCCTGCACAATCAGGGTGGCGTCACACATCACCTCAACGGGGTCCCCCTCTCCATTCGAAGCCTCGGCTGTCACCACGATTTCGTGGGTGTCGACGTCAAAGGGTCCCTCTTCGTTGAGCGTGAGAGTGATCTCCTCGCAGTCTTCGGGAAGCTCGCCCGACGGCTCGATATAGATCAGCGCCGGATCAGCGCCGCCGTCTTCACACTCGACCGTCAGGTCATCCGGACAAAGCCAATCCTCCTCTTCGAGATCGGTGGCGTCCTCGATGCACTCGGCAGCGAGCTTCGGCGTCGTGTCGCCGAGAGTGTCGTCGCTGGTGCATCCAACCGTGAGTAGAAAGGCCAAACCGGCCGGGAGAATCAACAAATTTCGGTACAACATAGGTTGGCTATGTCCCACCGGATGGCCCCACTGCCAAGATTTCTAGCTCACAAAATACGAAGATTTACATCCTTCCGGGTGTCTCGCGCTTCGCAGAGCGCCAGATGTGCGGAGGCTCACACACCCTGGCTGCACAATCCCGCCAGGCCCCAAGATCGCAGTGCGGACGGCGCGACTGGGTGTTAGGCCACGGTGATGATCCGGCTGGTCGTCGCCCCGCTGAACTACTCCTCCTGGTCGGTTCGCGCTTGGCTTGCCCTCGACCACGCAGGCGCCGACTTCAAGACCCACGAAATCGCACTCTTCGTGGATCCGGATTGGCGAGAGAAGATCCTTCGGTTCTCGGGCGCGGGCAAAGTGCCGATCCTCATCGACGGTAACCTCAGCATTCATGAGGCGCTGGCGATCTGCGAGTACACGGCTGAACGCTTTCCCGAAGCCCAGCTCTGGCCGGACGACCCGCAACTTCGTGCGCGGGCCCGTGCGATCAGCTCGGAGATGAGCGCCGGGTTCCCAAACGTCCGGGGCGAGATGCCGATGAACTACCGCGGCCGGGCGAGCCACTTTTCGCCCAGCGCCGAGGCCGCCCGCGAAATCGATCGCATCTTCGACGTCTGGAACGCATCGCTCTCGACATCACCCGGGCCGTTCCTGTTCGGCGACTTCTCGATCGCCGACTGCATGTACGCGCCCGTTCTGAGCCGATTCCGAACCTACGGGATATCGCTTCAAGGCCCAGTCGCAGCGTGGGGGGACCGCATGTGGCAGCAACCCTCGGTTGCCAAATGGACCACGCTCGCAGAGCAAAGCATCGCCGTCCCGAAGTACGACGCGGCCCTGTGAGGATGAGTGCGACCGTCGGCGAGAGCCATCCGCCTATGCGGCGAATGGATTCTCGATTTGGACTCCGGCGATGGTGCGTCCGCTTTGCAAATCTTCGGTGAGCAGCCTTCGGCACCCGGAAGCCGCTGCGGCTCGCAAGATGAGAGCGTCCCAGAAGCTCAGCGAGTGGAGCCGATGGAGATCGATTGCGTCGAGGATCAGCATTGGCTGAATGGTGACGACGTCGAGTCGGGCCAGGAGCTCGACTTTGCGCCTCGCGACCTCCGGAGCAACGCCAAGCTTTCGGGTTGAGGCGACGAAAAACTCTTGCAGGACTTGCGTCGAGATCACCCCGTTGCCGTCGACGTACACCTGATGAAGGACCTCATGTGCCCTTTCCCGCTTGTCACCCGCGTCCAAATCGTCGGCGTACAAGAGGACGTTGGTGTCGATGAAGACCCGCTCAGCCAAGGCGGTCCTCGTAGAGCTCGTCGCGACCGATCTTGCGACCGCCCGAACGGCCCCCTTGCGTACCCATCAACATCAACAACTCGTCGGCCACTAGCTCGCCCGGTTGCTCGCCAACCAGAGTCTCCAGGAAACCTCTAAGCAAGGCATTCACGCTGGTCCCCTGCTTTCGCGCCAAGGTCCTCGCTCGCACCAAGAGCTCCTCATCGACTGAAATTGTGAGGTTTTTAGCCATACACGGATTATGTGTCCACATATCCTGTGTGTCAATACGCTGCCCGGAATTCGAACCTGGGAAGATTTGCGGCGGTCGCTGGGAAGCTTTGCGGCGGTTGCTATCGGCGGCGGCGGCGGATGATCGCCAGGCCGAGCAGGGTCAGTACCGCCAACGCGCCACCCGATAGGCGATCGCGCGGGCTTGCCCCGACGACGCAGCCGCACCCACCGTTGTCGGACTCGGGCGACCCGTCGACTCCGCCCGAGCCGCCAGCGCCGCTCAACCCGCTCATGCCACCCGAGCCGCCCGACCCGAGCAACACAAGGGCGGCGGCGAGCAGCGGGAAAAACACACGCAAGCTCATGGTTCAGACCTCTGGAAAATACTGTACGCCGCGTCGTGTTATGCGTCTAGCGTTGCTGCTCCTGCATCTCCTTCATCTTCTCCATCCACTCGTCCCGCATCTTCTCGGCCTCTTCTTCGGTGGTCGGTATCTTCATGCCCGAAAGCCCGGTTGGCATCTCCGGCATTGCGGCCACCTCATAGTCCGATGGGACCTTGAACTTGTCGGCGGCAACTTTCTTCTCTTGGATTCGCGTGACCTCGAGCCCGCCCTGCTGCCCGCCTTTCTCTTTGGCCACCATCTTCATGATGAAACCCGGTTTGAAACCGTACTCCTTCTTCGCGATGTCCATCCACGCATGGGTCGGCCCTTTGGATGCTTCGCCGCCGAAAGAGAAGATCGTTTGCCAGAGCTCGGCCGGGTAACGATCGCTCAACCAGAGGTCGGCCGTGTGGCCGCTGTCTTTGTCGATGACCTGGACGTGACGCGTGGTCTGTCCGGCCACTTTGTCGGTGCCGAGCTTCTTGACTTCGACGTTGGGCTTCTCGACGTCGGCCTCGAACGCAGCAGCGGGCGCGGCGGTCAGCAGCACGAAAAGACCCAGCAACCAACGCATCATCACCTCCCGACCCCGCATAAAAGAGCGGGGTAGTCCCCAGGTACTACCACGGAGAGGAGAACCGCTGAACCGGCAACCGAGGCGTAACGAGTGCCGGTGTCCGAGGTACGGGGACTGAGCGCTTTGGGCGTTTTGAACTGGAGGATCCGATGACTGCACTCGAATGGCTCGCTGCCGTTGCACTGTTGACCGCACTGTTTTGGGTGCCGTACGTTCTCGAACGCATGGTCGCCTTGGGTGTGTTGGGGGCGATGAAGCCCGTCGACCCCGAGGACGAGCTCAAGCAGGCCCTGTGGGCGCGTCGCGCAAAGCGCGCGCATTACAATGGCGTCGAGAACCTCGCCGTCTTCGCGACGCTGGTGCTCGTCGCCTTTGCGATGGGGAAGGGCGATGACCATGGCATTCTGGTCGCGTCGCAGGTGTACTTCTGGGCACGACTCGTTCACTTCCCCGCGGGCGCCTTTGGGCTGACGGGCGTTCGAACGATGGCGTTCCTCGTCGGCTTCGGCGCGCAGATCGCAGTTGCGATGGCCATTTTTTCCTGAACGGAAGAGGTGGTACAAAGCCCACCGATGCCAGGCAAGACGACTGAGCAACCTTTGGGTGTCGGGAACCCCTCCTGCTAACCTGACTGCGGGGGAATGAGCTCACGTTTTTTGCTGGGGATGCTCGTGGGGAGCTGTTTGTGGCTTGGCGCGGCTGGGGTGCAGGCGCAGAAACCGCGCGTGGTGGTGATGGACTTCGCCGGCAAGGGCGGGGACAAAGCCCGCATTCAGGTCATCCGAGCGCTCCGCGACAAGGCTACGTTCGAGACGCAGGGTGCGGCCAATCAGGTCTTGAAGTCCAAGGGTGTGAAGATCACGAGCGTGGCGGGTCGCGCCGCGGTCGCGAAGGAGCTCTCGTTGGACTACGTGCTGTGGGGCCGCGTCGGTGGTCGCGGTGCTGCGGCGCGCGCCAACATCCGCATTGCCGGCCCCAAGGGCAAAGAGATCGCCGCGCGCAAAGCAGGGCCTCCAGGGCAAGCCAAAGGTAACGCGCGGATCCAAAAGGCGGCCCGCGCTCTCTTGGCCGAGGCGCGCAAAGCCGCGCCGCCACACCAGGCGGCTGTCGCGGCAGCGCCCGCCGTGGCCGTAGCTGCTGCCGCCGAGCCCAAACCGGCCGCGAGTACGGTGGAGGTCGAGGCGGTAGAGATCAAGACGCAGTCGAGCAGCGTGCGCTACGGGCCGATCTTCAACATCATGGGCGGGGCAGGCGGCCGTACGCGCGCGATCACGATCAACGTCGAAGATGGCGCTGGCGGCACGGCGACGCGCAAGTATGAGTCGGGCGTATACCTCGACATCGTGTTTCGGCTTGAGCTTCGGCCCTTGGCTCGCTCCTCGACGAAGGGACTTCGCGGGCTTGCCGTCGAAGCCGACGGCGACTTTGGCATCGGCCTGCAGACCGAGACGCAGGGCTCGGCGGCCAAGCTCGATACAAAGGCATGGCGCGTGCTCGGGCAGCTCGGATACTTCTCCGCCATCGGCAAACACGAGGTCGGCGGGCTGATCGGTATCGGCTTTGACCGCTTGGCGATCGAAGACAACGGCACCCTCCCGTCGATTCAGTATCTCTACTTGAGGCTCGGCCCGGCATACCGGTACTTCTTCATCGAGCGGACGCTCTACCTGCGGGTCGACGGCGGTTTCCGTTTCCCGTTCTCGTATGGTGATCTCGCGGACACGTTCGGCGAGGCGAAGGGCTTTGGCTTTGACGCCGGCCTGATGGTCGGCGGCGAGCTCGACGTCGGATTCTCTTATGTGCTCCGGGTTGCGTTCGACTATTTCAAGCCGCAGTTCAGCGCGTTCCCCGCGGGCATGCTGCCGGGCCTTCCCGCCGCGGCGCAGGGAATCGACGGCACCGATCTCGCGATCAGCTTCCACGCGATGGTCGGCTGGTCATTCTGAGGCCCGAGCCCAGCCGTAGAATTGCATCCTTTAGTAGGGTTCTTTCTGGTCTGTAGATTCTGTGAGTTGGATTGCTTACGCCCTTAGGGTGACATTTGCATTTCTGCCAGTAGACTGAATCGGTGTTCTGTGTGCTGCGGCGTGCGCGATGGTTGACACCGGTTGTCCTCCTCGGATGTGGAGATGCGCAGCTGGGCAACAGCCAGGCAGGGGAGGCGACGACCGCCTCCGCGGTTGCGTCGTGTCAGGCGCTAGGGGAGGGCGAGTCGCTGGTGGGCGTGAGCCCAGAAGGCGAAGCGTGGGTCGAGGGCGATGCAGGGATGCGGCACGTTTCGCCGGACGGTACCTCGACGCCGGTTGACGCGCGGTTCACGCGTTCCGACGAGCTCATCGCATGGGATGCTTCCTTGGCGTTCGTCGTCGGGGACAACTCCCTCTGGAACGCGACGTTCGCGGGCTCCGAGCCGCTGTCACTTCCGCCTGAGCTCGGAAAGCCGCGATTCATTTGTGGTGACCCGCGAAACGCCGACGGATCGTTCGTCGCGACCACGCGCGGGCTGTTCGAGCGACGCAATGACGTATGGATGCAATGGGGGCTTCCAGTCGAGCTGATCGAATCGATGGAGATTCGAGACTTGCAAGGCGCCTGCTCGGGACAAGAGCCCGTGATGTACCTCGAGGCGCAGCAGTCCCTCTGGGAGATTCGCTACGGTGAGACCGCGTCCTTTCGTGAGGTCGCCGACCTGACCGAGATGGCCGGCACAGCCCCCGATGTGCGGGTCGGCTTCGTGGCGCTTCGCGATGGAGAGCTCATTCGCTTTGACGGCGAGGGCTGGGTCGAGGTCCCGTTTGATGAGGGCCGCGTAACGCGCATGAGTGCCGCGGACGGCGTGCTGTGGGCGAGCATTGGTTCGGAGCTCTATCGGCGTGACCGGTTCGAGCGGTGGGAACACCTGCAGACGGGAACGTCGCCTGTCGCCGTCAGCGTGCTCAAGAGTTATGCGGCTGGCAGCGCGTGGATCGTCAAGTCGGGCGCGCTCTGTCACATCGAGCACCGTGAAACGCTTCGGGTGAGCGGCGTCCGTCCCTACGAGCACCTCGCGGAAGGAAGCACGGTGTCGTTCAGGGTATCGGGCGACCCGGCGATGGGGTCCGCCCTCAGCGCGCGTCTCGACGGCCGGGGCTTGTCGGTGAGCGGCGCCGCCGGTTCGTGGACGGTGACCGGGGCGAATGCCCTAGGCTCGGGCTGGCACACGCTTGCGCTCGACGTCGGCGCGCCTGAGGGTGTCGTGCGGCGCACCGTGAAGTTCATGGTGGAAGGCGCCGTCGAGGGTTCACCACCGCCGATGCCCGTTGCCACCACGTCGTGGGAGCGCGATATCCGGCCGCTCTACGAGGCCAGCTGCGCCCTCTGTCACGCCGAGGGAAGCACCCAGGAATTCTTGGGCAGCTACGAGGCGTTCAGCGCGCTCGGGCAGCGGGCCCTCGATCTCGTGTCGCGCGCGGAGATGCCTCCGGCCTCGGCGGCCGGCATGGCCGAACCACTCACCGCCGCCGAAGTGGAGCTGCTCGAAACGTGGGTGCAGGAAGGAATGAATCCGTGAATTGGTCCAAAATAGGGTTAGCCATCGCAATCGCCTCGTCGGTTGCTGCAATCGGGTGCAGCGGGGGCTCGACGTCGTACGACGACCCGCGTCGCGTCGTCGATCCGGAACAGGTTCCGGAAACCAAGCGCATTCGACGCCTGACGGCAGATCAGTTCTTCGCTTCGCTCAACGTAGCCACCGGGCAACGATGGGATGACGAAGAGCAGTTCGCGGCGACTCTCGGTCGGCCGGATTTCGCGGAGGTGACCGTCGAAGGACGAGAGATGTCGGTCGGGTTTGCGAAGCTCGCCGGCGATGCCGCGCGGGAGACTTGTCGGCGCGCCGTAGAGCAGGACCGCGTGACGGCCGATCAGGCATCTCGCGTGATCTTGCGGCGGATCTCGAGCATCGACCAGCTCGACCCATTTGACGCGAACGTCGGCGAAAACCTGCGCTACTTGGTGTTGCGTTTCCACGGCGTGTACGCGATCGACGACGATGACCGGCGCCTTCAACCGTGGTTCACCGTTCTTCAGGACGGCCTGAACGCGACCGATGAAGAACGCTTTACCGAGGCCCAGGATCGATGGATTGCGGTCTGCACCGGCTTGGCCCTCCACCCGGACTTTTTGACCTACTGAGAGACGGATATGAGCAAGAGATACAAAAACGAGCTCGACTCACTCACACACGGGGCGCACTGCTGCGGCCCACACCTCGGTCGCCGCGCCCTCTTGCAGGGCGCTCTTGGCGGCGCCGCGCTCTATGCCCTTTCACCGGTCAGCCACCTGCTCGCGCAAGACTCGAGTGGCCATCGCTTCGTCGCCTGCTTTCTAGACGGCGGCTGGGATGTGCTCCTCGCTGCGGACCCACGCGACCCATCGGGAACCTACGAGGGGATCGACCTCGGGATCGAGCGTCTTGCCCCAGAGTTTCAAAGTCCACGCCCGGTGTCGATGGGCGGGACCGAGCACCTGTGGGGCCCCACCATGCTCGCCCTCGAGCCGCACGCGGATCTCGCGACGTTCTTCCGCGGCATCAACATGAATACCGTCTCGCACGACACCGCGAGGTCCTACAGCCATACCGGTCGGCAGCCGGCCGGTACCCTGGCGCGCGGGGATTCGATGGGAACCGTGGCGGCGTCGGTGCACGACAAGGGCAGCCTTCTTCCAAACACCGCCATTTCGGTCCCCAGCTTCAATCGGGCCTTCGACAACCGCTTCTCCGCGATTCGCATGAACGATCCTCGCGAGATCCGCGACCTGATCGGACCGACTCAGAACGCCCTGACCGAAGGCGTGGAGGGCCTTCTCCACCAGGCCCTCGAGGACGCCTACTCGTGCGTGTCGCCCGCCTACAGCGGACGGCTTCCCGAAGACGAGCTCCGGATCAGTCGCGACCGGATCCAACGGCTCCAACAGGAGGACGTCGTCGCGCGGTTCGATTTCGATGCTGACACGCCAGAAATGGCCGAGATCCGGGCGCTCTATCCGCTCGAAAACAGTGCGGGGCGCGCGACCGCGACGGCCGCACAGCTCCTGCGGACCGATTTGAGCGTGGCCGTGACCGCCAGAGTGCGCGGTGGCTTCGATACGCATGGCGGCGAGTGGGCGGCCGACCAGCCATTGCGTTTGGTCGAATCCTTCGAGGCCATCGGCGCGATGATCACGCATCTTCGCAACGACGACCCGAACTTCGACCGGACGACCGTGTTGGTCTATTCGGAGTTCGCGCGCACACCCAAGATCAACGGCGACGGAGGTCGCGACCATTGGTTTGCGGATTCGGTCATGATCTTCGGCAGCACCCTCAAGAAGGGGGTCTTCGGCGCGAGCAACGAGCAGGACCTGGGTCTCATCTCGGTGGACCCGACGACGGGTCTGCCCGACGAGAGCGGCGCTCAGCTCAAGCCCGAACGGGTCATGGCTACCCTGGTGCAAAGCCTCGGTGGCGACCCCTCACCCTATCGCGAAGACCCGCTGAGCGCGTGGATCGTAAAGGAGCTGACGCCATGAACCGCCAGCTGAAGAGCACGATCACGATCTGTTTGTCGGCAGCGGTCATGATCGGGGGCCTGTCGGCGACGTTCGCCGCAGCGCAATCGCCCGAGATCTGTGCGCCGGTGGAGCGACTCGACAAGTACCGTTTCCTGCGCCAGCTCACGCTGGACCTATACGGACGCATCCCGACCGTCGAGGAGTACGAGCGTCTCCACACGATGGACGACGTCACCGACGAGCTCATCGATGAAATGGTCGGCTCGACCGAGTTCTTCGAGCAGCTTCGCGGCTATCATCGAAACCTGTTGTGGTCGAACCTCGGTGAAAACGATCTGGTCGGTCAGGTCATCGAGGAAGAGGGCGACGAGACGTTCCGCGTGTGGCTCAATCGCGGTAAGCGCGATGACTACCGGGGCCAAGACGTCGACTGCCTCGACATGGAGCACACGAACTTCGACGTCGACGGCCGCGCGCTTCCCATGGTCGAGAACTACCTAGAAGGTGATTGCGCGGGGGGTGCGGGCTGCACCATGGATGGCTGGGTCGACGTCGCTCCCTATTGGGCGCCCGGTACCACGATCCGCGTGTGCGCGTTCGATGCACAACCCCACACCGATGCCACGCCAACGGACAATGGCGACCCGCGCACGTGCGATCAGGTCGGCACCGACGATCCACTTTGCGGGTGCGGTCCGAATTTGCGGTACTGCACGGCGCGCGAAGACGACGGCAACTACGATGCGGTACACGAAGCTCTACTCGAAGAGCCAGCGCGCATCTTCGAAGAGATCATCTCGTCCGGCCAGCCGTACATGAATGCGTTCTCGACCCGAAGCACCACGATGAACGGCGCGCTTGCGCACTACTATCGCTACCTCGCACGTGACAACGACTCCGAGCTCAAGAACGCTCCGGACCTCGCCTATGATGCTGGCTGGCAGCTCGTCGACCGAGAGTCCTACCACAGCGGCGTCCTGACGACGCTTGGGTTCCTGCGGCGCTTCGCTTCTCACCGTGCGCGCGTGAACCGGCTCTACACCGCATTCCTATGCGATCCGTTCGAAGCGCCGGCAGGGGGTCTGCCCCCGGCAACCGATGAGTGCTCCAGCAACCCGGATCTCTCATCGCGGTGCGGCTGCGCGACCTGTCACGAAACCATCGAACCAGCCACTACACACTGGGGCCGTTGGGAAGAGGGAGACGAATTCGTCTACCAAGAAGACATCAACACCTTCAGTGACAACTGCGCGAACTGCGAAAAGGGCAACTGCTCGAACTTCTGCAAGACGTTCTACATCACACGCGAGCTCGAAACGACTCCCGGCTCGGTGGAAAGCGAGCTCGGTAAGTTCAAAGTGCTCGGTTGGCGTACCGACGAGGAAGCCGCCGCGCTCGACGTTGGCCCCTCCGCGCTCGTGACCCGTCCTGAGTACCAGCAACAGCTAGCAAGCTGCGCGGTGAAAAACTTCGCCGAGCACGTCTTTGGTAGAGAGCTGAGCGCCGACGAAAAGACCGGCTGGCTCGTCGAGAAGACCACGAGCTTTGCCGGAGCAGGTCACGACTTCCTGCGGATGGTCAGAGACGTGGTGACCGACGAACGCTACCGACGAATCGAGTAGGCCCGGCCTAGACCATTCGCATCGCGAACAAGAAGATGCCTACCAGCATGATTGCCACGATCGTGATCGCCAGCAACGCGGAGGCGTTGACGTGCAGGCCTTTGCGCTCCTCGGGTTCCGCGTCGTCCGACAGCCCCTCACTCCCAGTCGAAAGCGCTGGGAGGGTGCTCGAGACCACCCCGCTTCGGCTGCCGGTGCCGGGAGTAGAGCGATAGGAATCGAGCAGCCCCGCCTCGCCTTCCATGGGCTCCCTCCGGAGCGCGCCGACCATCCTACTGAGCTCGCGACGAGTTCGCGGCGACGGAGCGAATTCGTCGAGCTGCTCGACCAGCGCCGACGCCGAGATCGGTCGCTTCTCTCGATCCGGATCGATGAGGCTTTCGATCACATGGCACAGCCCCTCCGGCGCGTCGGGCACCAACTCTTGGAGCGACGGATGCTCGCCCTGCAGAATCAGGAGGATGGTCGCCGGATCGCTCCCACCGTCGTAGGGGCGTTGCCCGGCCAACGCTTCGAAAAGAAGCACGCCGAGGGAGAAGAGGTCGGCACGGCCGTCAACCACCTCGTTGCGGAGCTGCTCGGGAGACATGTACGGGACCTTGCCCTTGACGTCGCTTTGCTTCCGGTTGGTGCCATCCATTGCCTTGGCGACCCCAAAGTCCGTCAAAAGGACCTCGCCTTCGACGCTCAACATGACGTTCGACGGCGATAAGTCGCGGTGCGCGATGCCCCGCACCTCGGAGGTCTTGCCGCCGCC
>Ga0209567_10000511_pt1 | contig 21068 bp, 18 predicted proteins | sample COG_12_FD_184756 | JGI IMG/M metagenome (GOLD analysis project Ga0209567, IMG submission 184756) | Pelagic marine sediment microbial communities from the LTER site Helgoland, North Sea, for post-phytoplankton bloom and carbon turnover... | ecosystem: Environmental > Aquatic > Marine > Neritic...
CGGGCCGTCTGCTATCGAAGGGAACGGGGCGCCACCGAGGATCGCATGGCCATCGTGGTGCAGGTCCTTCTTCGACCCGACACCGCAGGCGTGTGCTTCACCGTCGACCCAATGAGCGGCACCAACCGGATCGTAGTCAACGCTAACTACGGGCTCGGGGAGTCCGTGGTAGGGGGTTACGCGACGCCAGACACCTATCTCGTGGATCGCCGGAGCTACGCACTTGCATCGCAGGTCGCCGGTCAGAAGAAGATCCAGGTGGTCGCGGGCCTCCGCGGCGTGGAGACCACCGAAGTCCCCGCGAGCAAGCAAGGTGCGCTTTGCCTGTCATCGCAGCAGGTGACCGAAGTTGCGAAACTCGCGATCGCGGTAGAGGCCCGTCACGGTGAGCCTGTCGATATCGAATGGGCATATCAAGGCGGAACGCTCTTCTTGTTGCAGGCGCGCTCGATCACGTCTCGGCCCGCGAGCTCGGCCGGGCCTCCGCCCAACTGGGCTCCCGCGAACAACACCAGGATCGACGGGCGGTATCCGCTGTACTCGAACGGCAACATCAGCGAGGTGCTGCCTGGGTGTGTGACGCCGCTGTCCTGGGATCACACTGGCCAGTTGATCGAGCATGCCTTCCGAGCCCAGCTCGAGACACTCGGAGCCATCGACCAAGCAGAAGACGAGCCGAGCGTGCTCGGGTTCTTTTTCCATCGGCCTTACGTCAACGTCTCCCTGCTGCTCGAAGCCGCCCGGCGAACCCCGGGAATGACGCCGGACACGGTTCTCGAGGAGTTCGTCGGAAAGCCCGAAACCAGGACGCCCGCCGTGACCGCAGCAGACTTCCTACCGCGTCGGCTGCCTCACCTGTTGCGCGTTATTTGGGTGGTGATCCGTCATGCGGGTTCACTGGGCCACCGAATCGAGGCATGCCGCGCCGCCGCAGAGGCCGATGAAGCTCGGTTTTCCGCGCGCTGGCTCGCCGGTGCGTCCAACCAGACGCTCCTCGAGCAGGTTCGAATGAGTGAAGAGCTCGCAGCGCCATCGGTGGTTCATGTGTGGGCATCGACGCTCGCATCGGTTGCGTTCACGCAGCTGCGTCGCTTCACCGCGCGCTGGCTCGGCGATCGAGACGGCGCGCTGGCGTCCGAGCTCGTCACCGGCATCCAGAGCCTGCCGAGCACGGAGCCTGCGCTTGTGTTGCACGCGCTGAGCCAGAAGATCGGACAGCGCGACGAGCTCGCCCTCATCTTTCGAGGTGAAGCCGACGACGCGGCATGTCTGCAGGCACTTCGAAGCGACCCCTTGCACGAAGAGCTCGAGGATTTTCTCCGCCAGCACGGTCATCGCGGCGTCGCAGAGGCCGAGCTCAACCGTCCTTGTTGGCGCGAGGACCCGACTCAAATCATCGCGCTCATCCGAAACAACTTGCGCCCGAGAGCCGTGACGCCGATCGACGTTCGCGAGCGGCAGAGGCGCGCGCACGAAGAAGCCATGAGCCAACTGGAATCGCTGAGGTGGTGGCGGCGCGGTTGGTTGAGGCTCTTGATCCATCGAGCGCGTCTGGGATTCGTCCACCGAGAGACGATGAAGGACCTGGTGATCCGCCGCCTCGACCGATCACGGCTCGTCTACCGGGAGCTCAACCGCCGGTTGGTCGCCCGTGGGCTGACCTCCTCTCCCGACGACATGTTCTTTCTCTGCTGGAGCGAGTTGAAGGAGCTCACCAGCGGTCGGCGAGGCCCAGAAGATATTGCCGAGGTCGTGGAAGCTCGGCGGCGCGACTACCGATGGTCACGGCAAGTCGAGGTTCCAAAGCTCCAGGAAGAGGTGCCACGTACACTCGACTCGGCAGATGTTCCAGACGGGTTGGAGCTCGACGGCATCGGCGTGAGCCCTGGCAGAGTCACCGGCTTGGCCCGCGTGGTGACCGATCCGCGAAGCGGCGCATACATCGAGCCGGGAGAGATCCTGGTGGCACCGGTGACCGACGTGGCCTGGACGCCCCTGTTCGCCCAAGCGGCGGGTCTCGTGGTGGAAGTCGGCGGGCTTTTGTCGCACGGGTCAATCGTCGCGCGGGAGTATGGGGTGCCGGCGGTCGTTGGCGTCGCCGGCGCGACGAGGACGATTGAAACCGGCGATCGCATCACCTTGGATGGAGCCACAGGGCAGGTGTTCAAGCTCGGCGCGGCGGAGAGCCTCTCATGACCAAGGTTCGACTCGAATCACTGCGGACCGAGATGCAGAAGTGCACCCGCTGCAGCCTTTGCAAGATGGTGCCGATGCCTACGGTTCAGGACGCGAAGTACGCGAACGCCTGCCCGCCGGTGAATGTAAGGCACTTTCATGCCTATTCCGGTGGCGGTCTTCAGGTGATGGCGCTGTCACTCGTCGACGGGCGTATCGAGGTCGACGAAGACCTCGCGCGTTTCGCGTTTGCTTGCACCACCTGCGGGCTCTGCGACGTGTCGTGCAAGTTCCTCATGGAGGCCGAACGGCAGGACGTGATCCTGGCGCTCCGCGAGCACATCGTCGCCGAGGGGTACGGGCCAAAGGTGCACGAAGCCGCGGTCGAAAAGCTGAGGGCGACGGGGCACGCGCACGGCGCGCCCGCCGGAGAACGACTCAGCTGGGCCGAAGGTCTCGGCCTCAAGTCGCTGCCGAAAGAAAGCGCAGAGGTCTTGCTCTACACTGGGGCCTCGGCCTACAGCGACCCGGGCCAGGCGAAGAGAGCACGGAAGCTTGCCGAGCTGTTGCTTACGGCTGGAATCGATGTTGGCATCCTCGAGCTCGAGCCGGATACGGGGATCGACGCGTTCTGGACGGCGCACCGCGAAGCATTCGAGACGCATGCGCGGAAGGTGTGCGACATCCTCGACGAGTCGGGAGTGAAGAAGATCGTCGTCACTTCGGGCTCACACCTGGGCTTGCTGCGTGCGCACTATCCACGCTACGCGCGTGCTCCGCGCCCCGAAGTGGTCCACGCGAGCGAGACGCTCGACGAGCTCATTCGCAAGCACCGCCTTCCGCTTCCCAAATCGATCGACCGCCGCGTCACCTATCACGACCCTTGTTACCTCGGACGCCAAAGCGAGCCGCCCCAGCCTTGGGAGGGCGAAGAGAAGATGTCCCACGGCGTGCTCACGTACTTCGATCCGCCCAAGCCGATCAACAACGGGGTCAACGGCGTGTATGAGCCGCCGCGCAGAATTCTCGATCGAGTTCAGGGCCTCGAGCGGATGGAAATGCATCGTATTCGCGAGTACTCGTTTTGCTGCGGCGGTGGGGGCGGCGTCCCCGATGCCCATCCCGATGTCGCCCAGGCTGCTGCGGAATCGCGCATCGAAGAAGCCCAGGATGTAGGCGCGGAGGCCATCGTGACCGCGTGTCATTACTGCGCCAACAACCTTCAACGCTGGCAGCGCGATGCGACGATGCCGGTTCTGGACTTGATTGACGTCGTGTACGAGGCCGCCGGGCTCGAAGGGGGTTCCCCGTGAGCATCGCTGCCACCAAGCCCTCCGAGTCGATCGCGCCCGCGAATGTCGATGCGTTGCGAGCGCTCGTACGCGACGCGAACGAGGGCGGCATGAGCCTCGTGGTCACGTCATCGGGCGGCCCCCACTTCAAAGGCGGCCTGGCGTGTGCGGAGCCGCACCGCCTCGTCGATCTCTCCTCGTGGAAGCGAGTCGATCTGATCGACCGCCGCAACCGCGTATGCCGCGTCGAACCGGGTGTGACGTATGACGAGTTGCTGACGGCGCTCGAGCCTCACGGCATGACGATCCCGATGCCGCTCGCACCCCGCAGCACTAAGAGCGTGCTTGCTGCCGTCATGGATCGCGAACCCAGCACATGGCCGAACAAGCAATGGGACGGAAGCGATCCGGTAGGCAGCACCGAGTTCATTTTCGGGAGCGGCGAGCACTTCCGCACGGGCGCAGCGGGTGGCCCCGGCTCGATCGAGGCGCAACGAAAGGCGGGCGGTGCGCAGAAGTTTTCCAGCGGCCCGTCGCACACCGATTTTCACCGAGTCTTGCAGGGCGCCCAGGGGACGATGGGCATCGTCACCTGGGCCACGCTCAGAGCCGAGCTCCTACCATCGGTCGAGGATCCGCACCTCGTCATTGGCGACTCGCTCGAAACACTGATCCCGTACGTCTATGACGTGCAGCGGGCGCTCCTTGGCGAGCACTCGTTCATCTTGAATCGTCAGGCGGCGGCCATGCTGATGGCCGGTGGCGACCCAGCTCGCTTTGCATCGCTTGCCGATTCGCTGCCCACGTTCGTGTGCCTTCAGAATATCGCCGGGTTCGAGCGGCTTCCGGAGGAGCGTCTCTCTTACCAACGTGATGACATTCAGGCGCACGCCAGCCGGCATGGATTGAAGCTCCTACCGGCGCTAGACGTGCTATCTGCGCGCGATCTTCTTTCGCGTTCCTGCAATACGTGCGGCGATCTCGACTGGCGCTCCGAACGGCAGGGGAGTTGTCTCTCGGTCTTTTTCTTGAGCACGCTCGACCGCGCTCAGGAGATGACGCGACTGTTCATCAGGTGCGCGCACGATCATGACGTCCGAGAACGTGACATCGGCATTTACGTCCAACCCATCGTTCAAAACCACGGATGTCACATCGAGCTGATGATACCGGTTGATCCGAGGTTGAGTGGCGCTAGCGCACGCATGAAGCGCCTCGAAGAAGACGCGGTTGCGCGCCTCCTCGATGCCGGCGCGTTCTTCAGCCGCCCGTACGGGACCGCCGACCGAATCTTCGCAAAGAACCCAGCGAACTTCGCGCTCATTCGCCAGGTGAAGTCGCTCTTCGATCCAAATCGCGTACTGCACCGCGGAAAGTGGGGTCTCTAACGATGACGCTCGACGACAAGGCATACGAAACGCTGACGGGAATCGTGGGGGAGCCCTGGGTGGAGCGAGCCGCCTGCGTGCTCGACACCTATGCGTACTACCAGAATCCGGAGACGATGAACGAGGACGGTTCCCAATGGCTTCCGCGCCCTGCCGCCGTCGTCCTGCCCGACTCCGCCGAAGAGATCCAAGAGATCATGCGCTTCTGCTCCAGCAGCAAGTACATGACCAAGCCGATCTCGACCGGCTTTCACACCGCGGCAGCCGCGTCGAACGACAACACGATCATCCTGGACCTCAAGCGCATGGATCGCATCATCGACGTCGACGAGAAGAACCAGATCGCGGTGGTCGAGCCCTACGTGCGCGCGATCGATCTGCAGACTCAGCTCCTCAAGATCGGACTCAACTGCCACATCATTTCCTCGGGCGCGATGCACTCGCTCCTGGCCTCCCACGCCGCGGCTTGGGGTTACGGGGTGACGGGGGCGTCCACGAGTTATTCGGGTCGCAACGTGCTTGGCGTCGAGTGGGTCCTTCCTAGTGGCGACATCGTCACGTTGGGGAGCGCTGGTTCGGGCAGCGGATGGTTCAGCTGTGAGGGCCCCGGCCCCTCGATGCGTGGAGTCATGCGAGGGTTTCACGGCACGTTCGGAGGCTTGGGGGTGTTCACCAAGTGTGCGATCAAGCTCTACAAGTACGACGGGCCGCGCTCGTGGGACTTCGAAGGGCAGTCTCCGAACTACGTGCTGAAGGAGATCCCGAAACGAAGTAAGTTCACTGCAATCGCCTTTCCGTCGCGCGAGGCCGAAAAGGACGGTGGCTACAAGATGGGCGAAGCGGAGCTCAACTACGGCGAGTTCCGCACCCCGATGTTCTTCACAGCGCTCGGGCTCACCAACAACAACCTCGAGCTCAAGGAAGCGCTCGACAGCGGGCTGTTCCCGAAGTTCGCCAACCATGTGCTTTCATGCGCGTTCTTCGCCGCATCGGACGGCGAGTTTGCCTGGAAGGAGAAGGCACTGGCGGAGATCTTGAAGGAGACCAACGCGGCGCCCGTCCCTTTCAACCTCACGGCGTCCGTGCGGTCACTCAAAGTCGCAGGCAAGTTGCTGGCGGGCGTGAAGGACCCACTTGCCCCGATCCGAAAATCGACGAGGCTTCAGCGGTTCGCCGAGTCATCTGGCTTTGGCGCCGACCAGCGCAGGGCCACCCAGTCGCGGTTGTTTTGGCTTCTCATCCGCAACGCGGTCAACATCCAAGCCGCACACCGGCCGTCGCAGGGCATGGCCACGATGATGGGCGCCTTCGACACCTGGGACTTAGCGCACACACAAGCTGCATACTCCGCGAAGGCCAAACAGAAGTACATCGAGCAGGGCCTGATCATCGCAGATGGCGGCGACCTCGGAGCCGGCGGAACCTTCGAAAGCGGTCATCTCGGCTACCTCGAGGGAATCATCATGTACGACCCAAGCAATCCAGCATCGGTCGAAGCAGTGCGCGATTTGGTAGAAGGCGGCCTCCGCGCCGCGATCGACGAAGCCATGGGCCTCCCGATCGCCGGCTTCGGCGTGAACGCAAACAAGAAGCTCGGCCCCGCCTGCTACAACTACGACCGCTGGGTCTCACGCATCAAGGCAACGCTCGACCCAAACATGGCATCCGACCCGTTCTTCTACGCAGAACCAGACGACGAAGAGTGAGCTACAGAAGCTGTCTTCAATCCAGACCAGCAAGCTCCTCGTCGAGCCGTGCGTCTAGAGCGTGATCGTGCGTGGGCGCTTCGACTCCGCGCGTCGGCACACGACCCCGCCGGAACCGCCGCGCCATTGCGACCAACCACCACGTCGACAACGCAACCGCGATCACCGGGATCACCCAGCCAGACTTCACCGGGGGGATGCTCAAGTCGAACCCGGGCACCCTCGCCTGCAGGCGATCGCGGATCTCGGGCTCGGGGACGCCCTCCCCGACCCACTGACGGATATCCCGCCGCCACTCCCCAGCCTTGGGGCTCGGGCAGGAGTTGAGGGTCTTGCCCGGGCAGAACGGGCTCGCGGTGTTGCGGACAATAGACTGGACTTGGCGGCTCTCGGCGGGGGTCTCTTCAGCCGATGCAGAAGCGCTTCCGAACGCAACGAGAAGCGCCAAAATCGCAGCAATACGCAACATCACAGGGCCACATAAGCACGGTGGCTCAGATCGGTAAGGTGGCAAATTGTCGCGCTGACACTGGCACTGACACTGGCACTGACACTGGCACTGGCACTGACACTGACACTGGCGCTGTCGCTGCTAGATCAGCATCCCGGCCACCGCGGCCGTCATCAACGACGCGAGCATCCCTCCAAACATCGCCCGCAGCCCCAACCGTGCAATGTCATGCCGCCGCTCGGGCGCAATCCCACCGATCCCGCCGAGCTGAATCCCAATCGACCCAAAGTTCGCAAATCCGCAGAGCGCGTAGCTGGCGATCACGACGGTGCGTGGCGATAGCTGGGCGACGCCCTCAGATAGGGAGTCGTAGAGATGCAAGTACGCGATGAACTCGGTGAGGACGAGCTTTTCGCCGAGCAGCGTTCCGACGGTGGCGCACTCGGCAACGGGTACCCCGATCAGAAAAGCGAATGGCCAGAAGATCCATCCTAAGATCTGCTGCAGTGTGAGGGGCTCGATGGCTGCCACGCCCTCGAGTCCCATCCAGTCGTTGTAGAGCTGGAATGGCAAGCCGAGGAGCGCGTTGGTGAGCGCGATCAGCGCGATGAAAGCCAACAGCATGGCCCCGACGTTGAGGGCGAGCTTCATCCCCGCGTACGCTCCTCGCGCCGCGGCGTCGATGACGTTGGCATCGGGATTGTCGACTTCGACGGTGACCTGCCCGGCGGTTTCGGGCGTCTCGGTCTCGGGCCACATGACCTTGGCGATCACGAGCGCAGCGGGGGCGCTCATCACGCTTGCGGCGATCAGATGCCCTGCGATGTCCGGAAAGACGCCCTTGAGCAGGCCGACGTAAGCGGCCAGCACTCCACCAGCCACGGTTGCAAAGCCGCCGGTCATCACCGCCATCAGCTCCGACATCGTCATGGTGCGGATGAACGGCGCGATCATGAGGGGCGCTTCGGTTTGACCGACGAAGGTGTTTGCTGCCGCGGACAGCGTCTCCGAGCCGGAGGTTCGCATCGTGCGGCGCATGACCCATGCGAACACGCCCACCAACCGCTGCATGATGCCAAGGTAGTAGAGGATGGTCATCAACGAGGAGAAGAAGATGAGCGTCGGAAGCACGTTGATCGCGATCGTGAACTTCTCCGACGCAAAATCGCCAAAGATGAACTCGGTCCCCTGCGCGGTGAAACCGAGCAGTGCGAGAACCACATCATTCAAGACGGCGAACAGCCGAAGCCCGATGTCGGTTTTCATCACCAGGATGCCAAACGACACCTGCAACCCGACGCCCCATGCAATGACCCGCCAGGGCACCCGATCGCGATGCTTCGACAGAAGCCACGCGATCCCCACCATCGCAAACAACCCACCCAGCGAAATCAACCGCTGCCAAAACGGAACCGCACCCAAGTCACCCATCATCGCCGGGTATGCTAACCCTTCTGAAAAGGGGACAGTTCCCTTTTCTTTTCACACGGCAACTGGGCGCACTTGCTACGCGGATTGTGGGCCCTTCATCCCCACCCCGCCGCCCCCACACGAGCGCCTACCTTTTTACTCGTAGGGGACGTTGAAGCGGGCTCGGTAAGCGGTGAGGCGGGATTCGACGTCGTCTTTGGTCATGCCGAAGTCGGCTAGGGAGTATTTGTGGCGGCCGTATTTGTGCTGCTTGTTGACCTTGCGAGAGGCTTCCATCGCGTCTTGGGCCTCGGGGGTCAGGGCGAGACCGGCTGCTTCGTAGATTCGGGCGACCTGGGGCATCGGGTCTTTGATCAGGTCGTAGTACGACACGTCGATGAAGCCTTTGTCCTTCACGCGGTCACGGGTCGCCATCGTGCGGCGGGCCATGTTTTCGATCTTGCCGAGCCAGTGACTTGCTACTCGGTTTGGGTCGACGTCGTCACTGAAGATCATCTGCAGATGGGTGACCATGCTGAAGAACGATGGGCTCGTCTTCAGGGGGTCGCGATGGGTGTGGACGATGGTTGCGTTGGGAAACACCTCGAGGAGCGGATCGAAATACTCCTGATGGTGCGGCGTCTTGAGCACCCAGCGCGCATGCGTGCCGATGCCTGGTCGCTGCCACTGCAGATACTGCATCATCCGCTTCAGGGCCTGATACGCCGGCACGTGATCCTGGCCCTCCAGCCACCGAGAATACGTCGGTACGTTCATCATCGCTTCGGGGGTGGTGGTCAGGAATGACTGTTCGAGAAGGATCACGTCTTCCTCGGGCGCGTCGGGCTCTGCTGGATGAATCGCGAAGAAGCCCGGCGACATGTATTTGAGGCCCCTGGCGGCAGCCGCGGCTTGTGCGAATCGCGGGTCTTTCTTTTGCCACGGTTTCCGTTTCGGAGGCGCGGGGTTGATCGCCTCCCATGACGCAAGCGAACGAATTGCAGGGTCCTTCGCGATCAAGCGATGGACCATGGTTGTTCCGGTGCGCGCCAAGCCGGCTACGATGATCGGCGCCTCGACCGGAATGTCGAGGATCTCCGGATGCTGCTCGATCGTGTCTTGCGCGACGAGCTTGTTGGCCAAGATGCCGACGATTCGGCCGCGGATGATCATGCGACCCACTGGATTCAGCGCAGCCTCTCGATTGATCGAGTCGACCAGCACCTCGAGAGGCTCGACAAACCCCTCGTCGCCAAAGTCGCTCAGCCCCACCTTGCGCCGGGCATCCGAGAGCACCCCACCCACCGTGATGGGCCCACCTCCGACGCCGACCCCCGACAGAAGCCGCCCCACGCGGTTCGCGAGCGCAATCGCAGCCGGCCGATACGGTCGGTCGAACGTGCTCGTGACTTCGGGGGAGGACATCGGAGACCTCAGAGCTCGGTCAGTTTTGCGACTCGGGTCTGTGGCTCGGGGTGCTCGTTTGCGCGCACCCATCGCCAACACATCGTGCCCTCTTCGTGGCCGACCGTGTCGATCCAGTTGTCGAAGCCCTTGTTCTCCGCGGCCACCACGACTTGCACCGACCCGTCGGGCCGATAGTTCGCGGTGTGCTTGTTCACGTGAACCGGGTAGTAGCGATAGTCGAGCGACTCCATCCAGTAATTGTTGAGCTGGAAGTTCCAATGCTCGCACTCCGGCGGCGTCGCCTCGATCACCAGTGCTTCATCCGGCGCGAGCTTCCAGTAGCTGTGGTAGTAAGCAATGTCGGGTACACCGCCGGCCATGTTTGAAACGTTCTGGTCGAACCGCGGCAGCTTGTTGGTGTGCTTCTTGAAGCCTTCGGCCCAGCTCGCGAATAACATCGCGGCGCCGGCAACCAACCCCGCCGACTGCGTGAGGCCTTCAGCGCACTTCACGGGGTCGAAGGGCGTCGGCATTCCATCCCCACCGATGCGTTCGATCTGCAGATCTGCAGTCGTCTCGTTCTCGCGATCCAAGCGCGTCTGCCGCACGATCAGGGTGCCCGTGTCCTTCTCCATGGGCAGCCAGTTTCCGCGCTTCTCTTCGGTGCTCAAGATGATCTCGAAGCTCCCGTCGGGTTCGATCTCCAACGTCGACGCTTCGAGGTACCCGGTGGGCGGCATGCCGCGGCCCTGCCCGTAGTTCCCCTTTTGTGTGAAGAAGCCGAGGTAGTGAACCGTCCCGCGGTTGCCTCGGATACGGTACTCGTGCTCGCCGCTGATCGCCGCGTTCTGATAGTAGTTGTCCGGGTGGTCGGCACCCATCTTCGCGGTCTCGTGCACCACACGCTGCAACACCGGCGCAAGCGGATCATTGTGCTCGACGAAGGTTTGGAGCGCCGCGCGCGCGATCCGGCTCAAGTACCGGAAGCCCTCCATGCGATTCATCGGATCGCTGGGCGTGTTCGGGCCAAGCACGACGTTGCCCGCCATCTTGAGCGTGTCGCAGAACTGGTTCCACACCGCTCCATCGAGGATCTCTCGTTCTTGTTTGCTTAGCTCGTCAGTCATGTGGTCTTCCTAAATCACGTTGTGTCTGCGTAGAAGCTCTTCCGTCTTGCTCCAAAGCAGTGCGCCCTTTGCCGGGTCCATCGAGGCCTGCGAGGACTCCTTGATCCGCATCATGTGCATATACTCGCCCGTCTTTGCGCCCATCTCGTCCGAAACGACGAGGTAGTCCGCCGGAATCGAGGCCTTTTCAGGGCTTTGAAAGAGCAACGCCATCACCGGCTTGAGGACCGGCTTGAGCCAAGTGGGCGCCTCGCGGGCCATGTTCGAGTTGACGGCGCCCGGACAAAGGGCGTGCACACAGACATCTGGATTCTCGCCGGTGCTACCGGGATTCAACCGCCTCGACAGCTCTTGGAAGTACGTCGTCAGATGGAGCTTGCTGAGGCCGTAGTATTTCACCCCATCGGACACGCCGTACTCGATCGGCTCGCCAAATGCGTCGAAGTTGATCGGGATAGAGCTCCGATGTGTCTCGGACGAAATGAAGATGACTCGCGGGGGGTCCTCGGCACGGGAGTTGTTGCCGAAGGCGGCGTTGGGGATGACCCCGTCGTGGAGCAGGCGGTTCAGCAGAACGAACTTCGCCAGAAAGTTCACCGCGAACATCAGCTCGAGGCCGTGCTCGTTCTTGCGAGAGGTCACCGGCACAACACCCGCATTGAATACCGCGGCGTCGAGTGTGACGTTTCGGTCACGCAACTCGTCGCAGAACGCCATCATCGAATCGAAGTTGCTCAGGTCGACCTTCATCATCTCGACTTCGTCGCTACCGCTCTGCGCGCGAACGTCCTCCCCCGCTTCGGGGATCCCACTTCGGCATGCCATGATCACGTGCGCGCCGCGCTTGGCCAGCCGAATCGCGATGCTCTTACCGAGACCACTGTTGGCGCCGGTCACCAGACAAGTGCGTCCGTCGAGTCGCACATCGGCGGGCACGGGCGCGACCTTCGGCCCTTTGCTTCGTTGGTCGAGTAACCCACTCACGACGGCGGTGAGTGGGTTGTCGTGTTTCCTCTCGGCCATAGCTGGCGCACTCTAGAGAAATGGGCCGTGCTGTCAACGCGACCCTGTAATTTGCAGGTATTCCGCGATCACGGACGCCAATCCGACGAACACCGCGCGCGCCATCAAGGCGTGCCCGATCGAGACCTCGTCGATATGGGGCAAGGTCAGGAATGTCGGGAGGTTTGCGAGGTCGAGGTCGTGCCCAGCGTTCACGCCGAGGCCGTTGTTGGCGGCAAGGACGGCCGCGTCACGGTAACGGTCGAGCTGAGCGCCCAACGCATCGCCACCTTGCTCAAAGGCACGGGCGTACGGTTCGGTGTACAGCTCGACTCGGTCCGCACCGAGCTCCGCGGCCCAGTCGATCGGCGCGGGCTCGGGATCGACGAATACGCTGACCCGGACGCCTGCGTCGTGAAAGCGTTGAATCGTCTCGGCAAGCTCGCCTTTGGGCGTGTCTGCGGGCCAGCCGGCCTCGCTGGTCAGCTCACCGGGTCGAACGGGTACGAGCGTACATTGGTCAGGACGCACTTTTTCGACGAGCTCGATCAAGTCCGGCCGCGGGTCCCCCTCGATGTTGTACTCGACACGGTCGCGCACCGGTTCGAGGGCGGAGGCGACGTCGTACACATCGTCGGGCCGAATGTGCCGTTCGTCGGCGCGCGGATGCACGGTGATCCCCGGAGCTCCGGCCGCGACGCACGCCTGCACCGCCTCGACCACGCTCGGGACCGCTCCGCCCCGGGAGTTCCGGAGCGTGGCGACTTTGTTCACGTTGACGCTCAGCCGCACCATCGCCGGCAGTCTTAGCTCTGGACTCCCTTTCTGTCAGCATCGGCTGGCCTCTACCCTAGCCATGCGCTACACCAAAAATAGAACGTGTTCTATTACTTCTGCTAGCGCGCTTCCTAATTTTCTGTAATATATCCATGCTCATGAACGTAAGTGCCAAAGCTGTCGTCCTGGAGGTCCTCTCCGCGGGGGAGTCGATTTACAAGGACACGCTACCGGTCCGGTCACTCGTGCAGGCAGCATCGGTCTTCGATATCGCCGAGAACAGCGTCCGCGTCGCGATCGTCCGCCTGCGGGCCGAAGGGCTGCTCGAATCGCCGGGGCGCGGCGAATACCGTCTCGGCCCGAGCGCCCAGGTGGTCAACGACAAGATCCACGGGTGGCGAACCGTCTCTTCCCGAGTCGGCGACTGGGACGGGGCATGGGCAGCGGTCTTTACAGCGGACCTATCACGAACCGATCGGCCTGCCCTCCGCCGCCGCTTGCGCGCACTTCGCTTTCTCGGCTTCGAGGAGCTCAAGTCCGGCCTATTCCTGAGACCGAACAATCTGACACCCGGCATCGACGGCATTCGTGACGAGCTCGTTGCGCTCGGCCTCGATGTAGACGCGTCGGTATTTCGCATGCAGGAGCTGAACCCCGAACAGGAACAGCGTGCTCGGGCGATGTGGGACAGCCCAAGATTGGAGCAAACCTACTCGAAGCTCCACGGAGACCTGACGGTCAGCATGGACCGTTTGGAGGAGCTGCCACTCAACGACTCAGTCCGCGAGGCGTTTCTCCTCGGACGAGAGGGAATCCGTCACGTCGTCCTCGATCCCCTTCTCCCCGAACCCCTGATCAACGAAGACAAGCGCTCATCCATGGTCAATGTCCTCCAAAACTACTGCGACAAAGGCCTAAACCTCTGGGCCCGCTTCCTAGAAGTCGATTAGAGAGTTAATTCGAGTATGCTGCGGGCGGTATGCAGTCGGCGGATTTTGCGTTTCAGACGGTTGATGGGCCGAATCTTCACGTGAGCGGTTGGGTGGTGGAGAAGCCCAAGGCCGTAGTGCAGGTGTTACATGGGTTGGCGGAGTACGGGTCGCGGTATGCACGTCTTGCGCAGGCTCTCGGTGCGGCGGGCTACAGCACGTACGCGCACGACCATCGGGGGCATGGCAAGAGCATTCCGGAGGGGGGCGCGCCTGGCCACATGGCCGACAGCGACAGCTGGAATCGCATCGTCGAAGATGCCCATGGCGTCAATCGCGAAATCGCCAAGCGTAATCCCCGTCTTCCGATCATCATCCTCGGACACTCGATGGGTTCGTTCGTGCTGCAGCAACTGCTGTTTGAGCATCCTAGTGACATGATCGCCGCTGCGCTTTCTGGTTCCGTCGGAAAGCCGCCCCCGATCGCAGTCATCGCCAAACTCGTCGCGCGAATCGAGCGATCCCGCGTCGGAAAACGTAACCCAAGCCCCGTCATGCAGCGACTTACCTTCGGCGAGAACAACAAGCCGTTCGCGCCGGCGCGCACCGAATTCGATTGGCTCTCGCGCGATCCTGAAGAAGTCGACAAGTACGTCGCAGACCCTCTCATGGGTTTTGCGGCCTCGACGCAGACATGGCTCGACTTGTTGAACGGGCTCAACCGCATCGCAAACCCCAGCAACGTGGCCAAGGTCCCCAAGAGCACGCCGCTCTACCTCTTTGCCGGCGACCAAGACCCTGTGGGCGATCAGGGAAAGAGCATGAAGAGCCTCTACGACGCATACAAGCGCGCTGCGATTTTCGACGTGAGGCTCAAGCTCTACCCCGGCGCACGCCACGAAACACTCAACGAAACCAACCGCCAAGAAGTAACCAACGACTTCATTGCCTGGTGCGACGAAATCGTCGCAGCTCAACCCTAGCCTTTAGGTGGGCGGCTCGTGTATAGCGGGCCTTCGACTTCGCCTCGAACCAAAGGACGCGTCTCCGGCGTCACGCGGCACCGCCAAAGCGCGCTGCGCGAGCCGATCGCCTCCGCACCTTGGTAGTGATTGAAATCTTCGAAGACCGCCTCGATGAGGAAGCCCGCCTCGCCGAGGACGCGTTGCTTCTGTAAGCCGCGCTCGCTGGCCCGCCGGCTTTGCCCGAAGCAAACATAGAGCCTTCCGTCGGGTTTGAGCATTTCCGCAGCCCGACTGACGAAGAGCCGAAAGCCCTCCACGGCGTACGGCGGGTCCGTAAACACGGCGCCGAAGCGACCACGCATGGCTTTCGGGATCGGCTGGCGCAAATCGTGATGCACCGTCTCGAGCTCCCAACCATGCTCGTTGGAATGACGGTCCAGCACTTGGAGGATCGTTTCGTCGGAGTCGAGCGTGGTCACCTTACGCCCGGCACCCGCAAGTTGCACCGCAGCGCTCGTCAAATCGTCATCCCCCAAGAACACGAGCCCGCGTTGATGCTCGCCCGCTTCGAGCAAGAGCTCCGCACGCCGCACCACTGTGTCGGTGGTGACGTAGACTTGGTCGAGCGCGCGTTTGGGTGTGCTGCGTTCCGCGGCCATCGCTTCGTACACCGCGCGCCAAGGTTCGGAATGGGCCTCGACTACGCCTCTGGCCACGAGTTCGCGAGCCAGCGCAGCCAGCCCGCGCTCCGAGCAACGCATGCGCCCTTCGTCGTCTTCAAACCACTTCGGATAGCGTTCGATGGCTTCGCGAACGACCGATGACGCTTCGCCCGCAGCGTGAACGACCTCATCCTGAGAGAGCGATCGACCATCGCCGAGTGCTCTGAGGATGCGGAACGCTCCTTCGTACACAGTAGGAGCTACTTGTCGCGAAACACGATCATGCCGTGCGTGAGGTCGTACGGGGACAGGGCCACCGTCACACGGTCGCCGAGGATCACGCGGATCCTAAACTTGCGCATACGGCCGCAAAGCTGGGCGCGCACCGCTGCGCCGGCGTCGGTCGTCACCTCGAACTGGCCGCCCGCGTACACCTGACTCACCACGCCGCTCAGCTTGATGTGGTCATCGCGCTTGTCGTCCTGCTCGAAATTGCGCTCGAACTTCCGTTTCCTGCCTCTTGGGCTGCGTCTCGCCACTCAGTCTCCTTCTTCCTATCGCCGCAAGCTAAGTCGTCTTCGCCCGGCCCGCCACTTTGATGGGTATCCTTGTTGATACCTACGGCGTACTGCTTTTTGTAGCACTCCCCATGGAAAAGTCAGCCGGAACGCACCATGGTGCCCGATCCGATGCTCGATCTCCCGCGACTGAAGCGCATCCGGCTCATGAAGCGGCCGATTGGCCAAGTGTTCTTCGGCCATACCGTCCTCGCTCCGAACTACAACCGCTTCCCCGGCGTCGACATTCAGCTCGAGGGCATAGAGAACATACCCAACGAGCCGGTCATCTACGCGATGAACCACACCGACCGCTTCAACTACTTCCCCTTCATGTACAAGATGTGGAAGCTCGAGGAGCGCTACATCACTGTCTGGGTGAAGGGGAAGTACTATGAAAGCCCGCTCGTCGGCACGTTCATGGAGCTCACCAGCAACCTTCCTACGGTGTCGCGCGGGTACATCATCACCAAAGACTTCACGCTGACGATGGGACGACGGCCGTCCCAAGCGGAGTACGACGCCCTGCGCTCGCTCGTGAACGAGGAGGCCGCTCCCGACGGGGAACCAGACACGGTCGATGTGTCCGCGATTCCGGCGGAGCTCTTCCAAACCAAGCGCGAAATTCTCGGCTTGGCCTTCGATCCGAGCGAGTGTTCCTATGCCGTCGGGATCAATCGGGCGTTCACGGCGATGATGGCCGAGTTCCTCCGGCTCAACGAGCGCTCTTTCGAGCTGGGGCTCGACTTGCTCGTGTTTCCTCAAGGGACGCGGTCGATCCGGCTGCCGCGCGGCCGCATTGGAATGATGGAGGTCGCGCTCCGTTACAAGAAGACCATCATCCCCATCGGGTGCAACGGATGCGATCTCGTGTACACCGGCTCGCTGCCCATTGGAAAGTCCGGAACGATCGTATACCGCATCGGGGAGCCGATTTCGTACGAGTCGCTCTCCGAATTCCACATCGACGAAGACTACGCACCGTTCTCTGCAGAGGCAGAGCACAAGCACCGGGACAAGTTTCAAGGGGCAGTGGATGTCGTCATGGACCGTATCAACGATCTGCTCGACCCCGAGTATCAGTTCAGCGATGACTTGAAGAGCACGGGTGTTCGCGGAACATCGCGCTTCCTCTAGCTCCGCGGTTGTTCCGGGCATCGAATCGGGCTAGACCACGGCTCGTGAACGCGCTCCAAGCTTTGAGGGACGCGACGGAGCCGAAGCCAGTCGTGGCGATCATCGGGGGAGCCGTCGCTGGGTCGGAGGCCGCTGCGGCATGCGCCGCACGCGGGGCCATCCCCGTCGTGTTCGAGCAGGGTGCACGGCCATATGGAAAGATCGAAGACGGTCTACCTCGCTGGCACGAGAAGCTGCGCGACAAGGAATACCGCAAAATCGACGAGAATCTCGGAAGCGCTGAAATCCTCTTCGTGCCGAAGACGGAGATCGGAAGCGACCTTTCTTGGCGGGAGCTCTACGGCGACGCCGGATTCAGCGCGATCGTGCTTGCGAACGGTGCATGGCGTGACCGTGGACTGCCGATCGAAGGAGCCGATGCCTACGCAGGCCGCGGGCTCGTCTATCAAAACGAGCTCGTCTATTGGTTCAACCACTACGAAGACGCGGGCTACGACGGACCGGTCTTCGAGATCCCAGACGACGTGATCATCGTTGGCGGTGGGCTCGCGTCGATCGACGTGGTGAAGATCGTCAATCTCGAGCTGTACGCGCGGGCCCTACGAGCGCGAGGCATCGACGTCGACATCGTCGCGATGGAGATCAAAGGCATTCCGCGAACGCTCGAGGCCCACGGCATCACGGCCGAGGATCTCGGTGTGAAGGGTTGCACGCTCTATTACCGCCGCCGCAAAGAAGACATGCCGCTGGCAAGCGCGGACAACCCGACTCCCGAACAACTGGCCAAGCTTCAGGCAGCGCGCGTGAAGATCATGGACCGGGTCATCCGTAAGTACTTCGTTAAGTTCGAAGAGCTTTCGCGGCCCGTAGAAACCATCGTCGAGGGCGACCAGCTGACCGGGATTCGCTTCCAGAAAACCGAGGTCGTCGACGGACGCGTGCACGGCTTGGAGGGCACGGAGTTCGATGTCCCGGCCGCGATGGTGATCAGCTCGATAGGCAGCATTCCCAAGCCCATCGAAGGCATCCCCACGAGGGGCGAGCTCTACTACTACGACAGCTGGGACACCGGCGAGGTCCACGGCCTCCCAGGCGTGTTCGGGCTCGGCAACGTGTTGACGGGCAAAGGCAACATCAAGGACAGCCGAAAGAACGCGATTGAGATCATCGAAAAGGTGGTCGCCGCGTATCTCGGCGTGGGGGACGAAGCGGTGGAAGCGCCGGGGGGCCCTTCGGCGGAAGCGGAAGCGGTCGCGGAACAGGCAACGGCAGGTGAGCCAATGACGGTCGACGCGATGAAGGCGCTCGCCGACAGAATTGAAAGTCGCCACCGGGCGATCGGGTACACAGACTACGGTAGCTGGATTCGGGCCCGTACATGAACCCTGAGACCCACTCGTCGCGCTTGCTGGGGTTCCTCCTCGTCATCGCCCTGTGTTCGCTCGCCTCCTCCGCTTCCGCGCAAGAACGTCGCGTCGACTTTCGCTTTCAGGGTGGTGTGAAAGTAGGGGTGCCGATCTACTTCAACGTCGACAGCGATATCGTCAAGCCGGGAGCCAGCATCAACGGCTGGGCGGGCTTCGACATCGGCTGGTTCGTCGTCGACTTCGGCTTCGGCCTCCAGTGGACACCGATCGACACCAACAACGTTCCCGGTGCGTTTGCCCCCTCGGGTCTCGAGCCACTCGTGCGCCTGTCTTTCTCGCCCGGGGTACGATTCCAAGTGCCAACGATCGACGCGGTGCTGCCGTATGTGACCGGCGCATTCGATGCGAACCTCTGGAGCTTCGCAGCTCTGGGTGCGGGCTGCGGCTGGTACTACTGCCGCGACGAGAGCGGAGGGCAATTTGCTCCAGGCTTCAGCGGCAAAGCGGGCGTCGGCATACACCTCAAGAACGCCATGTACCTCGACGTCGGCTTCCAATACTCGCTGAGCGGCAAGGGCGATTTCTTCGAACGCATGCAGTGGTGGGCCGAGCCCTTCATCGGCTTCATCTACCGGGGCGACAGCGATCGGTTTGGCGGCACCGGCTACTAGTCACCACCACCAAACGACGAGCAGCAGTGTGACCGTCGCAAGGACCACCGACTGTAGGCGGTAGTCCTGATACCAACGTCGGCCTGGTTTGACCGCCGCGTCGCGAGGGCGCCACACGTGACCCTCGACTTTGTCGGCGGGAGGCGCCGGCGTGAGCAGGCTAGCACCGATGACCAGCGCGAGGCCCAGCGCGAACATCACCATGGCTGCATACAAATACTGCAGCTCGAACACACCCAGCTGCTCGACCGCTACCCAGCCCACCACGCCGAGCGGAATCCCCACGACGAGGCCCGCAAGCGCGCCGGCACTGTTCGCTCGACGCCAAAACAAGCCGAGCAGGAACACTGCCACCACCGGGGGCGTCAGATACGACAGAATCGACTGCAAGTACTGCCAGAGGGTTGGAAAGCGTGAGATCTGAGGAGTCCAAAGGACGGCGAACACCATGAACACCAGCGTGGCGCCGCGACCCCAGCGCGCGAGCTGCTGGCTGTCCATGTCGGGGCGGGCGGGTTGTACGAAGTCCATCGTGAACAGAGTCGATGCCGAGTGAAGGATCGCTTCGAGGCTCGACAGCATCGCCGCTGCAAGGACAGCTAGCATGAAGCCACGCAACCCGATCGGCAGAAGGTCGAATGCCAGCATCGGGAACACCAAGTCTGGGTTGTCGAGGTCTGGATAGAGCACGGTCGCGAAAACGCCGGGCAAGATGAGAATGAAAAGGTTGGGCAGCTTGAGCAGCCCGGCGAACAATGCGCCCCAACGGCCGTCGTCCAGCGTTTGGGCGCCCAGCGCGCGTTGAATGATGAACTGGTTGGTGCACCAGAAGTACATGCCGACGATGAACACTCCCCCTAACCCAGGCCACGGCATCACGGGGTCATCAGCGGGCTGCATGAGGCTCAGTGCGCCAGGGGGTGCCGCTTCGACAACGGCGTCCCACGACGGGACCGCTTGCCACGCGAGCACTGAAATCGCGATACCGCCAGCCAGAATCAAGAGCGCCTGCAGCGCATCGTTGGCCACTACCGCGCCGAGGCCCCCGAAAGCGATGTACACCCCGGCCGCCAACGCAGCCACGGTAATCGTGATCCAAATCGACACGCCTGGAAGCAGCGTCTTGAGCACCATGGCGCCCGCGTAGAGCGAGCCGGGCGCGTCGACCAACATACTCGTAAGCAACAACATCGCCGAAAACGCTAGCCGCGACCCGCGCCCGAAGCGCTGCTCGAGGTACTGTGGGGCAGTGTAGATGCGCGACCGCAAGAACACCGGAAGGAAGAACGCGGCGAACAGAATCATGAGGACCGCGGGCATCCACTCGTAGTGAAAGACGCTGATGCCGCTGTGGTACCCCGCGCCCGGCAACCCAACGAAGCTGCTGCCCCCCATGTTGGCCACGTAGAACGAGAGCCCAATGATCGGCCACCGCATCCGGTGCCCCGCAAGAAAGAAGCCCTCGGCGCCCTCCCCGCGCGTTTGTCGCGCAAAGAACCAGCCGAACGCCACGCGCGTCACCACCACGTAGCCGATCAGGATCCCGAGATCCCATGCGGTCACCTCTAGCTGGGGCATACAGAAGGCTCTATCAGGTTGCCACTGGCAGAAGCGCCCACAGGATGACACCGCCAAACGCGATCGCGAACAGGCAATTGAAGCGTATCGCGGTCGGGGAGAGCTTGGTCCACCAATCGATCAATGCTTTGAAACGGTCGACACCCATGAACGGGAGGACAACGGCCGCGACTAGCGCGAGAACGCCGAGCACCTGAAGAAGAAGCGGCGCATGGGAGGCCGGCGCGGCAAACCAAAGCGCGAGCCCAAACACGAGGCGGATGCCAGCGGCAAACCAAAGCCCGCCTTTCGAGCCGAAGCGATTCACGAAATCGATGAGGCGCGACGGCGCTAGGACTCCCCACACGCCCATCAAGAGCGCGAAGACGCCTAGAAGGCCTGAGATCTCGACTGCAAAGGGCATGTTAGGCGAGCTCCTCTCCTACTTCCGATAGCACGTCGGACGCCGGTTCGTACATGGGAAGCGC
>Ga0209567_10000512_pt1 | contig 21047 bp, 10 predicted proteins | sample COG_12_FD_184756 | JGI IMG/M metagenome (GOLD analysis project Ga0209567, IMG submission 184756) | Pelagic marine sediment microbial communities from the LTER site Helgoland, North Sea, for post-phytoplankton bloom and carbon turnover... | ecosystem: Environmental > Aquatic > Marine > Neritic...
CCCGTAATCCTCCCTGCTGCGGCCTGCGCTGCGCTTGTCCTTGGCGGCGCGCTCGCGCCGGGCTTCGCCCTTCGGGCTCGCGCTGCCGCCTGCCGAAGGCCAGTGCTGGCTTACCCGTGAGCGGCGATCAGCTGCTCGGCGTGCTCGGCCAACGTATCTTCGACTGGCCTGTATTCGATGCCTAGGCGTTCGCGGCTGCGGGTGTTGTCGAAGCGAGTCGGGTAGCCGACGTTCTTGCGAATGAACTGCCATGTCAGCCCTTCAAAAGGACCGACGACATAGAGCAAGAATGTGGGAATGGTGTTCTTCGGGAAGGCGTACTTTCCACCGATGCGCTCGCGGAGGATCTTGCCCATGTCGAGGAAAGCGAGGGTGCGGTTGACCAGGATGTGGCGCCCTTCTGCGTCCGAGCGGAGGGCGGCTTCGACGTGGGCTCTCGCGACATCGCGGACGTCCACGACACCAAAGTAGAGCGCGGGCGCGCCCATCTTGAGCCGGCCTTTCAGCATGTCCGTGATCATCTTGATGCTCTCAGAATCCGTGCGAGCTGTCTTGCTGGGACCCAAAATGAATCCCGGATTGATGACCGCGAGTTGCCAGCGGCTCTGCGCCTCGTTCATCTCCCAGGCGGCCTTCTCGGCCAATGTCTTCGAGAAACTGTACGCTGCATGATCCGCCGAGCTGGTCGTGTTCCAAACTTCCTCAGTGAATGCACCGCCCGGTACGGCTTCGAGGTCCTTCGCATCGCCGTAGATCGCTGCGACACTGGAAGTGAGCACGACTTGCTTCACCGAATCCGCTTTGTCGACCGAGGCGAGAACATTTCGCGTTCCCTCGACAGCCGGATTGATCAACTCACGGTAGGGGTCCTTGGGCTCGCCGATCACGAAGGGCGAAGCGGTATGGATGACGACGCCGGCGCCCGCCACCGCGTCGTCGAAACTGCCCGGAGCCAGGAGGTCCGCCTTCCAGAGCTCGAGCGCCCCGGGAAGCTCCTCGGCCATGTCATGAAGGTGCTGGCACTTCTCCGTGTTGGCCGGGTCTCGAACGGTACCGCGCACATTGGCACCGCGACTGAGCAGTTCCCAAACAACCCAAGACGCGAGGTAGCCAGACGCGCCAGTTACGACAAAGGGCGGGTACGACGACAAGTCCGGTACGTCGGGTTCGCTCACGAGAGCAGGTAGTACCATGTGGTCGGGTTTTGGGCGACGGTCGCAGCGCTTCCTGCCCAGGTGCGGCTGTGGTAGGGATGTTAACCCTTTTGAAAAGGGGTCTGACCCCTTTTTGGAAGGGTTAAGTGATATGGATTGGATTGGGCGCTCGGTTTGGTTGGGCTCCGTGTTTGCGGTGGTTGTCGTTGCGGGGTGGGCTTCGGCATCTGGGGCGCAGGACCGGGTCGCGTATCGTGATGGGGATGGGCAATGGCGGTGGGTCGAACCAGGTGGCCAAGAGACGTTCGTTCGCAAGGGTGGTCCGTCAAAGGAAACGATCGGCCCTTTCAACATCTCTTACGACGATCTCTTGCTCGAAACCGGGGTTGGTTTCGATGATCCGGTTTCGGGCGATGCAAGGCGAGAGACCCTCCGGTCGGTTTTCGGCTACTTGAGCTCCGTACTCGATGTTCCGGGGATCGCCGACTTTCAAATTCTTTCCTCTCAGACGGACGGCACTGGTCCCCTTGCAACGGCTGGTCCCTTCCTCTCGCCCGCGACCGGGTTCCAGGGAGGCTTCGTGTACGATCATCTGACCACGGGAATCGATCCGCGCGCGGACTCGCTCGACGGCACGGTGGCAGTCGACTTCGGCTACGCTTGGAACTCGGATACCGACGAGACGTCGCAGATCGAGTTCGATCTCTACACTGGATTGCTGCACGAGATCACCCATGCGCTTGGCTTCTTTTCGGTCGTGGGGCCCGACGCGAAAAGTCTGCTGCTCAATGTCGAGAATACCGGCCTTCTCGGTTTGCTGGACGCTCTTCTGGTGAGGGGTTCCACGGGGGAGCGGCTCTATCTGGCCGGTGGTGAGATCAACGCAACTGCCGAGGATGTGTCGAGTGGGGACGTGCGTTTCGCTGGTTCACGAGCCGAGTCGTTCTTTGGCCAATCCCCTCCCGTCTTCGCCTCGGACCCGTACGTCGAGGCAACCAGTATCGGTCACTGGTCGAACGGTGTTGGATCGAGGGCTGTGATGTTGGCGGGTCTAGTCCGCGGCGATGCACGAAGGCGGTACGCATCCTGGGAGCTTCAAGCCTTAGGGGACCTTGGGTACGACGTCGTCGCGTGTGGCGACGGCTTCCCCGCCGGAGCCGAAGAGTGCGACGACGGAAATACCGACGACCTCGACGGCTGCGACTCGTCCTGCTTGTCGGAAGGCGCAATGGTGCCCGACGCGGGTATCCCCGACGCGATGGTGCCGGAGGATACGCCCCGGCAGGTCGCCCAGCCCGACGCGCCCCAAGAACCGTCACCAGCTGACAACCTCTCCCAACCGTCGGCTGGGGGTTGCAGCGTGTCAGCCCCAAGCACCGGGGGAGTCTGGCTCGTTCTGTTCGCCTTATTGCTCTTCAGGCGGCGTTCCCGCGGAACCTAGCTCACGACCTGAAGACGGACGGTCTCCGGATCCGGTTCAGCGGGCGGGGTTGGCGCCGGGATGTACTCGTGGCTCGTGGGTATTTGTGCTTCGGCGCTCTCTTCGGCTTTGGGCACTGCGCGACGCATGAGCGTTTGCCACGCTTCCTTGGGCGCCGGGAGCTTTTGTTTGAGCTCGACGTAGATCAACCGCACGAGCGACGGAAGGTACGGCGCCATCTTGTCGAACGTCCGTCTGGCGTGAGGGAGGTCCTTGGTGACGAAACCCTTGGTGCGCGTGACGGCGCGGGTGGCATGTACCCTGCCGCGCCCAAACCGGCCCTTCCCAATCAGCGGACCGATTTCGTGGATGAGGTCGGTGCCAGTGCCCGCCGCGACGTGCGGCGCTTTGTAGAACGTGTCTGCGTAGCGAGAGCCTTTCAAGAACTCGCGAGCCTGCTCTTCAGTGATGCCATACTGGTCGAGCGCGGCTTGATACTCCTGGCGGGCTCGCTCTCGCGCCTTGAACATGTACATCTGCACTCGCGAGTAGAAGTTCACGGCGCCGTCACCGCTGGTTTCGACCGGGCAATAGATCGCGTCCGGATGGAGCTCGGTGATGACCGATTGAATGCCGTCGGACACCCCGGAGCTCGGCATGCACCCAAACGGCTTCACGCTCAGGGTCATGTGCGCCTTCTGTTTGGCCACGTTGAGAACGAGCTTAGCGACCTCCATGTGACCTTCACCGCCGCGGAGCTCGTTGTTGTAGAAGCTGTGTCCGACTTTTGCGACCTCATCCATGTCGGGGAGCTTGTGCCGCTTGAGGCCTGAAATCCTGCAAAACGTGGCAAAGGTCGCCCGCAGCGCGAGTTCGCCGAGCCAGACGCCCGCCATCTTGTACCCGACGTCGGAGCCTTCGAGCCCATAGTACGATTCATCGGTGCCTCGGAGCGTCATGCGCCGCTCGGTGTCGTGGCGCATTTCCCAGAGCGTGTAGAGCAGCCAGTTGACCAGAGTCTGGATGTCGTTCTCACCACCCTCGGATTCGACGAAGCGCTGAAGGTGGTAGTTGCCGTCGCCCTCAGTAGTCATGGCCCAGAACTCGCCGATGATGGCGACCTTCGGCTTGGCGCGAAGGCGATCCACCTCCACCGCCTGAAGGTACTTCCTGCCGCGCCACAGCGCCCGCAAGACGCTCTCATTTTGCTGAAGCGCTTGATGGACCTCGCGTTTCACCTCCGCGATCGCGCGATCGGCCGCTCCTTCTTCGACCTCGTACGGGCGGATGCGATAGCTGAGTACGTTGAGCACATCTCCAGCAAACAACCCGCGAGCAAGCGCCATGAAGAACTGCGGGTTGAGCACGAGCCCGAGCTCCTCGCCAGTGGCCTGCTTGAACCCAGACTGTTGTTGGAAGAGCACGACGCGGAAACCGTCGAATCCGGCATCTCGCAATGCCTTTCGGTACTCGGTCACGTACATGCCGAACCGGCAGGGGCCACATGCTCCCGCCGTCAGAAAGACATAGTTGTCGATGACCTCTTGGGCCGTTAGCCCTTCCTCATCACGCAACCGGCTGAGCTCTTTGACGAGGTTCCCGACGGTGAAATACGTGGGATTGCACTGCGCCTTGTTGCCGAACTCTTTGCCGTAGCGGAGCGCGTCGACGTCGGCGCACTCCATCGGACGGGTGTTGTAGCCGATCCCCTTTAGCGCGGAAGCAACGAACTCGTCGTGAGCCATCGTGAGGCCCCCATTGAGGATCGTCGTGGTGGATCGCTCTTTGGCCGAGAAGAACGGGTTGACCATCGAATCGGTCCACTGCTCCCGGTTGTCTTCGAGCCCAAGCCGGGCCCGCTCCTTCGCCTCGAATGCGGCGAGCTCTTTGTCGATGTCGATTTCAAAACCATCAGCCATGTCTAGCCCCTTCACACGCGGACGACTCTACCGTCCTTGGTCTTTCTTCCGAGACGAATCAAACTCTCCGACACCGCGTCCGGCAGAGGCCCATCCTCCTCTGACCTCGTCGCTTCGACGCGGTATTGGTTCACTCTCTCTGCAAGCTCGTGGATTTGACGCTCCAGCCCCAGATCGGCGCGGCGATGCTCGGCAAGCTGCTTCTGCTTCATGCGCAGAAGCTCCAATCGCTTCTCGTCGACGCGCCGCTGAAGCTCGGCCTTGCGCGCGGCGACATCCTCCAGATGCTCCTCGCGCAGCCTGAGCGAGTGTGCGTACGTCTTGACGCGAATCTTGATCGAGCCGCCGGGCTTGTTGGCGTCGATGTCGTGCAATGACGATGCGGGAACCCCGCTTTTTGCGACGATGCTGTCGATGATGCCGTACGTCGGCGCGTCGTGCCCGCACTTGAAGCTGCTCAAATCGAGGATGGCCACATTGGGATGGCGTGAAGCGAACTTCGCTGCCCACACCTTCTGTGCCGAGTTTGCGGAATAGTTCTCCGGCCAAACGTCGTTGACGCTCAACACATCCTCGTCGTCGCCGTAGAAGCGCGCAAGCCACTCGCGATCTTTTGGAATCGACCTGATGCTCAGGATCGGATAGCCGAGAATCTGAAACTCATCGGGGATGCCGTGGTGAAGACCCGGGTCGTTGTGGTAGGGGCGGCCGAGCACGAGGATGGCGACCTTGTCGTCGTATTCGACTTGATCGAGGATCGCCTTGCCTTTCGCTTGCACGTCTTCGTCGAAGCGATCGAGCGCCGCTAGAGCCTCTTCGACGGCAAAGTCGCTCTCATCTTCGGTCATGCCCAGCACGTCTCGAAATGCGTCGAACATGTCCCGCTTGAGCAATGTTGGCTCCGCAAAGCTGAAGGCAGGCGCCAGATATTCGATCCCGCGGTTCCCAAAGTAGTCCTGCTCTTTGGTGAACGCGGCCTTCATCACGTCAGGCGTGCCCGCGACGATCGGACAGCTCGCATAGTCGACAGCCCCGGTGACGAAGGAGGGCACGTGCGTGAGAATCGGAAAGAAGATCGCGTCGAACGGCGTCTTTTCGTGCTTGTGGAAAAAGAGCTGATGGAAGTGTGCTTGCGCAACCTTGGACGGATAGCAGGGATCGACCGAGCCGTACTTTCCGCCTTCGGCAAACATCTCTTCCGAGCTGGGGTCGCTGAAGACGATGTTCTTCGGCCTCACACCCACCACCTCGAAATACGTCCGGAAGAAGGGCGCAGTCGAATACATGTTGAGGACGCGCGGAATGCCGACGCGCCACTTTGCCCGTTTTTCGGCCGCTTCCTCGGATGAACGCTCGAACGAGCGGGTGTACTTCGTGCGCTCGATCGACCCGAAGAACTTGCGCTGGACCTTCACGTCTGCAACCGGCGTCCCCGCCTCCGGCATGGGCTGAACCCCCGCGATGCGCTTGAACGCCTTGAGGCCTTCGTAGGTCACGAGGTTCGGGAACTCCTTCATGACCTTGCGACGCTCTTTGACGATCTCCTCCATGGCGTCTTTCGACTCGACCATGCCCTTCTCGCAGGAAAAGCCGCTGATGTACCGGCTGATGGAGCCATCTGGCCGGAACGCATCGATGAAAGTCCGTGAACAGTTGTTGGCGCAGAAGTGACAGGTCGTCGTCTCGTCGTTCTTCGTTTGGTATTCGAGATCGATCGCCGCATCCAAACCGATGAAGGACGAGCTCCCGCGCCGCTTCACGACGCGAAGAGTCTCCATCGCGGCACCAATGGCGCCCGCCTCACCGCTGTGCGGGTGAACGAACACCTCGGCGTTGGGCACGCGCTCCCTGATGTAATCGACCTGCGCCTTGACGGCGGCCAGGTTGTATTGCGTCCCTCCCTGGAGCACGAACTTTCGGCCAAGCGCCGCCATCCGCGGCACGCCAACGACGTACTGCCAGACGTTCTTTGGCAACACTTGCGCAAGCCCGGCGAGAAGCTCCTCCTTGCTGAACCCTTCCTTTTGGAAGTTCACTCGATCGGTGTCTAGAAAGACCGCGCAGCCGTAGCTGAACTTGGGAGCGAGATCTGCCTTGAAGGCGGTGTCGGCGTACTCGGTCACGGGAAGCCCGAATTGGTCGGCCATGGCCTGAAGCAGCATCCCGTTGCCAGCCGAACATTGGTTCGACAGCTTGAACGTCTTGATGTCGCCGTTCTCCATGAAGAGAACCTTGATGTCTTGACCCCCGATGTCGCAGATCACGTCGACGTCGCCGAAGTAGTGTGTGGCGCTCATCATGTGGGCCACGGTCTCGACGATGTTGACGTCGGCGCGAACGCACTCTTCGAGCACATCGGCGGCGTACCCGGTTGCACCGAATCCCAAAACGTCGATCTCAGCGCCTTTGGCCGCCATTCGCGAGCGGAGCTCACCGAGGAGCTCTTTCGCGTCTTGAATGGGATTGCCCTTGGAGAGGATGTACGCCTTCATCAAGACTTCGCCGTCTTCGCCGAGAAGGACCGCCTTCGAAGAAGTGCTCCCACCATCGAGGCCGATGACGGCGCGCACCGTCTCGGTATTGGCTTCGGGCTCGACGAACAGCGGGACGTGGTAGGCGCCTAGGAACTGATCGAGCTCGGCGTCGTCGCGCGCCAACGGCGGGCCCGCGCTCTCTCCGAGCCGCTCCTTCCGGCCCTCGTTGATGTACCGGCGTAGGCCATCGAGGCCTTCGTACACACCAACCCCGGCTGGCTCGTGCATTCCGTACATGACTGCGCCGTACGCCGCGTAGAGAGCGGCGTTGTCGGGTACCGGAATGAGCTCCTCGATCGGCACGTCCTTTGGATAGTCGTATCCACGCTCGTCCCACGTCTCGGGAATCCGCTTGCGCCAGCACTCCTGCAGGAACGGAAGGAACGTGTTCGGACCGCCCAACAGCAAGACCTTGTGTCGGAGCGTGTTGCCGCGGGTGAGAACCGAGAGGTTTTGCATCACGATGGCATCGGCGAGCGAGCACATGATCTCGTCTGCCGGGATGCCTGTCTTCACGAGGTTGACGATGTCTGTCTCGGCAAAGACACCGCACTTCGCCGCTACATGGTGAAGGTGTGTGGGATCGAAGTGGAGGTTCAGCGTTTCATCAGCCGGCATCCCGACCTTGATCATGCATTTGTCGATGGTGGCGCCCGTACCCGACGCGCACTTGTCGTTCATCGACGCGATGGCCGACTTGTCACCTGTTTGCTTGTTCTCCTTGAAGACTATGATCTTCGCGTCCTGACCGCCCAGCTCGACGACGGACCCCGCATCGGGGTGCAGCGTCTCGACAGCCAACGTCACCGAGTTCACCTCTTGAACGAACTTCGCGCCAAGCGGGGCCTCGAGCGGCGCAGCCCCTGAACCGGTGATGAAGACGCGAACATCGTCGCAACCGAGCTCCGTCAGGATTTGCCCAATGCGCACCATGAAGTCGAGGACACACTCAGCCTGCTTGGTGTGGTGCCGCTGGTAGTCGCTCCAGACGATGTCTTTGGTCTCCGGGTCGACGACGACGGCTTTCACAGTCGTGGACCCGACATCCAACCCTACGATCGCTCTATGCATTAGAACGCTAGTGCCCTTCCCTCGTGAGGTGAGTGAGGTAACCACAGGCCTCGCTGAAAGTCACGCGACTTGACTTGCAAATCGGGGACGTCGACGTCACACCTCGCACTACGGGCGCCGAGATCGTATAGCCCGCCCCGGAGGACTCGATGAGCAAGGTGCTGATCATTGGCGCGGGTGGCGTGGGCGGTGTCGTCACCCACAAATGCGCGAACGATAAAGACACGTTTTCCGAGATCGTCCTCGCGAGCCGAACGCTGTTGCGTTGCGAGAAGATCCAGAAACAAGTGCACGACCTTCGTGGCCGCGAAATTGAGATTGCCCAGGTGGATGCGGATGACGTCGCACAGACGGTCGCTCTGATCAAACGAGTGCAACCGGCCCTCGTGATCAATGTCGCGCTCCCCTATCAAGACCTACCCTTGATGGACGCCTGCCTGGAGGCCGGCGTCGACTATCTGGACACCGCCAACTACGAGCCGCCGGACGAAGCGAAATTCGAATACAAGTGGCAATGGGCCTACCAGGAACGCTTCGAAGCGAAAGGAATTATGGCCCTATTGGGCTCGGGCTTCGACCCCGGGGTGACCAACGTCTTCTGTGCGTACGCTCAAAAGAACCTATTCGACGAGATCGACTACATCGACATCCTCGATTGCAATGGCGGGGATCACGGCCACCCTTTCGCCACCAACTTCAACCCGGAGATCAACATCCGTGAAATCACCCAACGCGGGCGCTATTGGGAGAGCGGCGAGTGGATGGAGATCGACCCGATGTCTCAATCGCGAATGTTCGATTTCCCCGAGGTGGGGGAGCGCAAGGCTTACCTGCTTTATCACGAAGAGCTCGAGTCGTTGGTGAAGCACATCAATGGCCTGCGACGCATTCGTTTTTGGATGACCTTCGGTGACGAGTATCTGACGCATCTTCGGGTGCTTCAAAACGTCGGCATGACTGGGATTGATCCGATCGAATACGAAGGCCGCGAGATCGTGCCGATTCAGTTCTTGAAGACGTTGCTTCCCGACCCGTCCACGCTCGGCGAGAACTACACGGGCAAGACCAGCATCGGCTGCTTGATCGAGGGCCGCAAGAACGGCGAACCCAGAAAGGTGTTCATCTACAACGTGTGCGATCACGAGGAATCCTGGAAAGAAGTCCGCGCGCAAGCGGTCTCCTATACGACGGGCGTCCCGACGATGGTTGGCGCCAAGATGCTGTTGACCAACCAATGGCGGGGCCGCGGCGTCTTCAACATCGAGCAACTCGACCCCGAGCCGTTCCTAGAGGAGCTCGCCGTGCGCGGACTCCCCTGGCACGTAAAGGAGATGTAGTGCTCCCCTGTGACCAGCTCGATTGGGCCCGAGTCGAATCGCCGGCATACGTGATCGACGTGGCTGCTTTAGAGCGCAATTTGGAGCTGTTGGCGCATGCCCAAAGAGCAGCTGGGTGCAAGGTTCTGCTCGCACTCAAAGGCTTCGCGGCGTGGTCGACTTTTCCGCTCGTCGGGGAGTACCTCGATGGCGTGGCTGCAAGCGGACCCGACGAAGCGAGACTCGGAACGGAAGAGCTCGGGAAGCAAGTCCATACCTATTGCCCAGCATTCGATGAAGCGTCGCTTCGAGAAACGCTCCGTTACTCCGATCATGTGATCTTCAATTCTACGTCGCAGATCGATCGCTTCCGTTCGATTATCGATGAGCATGCGTCTGATGCGAGCTTTGGCTTGCGCATCAACCCCGAGCACTCGGAAGTGGAGGTCGCGCTCTACGACCCGTGCGCACCGGGGTCGAGGCTCGGCACGACGAAGAGAGCGCTCATGAGAGCCAACCTTCGAGGAATCGAAGGCTTGCATTTCCATACGCTGTGCGAGCTCGGCGCCGATGCACTCGGACGAACGCTTGCCGTGATCGAGGATCGCTTTACGCCGTGGCTGGACGACGCCAAGTGGGTGAACATCGGTGGGGGCCATCGCATCACGAAGCCCGACTACGACGTAGGTTTGCTGATCGATCTAATCCGAGACTTCAAACGGCAACACCGGGTCGAAGTGTTTCTAGAGCCTGGAGAGGCGATCGCGCTCAACGCAGGCGTTCTGGTCGCGTCGGTGCTCGACCTCATCGACAACGACGGGGCCATTGCCATCCTCGACACCTCCGCAACGGCGCACATGCCGGACGTCCTCGAGATGCCATACCGCCCCCAGATTCGAGGCGCCGAAGAACCGCGAAAGCTTGCCCACACCTACCGACTCGGCGGCCTGAGCTGTCTGGCGGGCGACGTGATCGGGGAGTACTCCTTTGCCCAGCCCCTGAAGGTGGGAGACCAGCTGGTCTTCGAAGACATGGCCCACTACACGATGGTGAAGAACACCACCTTCAACGGCGTCCGGCTGCCGTCGGTTGCCCTCTACGACCCGCGAAACGACTCGTACCGTGTCCAACGGCGCTTTGGCTACGAGGATTACCGGAATCGCCTCTCCTGAGGCTTGAACTTCGATCTAAAGGAGTAAGACTCGTGACAATGGGGGCCTTCTCGGACTTCACGGCATACGCCAAAGAAACCGGTGCTCGCCTGAGCGATCAACCGCTGCTCGTCGAGGTGACCCGGCACTTGAATGCCACACAGCATGAGCTGTTCAACTACGTCACGAACTTCGACCGATCGAGCGAATGGCTCTGGGGCGCAAAAGAGAGTTGGGTGGACAACACCAACGCCGAGGTTCCGGGCCAAGTCGGCGCGGTGCGCATCATCCGGGGCGCAGCAGGCAAGCACATACGCGAGACGGTCAAGGCCTACGAAGCGCCGCGGATGCTCGCCTACTCGGCAGACGACGAGGCTTTCTTTGGGCTATGCAGTGATCACCTCGGGGTGCTCACGTGCGAGCCCCATCCCGATGGCGGGACGGTGGTCTGTTGGCTCGCCTACGGGCGGCTCGCACCGATGCAGGCCAAAGCTTGGGGGGGCAGGAAGATGTTCCAAGTCGCGCTTGGCAACGGTATGAACAACCTGGAGCGAAAGTTTCCGCCTCGTTGAGCGCATGGAGCTCATCCGTAGCAACCGAACCGAAAACCTAGCGGATGCCCTCACCTCGCGGGTTCGCGACACGCCCATCGGGCCATTCGAGCGGGAAGCAGTCGTCGTCCAGAGTCGCGGCATGGAGCGGTGGCTCACACTGGCGTTGGCGGAGCGGCTAGGTATCTGGGCCAACCCGTCTTTTCCTTTTCCGCGATCGGTCATCGAAGAAGTCCTCGAGGACCTTTCCTTGGGCGCTTCGAAAGAGGCCCGGGCGTACGACCCGGGTCAGCTGAAGTGGACGATCGCTGAGCTGTTGCTCGAGGCCGCCCCGACGGAGCTAGGGGCCTATCTCGGTGATCCTCCGGACGCGGACCGCGTGCTCAGGCTCGCTACCAGTGTGGCTTCGGTATTCGACGGATACGTCGTGTATCGCTCGGAATGGTTGAAGCGATGGGGCAAAGGCGAGGAGACGCATTGGCAGGCCGATCTCTGGCGGCGCGTCGTCGGGCGGCTCGGCCCGCACGATCTCGCTTCGCGTATCGATCGAGCGCTCTCTGTGCTTCGCTCCGAACGGGCGGTGCAGGGCATTCGCTTCAAACGTTTCCACTTGTTTTCGCTCGAGACCCTGCCCCCATTGTTCCTCGAGTTCTTCAGCGTGCTGTCGCAGGCCATCCCGACCGTATTCTATCTGCTGGAACCGTCCTCAGAGTACGTGTCCGACGTCGACGCAACGTCGCAACTCTCGCTGCCCATCGGCGAGGGCCCCAGCGACGGGCACCCGCTACTCTCGACTCTCGGCCGTCTTGCACGGGACTTTCAGCAGCTTTTGCTGGCGGTCGACGAGGCGGTTCATCACGAAGACGACTTATTCGAAGCTCCGCCCCGCAAGCACCTGCTCAGCTCGCTGCAGGCGGACGTCCTCGACTTCCGAAGCCCCGCGGAGAACGGTGCGCGCGAAACGATCGATGAGATGGATCACTCGATCTCGATCCACGCGTGCACCGGCTCGATGCGCGAGGTTCAGGTTCTTCACGACCTCGTTCGAGAGGCCCTCGAGGATGACCCATCCCTTCGCCCTGAAGACATCGTCGTGATGACGCCCGACCTCGAAGCATACGCTCCCGCGTTCCGCGCCGTGTTCGGCCAGGATGATCAACACCGCATCCCGTACGAAGTGCACGACCGTAGAACCCGCGACGACGCGTCTTTCTACGACGACTTCCTAGCGGTGCTCGACGTGCTCGATTCCCGGTTTTCGGTCCTCGACCTCGTCCGTCTCATGGATGCTGGCTCTTTGCGTGAAGACTTCCGCTTCACCTCCGAGGAGCGTTCGCGGCTCACGGAGTTGCTCGCGGCGGCCGGTGTTCGCTGGGGCATCGACGCCGAGCACCGCGAGCAGCTCGAGTTTCCTCCTGAACCACTGCACACGTGGCGCGCCGGCATAGGGCGGCTCTTTCTCGGCTTTGCGTCGATGCCCGATTCCACCGAAGTGTTCGAAGGGTCGCTGCCCCGCGGCGCCCCGAGCCTGGACGACGCTGAGCTCGTCGCACGACTCGCGCGGCTTTGCGAGACCCTCTTCGACTTCCATCGCCGCACTCGGCACGGGCTCCATATCGACACCTGGGTCCGCCATCTCGAGCATCTCTGCACGTCTCTCTTCGCACAAGAAGATGAAAGCAGCCCAGGAGTGAGAGTCCTTCGGACCGCGCTCAACCAGCTAGGAGAGCTCGCAGGTCCGAGTGGATTTACCGGTGAAGTCGCCCTCGGAACCGTACGACGAGAGCTCGACTCGCTGCTGCGCCACGAAACACCAGCGGTAGGCTTCCTTCGGCGCGGGGTCACGCTTACCGAGCTCGTGCCGCTGCGCTCGGTTCCTTTTCGCGTCGTGTGTCTTGTCGGCATGAGCGAAGACTCCTTCCCGCGCGCAGACGACCGCCCAAGCTTCGACCTCACGCGCGTCGAGCGCAGGCGGGGAGACCGCAACAAGAGAGACGACGACCGTCACTCGTTCTTGCAGGCGATCTTGTGCGCGCGAGACCAGGTCATCATTACCTACAGCGCACCGGCCACCAGCTTGCGAAGCGGCGCGAATCCGTCTCCCGTCGTTTGGGAGCTCTGCGAAACCGCACGGCGCTACTATCAGCTACCGTCCGAAAGGCCGGCTCTCGAGGCGACGGTTCACCCGCTACACGCCTTCGATCCCAGGTACTTCGACGGCAGCGGCCTACCTCAAAGCGCCTCGCAACGATATCTCCGAATCGCCCGCACCATCGCGGAACCCTCGGTGGTGCCCGACCGGATCGAGCTCCGTGCGGAGGCAGAGCCAGAGACTGACGAGACGCTCTCGGTCGCTGAGCTCACGACCTGGCTCTGGAACCCGATCGCAGCGTTCATCGACACGGTGCTTCGGGCGCGCTTCGGGACCTCGGAGCTATACGAGCCGACGGGGGCCCTAACCAGAATCGGTCCTTTCGAAGCATCCAAGGTTGGCAATGGAGCGCTCAGGGTGGGTCTTCGCGGACGCGCTCTGCGGGCATATCTGAGTGCGGCGCCCGAGTTTCCAGACGGAAGCTGGGGCGCCCTCGAACGGCAACGCCTCGAGCGTGAAATCAATGTCGTCAACAGACGAAAAGATGCGCTCGGTGGTGAGCGCGAAGGCCAATCGGAGCTCGTCTCGACCGACTTCGACGGGATCGTCCTCCGGGGGCGCCTCGACGGGTTGGGCCCCGAAGAGCGCACTCTGAAGCGCTTCACCAAGATCGGGAGACGAGCCGAGCTGATGGTGTGGGTCGAGCATCTACTCATGCAGACGGCCGAAGGGCTCCCCCACACGACGCATCTGGTGCTGCGCGGAACGGAGACGCGCGCCAACCTGGTGTCCTTTGCCCCGGTGAATGATCCGCGCGGTTTGCTAGAAGCGTTGATCGATCTCCATCGAACGTCGCGCGCGACACCGCTCCCACTACTGGAGAAGTCCTCCCGCACGTTCGCAGAGCAGTTCGCGCGCGGTGGCGTCGAGAAAGCCATCGCGGCGGCGAAGATAGAGCTGAACAAACAGCGCAGATGGGACCCGTATCTCGGTTATGCCCTGGGGTTGGACGACCCGTTCGTCGACCCGACCTGGAGCGGGGCGTTTCAACGAGCTGCGCTCGAAGTATACGCGCCCCTCTTTCAGCATCGGAGCGAACGATGAGCATGCTCTCCCCGCAGCTCATCCCGCTCGACGCCCCCGCCCTGGTTGAAGCCAGCGCCGGGACCGGGAAGACGTATACGATCACGACGTACTTCGTGCGCGCGGTCCTGGAGTACGATCTGACTCCCGAGCAGGTCCTTATGGTCACGTACACCAAAGCCGCGACCGCTGAGCTTCGGGTACGCACGCGGGAGCGAATCCTGACCGCGATCGCCTTGCTCGACAAAGCATCGGAAACCGGAGATGTACTCCAAGGCATCGTCGCCGAAGCGGTCGAACGCTTGGGCCGACGCAAGACGGAGACCAAGCTGAGAGAGGCGCTCGGACAGATGGATCAAGCGTCGATCTCGACGATCCACGGGTTCTGCCAGCGCCTGCTTCAAGACTATCCTCTCTCGTTTGGCATTGATTTCGACTTCGAAGTCGCCGAGGACGCCCCGTCACTGTACGCGGACTTGGCCGTCGACTTCTGGGCGACCGATCTGTACGACAAACCAGATTGGCTGCTACGGGCTCTAGAGCGCCACAACGTGGACACCGATCATCTCGCCAAGCTGGCCGACGTGGCCATGATTCCTGGAATCGAGATACTAGGACCCGCGCACAACGAGGTCGACCAAGGCGCGTTGGAGCGGTGGTTGGAATCGAAGCGGGGGGCCGCAGAGATCTGGACCGCACACCGAGAACAAGTCACACAGATCCTGCTCACCGACACGCGGTTCAACCGCAATAGCTATCGGGCGGCGACCATCGAAGAGACCTGGCTGCCGGGGCTCGATGACTTCTTTGCAAAGACTCGCTTTCGCTATCCGCCAGATTTTTTCCCGAGGCTTGCCCAAGGAAGAATGAAGCTGAGAAAGGGTTGCGATGAACCCACGCACCCTTTCTTTGAAGCGTGCGTTCGCCTATGGGAGGCGCATGAGGCCCTGCTCCCGGGGTTCGACTACGCAGTATTTGCATTCCAAACACGCTTCATCGACTTTGCACGGAGCCAGGCGCAGAGGCGCATAGACAACAAAGCCGTTCTGACGTTCGACGACTTGCTTGCCACTGTCTACGCACCGTTCGCACATACCGCGAAGCGAGGCGCCTCGTTCAATCGGGACCGGATCGTGAAGGCGATCTCGGGCGCATACCCTTTGGCTCTCGTCGACGAGTTCCAAGACACGGACTCGGTTCAATACGGAATCTTTCGCGGAATCTACGGGGAATCTTCCGGGGTCTACGTCGGTGACCCCAAGCAAGCGATCTACGCGTTTCGAGGGGCGGACGTCTTTTCCTACCTCGGAGCGGTGCGCGACGTTGGCGAGCGGGTATACAGCCTTGCGACGAATCGGCGTTCCGACCCCGAGCTGGTGCGCGCCGTCAACACGCTGTTTGGTCTCCGAAATCCGCCGTTCATTCTCGAGGGAATCGGAATGAAGGAGGCGACCCCGCACCACGAGGAGAGGCGCACGACGCTCGATCCGGCGATGGAGGTGCTCTTCTTAGATCAAGATGATCTCAAGGGAGCGATCGGCCCAGCGGTGGCCCCTGTCGTAGCCAATGAGATTGCGCTGCTGCTGGCCTCGGGGGCAAAGATCGAAGGCAGGCCCATCGAGCCCGGCGATGTCGCGGTGCTGTGCCGAAGCAATGTCCAGGCGCTCGCAGTAACCGGCGCACTCAGGGAGCTCGACATTCCCGCATCGCTCGATGGGGACTCCAGCGTGCTGAGCACTGAGATCGCATCGGACCTCCGCGCGGTGCTCGAAGCGACCCTGATGCCTGGCGACTCGCGGGTGGTGCGCCGCGCGCTTCTGACATCCTTCCTCGGCGTGTCTCCACACGAGCTCGCTACCATGACAGACGAGCTTTGGTCGGAATGGGTTTCCCGATTTCAACGCTGGAACGCAACCTGGCACACCCAAGGAGTCGTGCGTTTTCTCGAAGACATGCTCCGGAGCACCGAGGCGGAAATGACGATCGCCAGTCATCCTGCCGCCCGCCGCAAGCTAACGGACCTCCTGCACCTCGAAGAGCTCCTGCTCCGAGGCGAGCGTGACCGCCGGCGCGATCCGATCGCGCTGGTGCAATGGTTTCGACGGTTGAATGAAGGCACACCGGACGAGGGAGCAGTCGCCTACGAAGATCTCCAACAACGACCCGACGCACAATCTGGCACGGTTCGTGTCTCGACGATCCACAAGAGCAAGGGGCTCGAGTACGGCGTCGTCTATTGTCCTTTCACCTGGAACGACGCAGGCCTTTTCAAGTTTGAGAAGGTCGCTGTGAAGTTCCACGACGAGCACCGCAACATCAAGATAGACCTGGGATCCAGTGAGCTCGACGCTCACTTGGAATCCAGCGAAAAAGAGGCGTTCTCCGAGGCGCTGAGGCTGCTCTACGTCGCGGTCACCCGCGCGAAGTACCGCTGCACGCTTTTCTGGGGTCGCGGCCCGGTCTGGAAGAAGTCCGCGCTCGGCTACCTGCTTCACGGTCCGGAGCGCTTGGGCAAGCTCGACCAAGTTGAGATGAGCGCGGACGTCGAGGCGTTCGTGGCAGCGTCTTCCGGAGCGGTGGGCTGGCGCGCTCCGTACGCGGAGCAAGCCGGGAGGCGCGAGCGCGAGGCGCCAAGTTGTTCCCTTGAGGCTGTGGAGCAAACGCGGTTCTTCAGCCAAGTCGGACGCATCGCAAGCTTCACGAGCCTCACCGGGCACGACGAGAAGACTCCGGGACCGCGTGGCGCCACGGCGCCGACCGACCCGCAATCGGCGCTCTTTGCGGAGTTGCGTGGCGGCGTGCGTACGGGCTTGCTGCTCCATTCCATTCTGGAGCACGCCAACTTCCAAGCCCTCGGCGGGAGCGAGACCCAGCGCTTGATCGAGCGAGAGCTACACACCTTCGGCTTCGACACCTCGCTCGCACCCGCCGTCCAGCGCGACCTCCTCACGGTCGCGGCGACGCCCTTCAGCAGTGACCCCGACGCGCCGCGCTTGGCCGATTTGTCCTTGGGCTGTCAGCTTCGAGAGCTGGAGTTTACGCTTGGCGTGGACCGACCCAACCTCGGGAACCTTGCGGAGTTGTTGAAACAACACCGGGCCCCCACAGCAGCTCCGAACTACTACGAACGCCTGGCTGAAGTCGGCTCCCAAACGCTACAGCAGTTTCTGCGGGGCTACATCGACATGATGTTCGAATGGCAGGGCCGCTGGTACGTCGCGGACTACAAGTCGAATACACTGCCGACGTATGAGCCGGAAGCCGTCAACGAAGCGGTCCAACGCGAACACTACGTGCTTCAGGCGCAACTCTATACCGCCGCGGCTCACCGCTACCTGAACCAACGGGTCGAAGGTTATGATCCGGAAACCCATTGGGGGGGGGCGCTGTTCCTGTTTCTGCGAGGGATGCGCGGCCCCGAGAGCGCGGGGTCGGGCGTCTTCTTCGACCGCCAGTCCGCCGAGCTCTTGAAAGCGATCGACCGCTGGTTGGGAGGGGGCGATGAGTCTCGCTGAGCTCGAGTCGCGCGGCTTGCTCGACCTGGTGGACGTGCAGCTGGCGCGCGCTCTGAGCCGCATGTGCGACCCCTCGAGCCCCGAGGTCGAGCTGGCGATTGCACTGACGAGCCGCAACGTGCGCCGGGGCCACACCTGCTTTCCCATTGGGATGTCAGCATCGGACATCTGGCCTCGGGACGCCGTTTCACCCGACGCTTTACCCGATGCCACGATGTGGAAACACACGCTGACGAACACCGGCCTCACTCGCGAAGGGCCACTCGTCCTGGACGAGGCGGGCCGTCTCTATCTACGGCGTTACTGGCAACTCGAGCAAGACATCGCTGAAGAGCTCGCGGCGCGGTCCGCAGCGCCTCCGATCATCCCGGGCGACTCCCCTTGGCTCGATGCCTCGCTGAATCGACTTTTTCCTCGGGACTCACCGCAGCGCCAGGCAGCCCTCAATGCGCTGGCCCATCGCGTCTCTCTTCTTTGCGGTGGGCCGGGCACCGGCAAGACGACCACCGTGGCAGCCATCGTTGCGCTCATCGTCGAGGGACGCCTCCGCGAAACTGGGACCGCACCCCGAGTAGCGCTTCTAGCCCCGACTGGAAAGTCGGCGGCCCGGTTGGGCGAGGCTGTACGCAAGGCAAAGGAGCGGATTCAGACCTCTGATGAGATTCTCGAACAGATCCCAGAGCAGGCAAAGACCGTGCATCGCGCGCTCGGAATGCAGAGAACGGGGATGCATTTTCGACACAACGCGGACCGTCCACTCGAGGCTGACGTGATCGTAGTCGACGAAGCTTCGATGATCGATCTCGCCTTGATGCGGCAGTTGCTGAACGCGACGTCGCGCGACGCCACACTGCTCATCGTCGGAGACCCGGACCAGCTCACATCGGTCGAAGCCGGCTCAGTTCTTCGCGACCTCGTTGCGGCTAGCACACAGACTTGGTGGCGCGGGCGAGTCACCCATCTGACCAGAACGTATCGATACGACGAGAAACAACCCCTTGGCCAGCTCGTCGCCGCGGTCCGGAACGGACAAGGGGCCATCGTCGAGGCTCTGCTGAAACGCGGAGGTGGCGGCGATGTCACCTGGACGCCTCTCGAAGGCCTCGGGGCCGAGCTCGATCGCGCAGCGGATCACTGGGCGAAGGCGCTGACCGCACGGAGCCCGGCCGAGCATTTCGAGCTTCGGGGCCGATTTGTGATGCTGAGCCCGTTCCGGCGAGGGCCTGTGGGCACGAGACAGCTGGGCGCGGCCATTCGCGGCCGTCTGCCGGGCCCCGCAGGCAACGCTCCGGCCGTGACACCGATCATCATCGAGCAGAATAGCCACGAGCTTGGCGTGTACAACGGGGACTTCGCCATGCTGGTCGACACCGATCCGCCTACCGCCACAGTACAGAGCGACGCGGAAGAGCCCCCCGAGATCGCCGCGGCGAGGCTGCCGCGATTCTCCGATGCCTTCGTCTTGAGCGTTCACAAAGCGCAAGGGTCGGAGTTCGACGAGGTGCTCTTCGTTCTCCCCAAAGAGGACGCACCGCTGCTCACCCGCGAGCTTTTCTACACGGCGGTGAGCCGCGCGCGGGAACGGGTGCGAGTCGTAGGCCCGAAAGGGGTCGTCGCGGCCGCACTCGAACGGAGGGCACAGCGACACTCGGGGCTCGTCGACGCAATCGACAAAGCGCGAGACTGAGCTCAGCGACGACGCCGGCGGTAGAGAAGCAACGCGCTGAGCGCGACCAGGGTAAAGGCCGACAAGTCAGCGCCACCAGTGCGGACCGAACACCCGCCGCCGCCCTGCGAGCTCGGCGAACCCGGATCGCCCGGGTTTGGCCCAGGAGTCCCAGGCGTGCCGGGATTGCCCGGATCCGGGACATCGTTTGCCTTGGAGACACGCAAAGCCGGGTCGCCGAACAGGTGGTAGATCGAGGGCATATCCTCGCGGCCGTCGCCTTCGATGGTGGTCGCGAAGGCAGCGAGCAACGCGTCACCGAGCCGAACGTCTCCACGCGAAAGAACTCCGTCCAAGGCGTGCGTGGCAAGGGCTTGCGCTTGCTCGTTGATCGAGAGTCCGGAGGGGCCCCACACCGCGATGGCTCCATCGTCGTCGAGCACCAAGGCCTCGCCGAGTGACAGGAGGCCTGGCACGGCAAAGCGCGACGCCGAACACGTCATCAGCATGTAGATCGGCTGGGCGCCCTGAAGCTCGATGCTCTGCACGTCCTCGGCGTTGAAGAGCGTGTCGCTCTTGCCTAGGAGATTGAGCCCGCCGTGGCCCAAATAGTGAACGACGCGCGGAGACTTCTCCATCTCTTCGAAGAGTGTGGAGCGGAATTGCTCGAGCGACATCTCCGAGCGGTACGCACGCGAGAATGACCAATCGGGCGAAAAGCGCTCGGCAAGAGCATCGCTTGCCGTATCGAAGTTCCCGCTCGTCCCGTTCTCGTCCGCGAGCAACAAGATGCTGTCGCTCAGTTCATCGAGGTTCTTCTCGTAGGCGATGATTCGATCGATCAGCGCATCGAGCTGTGCGGGCGTGGATACGGGAAGGCGGCCGAGCGCGATTTCGGGCGCGTTGTTCGTTCCTGCGAAGTCGGCAAACCGGTTATCGGCGGAATAGAGGCCTTGGTACGTGGATGCCATGATGGGCGGCAGCAGATTGCCGCCCGCTCCCATCAGGTCGCGGTAGTCGAGTGACCCCTTTCCGATCAGTGTGACGTAGCGCGGCGCCACGGCCCAGGTCGCGCGAGCGTGTATGAGGAATGTCCGCAGCGCTTCGGGATCGGGCACTCCCGCAGCGAACTCGTCGAAGACATCTTGCAGCTCGACCAACATCGACCGGAGCCCATCCGCCTCCCGATACTCGACGAGGGCGCGCGCCGACTCATAGAGAGAAGCGGGTGCAATCACCAGGTATTCGGCGCGGTTCGCCGGGTTCTGGAGATCGGAGGCGACGTCGTTCCAGATCGAGGAAGGTGACTGCACCAAGTCGGACGCCGAGACAAAATAGGCTTCGCCGGAATGCCCTTCGAACTCGACTGCCGCGCCTTCGCCGGTTGCGCTGACGGTATAGTCGTCGATGAGGCGCGGCTGCAGCCGATTCGACACGTCGAAAAGCAGCGCTTCGTTACCGAAGTTGCCGACGACTTGCAGGGTGGTGTCGTCGGCCGATGTGAACGTCATCGAGCTCGCGACGGTTTCATAGCTACGCTCGACGACGATTTCGGCGCTATCGAAGTAGAACGTG
>Ga0209567_10000514_pt1 | contig 21032 bp, 19 predicted proteins | sample COG_12_FD_184756 | JGI IMG/M metagenome (GOLD analysis project Ga0209567, IMG submission 184756) | Pelagic marine sediment microbial communities from the LTER site Helgoland, North Sea, for post-phytoplankton bloom and carbon turnover... | ecosystem: Environmental > Aquatic > Marine > Neritic...
GCGCTACCCATACACACTGTTTCTCAGACAAAACCGTATTCCTCAATATTTACAATGCTTCAACAAGCATCCATAGCCGCCTGGTGAGACATGCGGGCTAGCATGCATATGCACCAGACCGGCGCTCAGCCAAACCTCGCAGGCGACGTCGCTCGGCATACTAGTGCAAAATGCAGGCGAGGGCGAGTGCGCATATCTAGTGACGAGTCCGCTTATCCGGGCCAAAAATTTTTCGACGCCTATTCAAATGGTATGATCGATCTGATCAAACTGGGTACTACATACAAGAAGCTTGAAATCGAGGAGGGCGCAGAGAATGCCAATCGTAACTTGGCGCGATGAATATAACGTCAACGTCGCGGTGATAGATAGTCAGCATCAGACAATGCTCGAACTTGTAAATAATCTGCATACTGCTGTTGAAGCCCGTATCCAAAAAGATGATCTAAAGGATATGTTGGTTGAGCTCGTGGAGTTCACGCGAATGCATTTCTCAACAGAGGAACAGTTGATGAAGGAACATGGTTATCCTGGACTTGGGCAGCATCACATGGAACATAGAGAACTGCTTCGGTACCTGACTGATTTGGTGGATGGCGTTTCGATTGGAATAAATCTTAGTTTTTACGCTGACTATGACGTTTCCACCGACTGGGCGCTAATACATATATGCGAGTTAGACAAAAGCCTTGGTATCTTTTTGAATTCCAAGGGCGTTTATTGAGTTCGGAAATAGAACTAAGACGCGGCGTTTTACCTCGCTATCCTGTTGACAAGGGGGTGCGTCAATTCAACGTGTTCAAGTGCTTTACATTCAAGCTTTTACACGTATATCAACGCTATGAAAACGAGAAGACCCGCGCCCACGGCAGGCAGCAGCCGCTGTCGGAATAGGAAAAAAACCGCTAGACCGGCGACTATTCCCGCGACGCGGTAGCTCAAAGGCACTTCAGTCAGAGGGCCCACGGGAAGGAAGATCATCCGTGCGATCAATCCCGACAGCATCGCGTAGGACACGCAGGTGATCCACTGGAACGCGGGTCCCTGCGGGTCTATCCGGGAGGCGAATATAACGCCCAGTCCGCGCCAGAGGTAGGTGCCGGCGACCGCGCCAAGGAGCAGCAGCCAGAGTTCGATATCTCCCGGATCAGTCATGCGCTTTCCGTGTCGCCACCGTGCGGTTGATCCAGAAAGCGGCGGTGCCGCCAAGCACCCCCGTTGCCAGCAGGCCCCATTCCGGGGACAACAGATGAAAAACCGGCCCTAGCGGAGCGCCGATCAAGAGTGCGAGGATCGCCATGCGGGTACGGGAGCCGGCAAGGAGCACCGCAAAGAAAAGGGGATTGAGAAAGATCAAACCCAACGCGAAGGGGCGTGGCATGGCCACGACGCCAACAAAGCCCAGCGCGGTTCCGGTAAGTCCGGAAGCCATGCAGATCAGTGCAAAAACCACGTAGTAGCGCTGGCGCAGACCCGTTTCTATCTGGTCAAATCTTCGCAGTCCAGCGGCCCAGGAGTTGATGGACATGAGTTGCACCAGAATAAACATCCAGCCATAGGAACGCGTGCCCTTGCGCATCAGTGGAATAAACGATACCGCCATGGGCATGAATCGTGCGTTCGCCAGGGACACCGCAAGGACAACGAAAAATGTGGGGATGCCCGCGGCGTAGAGTTCCGCCAGGGCCACCTGGCCAGGCAGCCCCCAGACACCCGCGGTGGACCCCAGGGCCACGCCCAGCGTCAGCCCGCTCTCCCGCGCCAGAGATCCGAAACCGGTCATGCTCGCCAACAGCATCAGCGCCGGAAATCCCAGGGCGTCCTTGACGGCCTGCCGGTTGACTTGTTCTGGCGTGTCGAGCATGGAGTCTCCCGGGAATGGTTGATCGATGTAATGCAAAGCGGCCCGGTAGTATAACCGGGCCGCGTCTCCTGGTAGGAGCGGCACCCCCGCCGCGATCAATCATGATCACGCTAGTAAGCCGACGATTCCGCTTCGTAGCTCAGGCCGTGTTTGGCGGCCTGTTCGCGGACGGCGCTGTAGATCTTGTCGTCCAGAGATTCCCTGGCGCCGCCATCCGCATCGACCTTTTCCCTGATGAAGGCTCTGCGTTTTGCAGCAAGTTCGCTGATGTTATTTTCTAGTTCCAGTCGCTGCCGTGCGGTGTCTTCCACCACGGTTTTCTGCTCCTTTGGCGACAGGTCCTGCAAGGATTCGGGTAGCCTGTCCTTTTCGATTGTCGACAGATCCACCCGGCCGCTGGCAATGTCTTCGACCAGTTCGCCCTGGCCGAGGAGATTGGTTCTACCGCTGGCGGAAGCGTTGAATACGGCGCGCCGGGCGCGGGAAGCCGGTGACGACGATGTGTGCAATTTGTCCGTCGCCTCCATCTTCATCTGCTTCTTCTCCTTGTCCTCCACGGAGCCGTAATACAGCCGGGTGTCGTCCAGTCTGCGGGATATCTCCGCAAGTTTTTCGTCATAGGGTGTGGCGATGGCCACGGCGCTACCGGACTGCTCGACCTGGAAGTATCGGCCGCCGCCAAGGTCGGCGATTTGCTGCCATTTCGTCGCCGTCAAGGGATTGGGGCCGCATTGGATTGTATTGACCACGATGCCTTTCTCGGCGGCGAGGGAGAGGATGTCGGGATATTGGATCTCGTCCTGGTAGTCCATGTGCGGCGGGGAGTCGCCGACCAGAAACACCACCCGATAGGTATCGGAATCCTGGCTCCATGATATGTTCCGGACCGCGTCGTGCAGCGCCTGGTTGACGCTTTCCGGTGTATCTCCTCCGCCTTGTGTCTGGAAATCCATCAGGGTGGCGTACAGGGTGTCAAGGTCCGATGACAGGTCCACCACGCGCGTCACATAGGCGTCGCCGCGGTCCCGGAATGCCACCAGGCCTATCCTGATTTCCGGCGCTTGTTGGGCCGACGCCATGTTGCTGGCAATCGACCAGATCTTTTCCTTAGCAGCCTCGATCATACCGGTCATGCTGCTGGTGGTGTCCAGTACGAACACGACTTCCACCCTGGCGGAGTCATGTACCAGTGATGGATTGGCGGGCGTGTGGTTTGTCGTGGCAATGCCCTGATGCTGCGGGTAGAAAACCACCGCTGCCGCAGTTATTGCGAACAAAGCAAGTGCTGTAAATTTTGATTTCATCGTAGTTGTCCTCAGATGTTTTGTCGGATTGGTCGAATTGATTCGGTCAAGACGAGAATTTACGAAGCGCGGATTCCGCGGCACGGTGCGCCCGGTCGAAGCGGTCATCCGGCACATGGGTTGCTGTACTCTCCGCACCGCGCCAACCGGAAACAGCGGGGATGGCGACGAACAGCGCCTGTGTGAGGAAAAAGCACCAAACGCCCAGAAATATACTGCTCGTGTACAAACCACCCGATACACCGGCAGCCAGGGCGAGCGCGTTGATGCCGAGATCCGCTGCCGAACTCAATATGCCTGAGTGGAAATACAGTGATCGGATCACCCAGATCATGCCCACGTGCAGCAATAAATATACGGGCAACGAAGGCGACAGCCACCAGATCATCGCCGCTGACGCAGTCCACACCGTCAATACGCTGATGCGCCCGACGCGTTCTTCGCTGCGGCGCAATAGATAGATCACATAAGCCAGTCCAATGACGGTGATGAGCAGGCGCAGCACCGGGCCCATGGCGAATACCGTTGTCAGTGCGCCAAAGAATACGGCGCCTCCGACACTGGCCGCTGCGGCCACAATCGCGCCCTCCATGAACGTCGGGCGTTTCATGGCTGCCCCCTTTGCTGCTTTTCGCGCAGGTAGGCCACTTCCACATCCTGGTCGCTGATGACCGCCGGGATGAGTGACCAGGGTTGTTCGCAGTGAGGGTTGGTTTCATTTTCCGCCAGCAGTGCTGATTTCTGCTGCATGACCATCAGGCGCTGCCGGTTTTCGCCGATCCTGGTGTTGAGTTCCGAAAGTGAATCCTCGAGTGATTTGCGCTTTCGCAGTAGAGCCCTGTCAAGCTGTTCCGCCTGAAGCTTGCGCCGAATAACCGTACGCGCAAGATCCTCCTCGCGCGAGTTGAAGCACACATCCAGCTCCTCTTCTATGGCGTGCAGCGACTGCTCGATTTCCGTACGCCTGATTCCGATCTGCCCATGCTCGTATTGCAGTACCTTGATGCGCTGCTCGTCCCCGGCGATGTCCTCTTCCATCTCTCTTATGGCCTGTCGGAGCAGGATATCGGGTTCCTCGACTCGGTCGAGGACCGCGTGAATATCGGCCCGAAACAACCGGTTGAATCGCGTAATCAATGCCATGGTTTTACCTCCTTGGGTTGCGAATCAGTAAAAGTGCAGTCAGTGTAGGAGGGTGCCGGGTGCCGTTACAGGCAGACTTTGGTAAAACATCGAGCCTGTAATTTACAAACAATTTACGTGCCGCCGGTCATGTGAGCTGGTAGGCTGTTGGTCACCATGTCACGCAAGGCCCGCATTCTAATTGTTGAGGACGAGGAGGCGATCCGGGCCGGGTTGATCGATGTGCTGGTTTACCATGGCTACGAAACTGACGATGCCGCGGACGGTCCGACCGGGTTGGAAAAGGCGACCTCCGGCACATTCGACCTGGTCCTGCTGGACGTCATGCTGCCGGGGATGAACGGATTCGAAATCTGCGAAAAAATTCGCGCCGCAGACCGCGAGCAGGCCATCATCATGCTGACCGCAAAAACCGGCGACGAAGACATCATTCAGGGCCTATCCCTGGGAGCGGACGATTATGTAGCGAAACCATTCTCGGTAGCGCAACTCGTTTTGCGCATACAGGCGGTGCTCCGGCGATCCCGCCTAGGCACCGGGGCCTTCGATCAATTTCACCTCGGTGACGACGTGGAGATCGATCCGCGTAATTTGTCGGGACGATGCGGTACTCGCGCGCTGTCTTTTACCCGGCGGGAAATGGATATTCTCGAGTATCTGGGCGCGAATCCGGATCGGCCCGTACCTCGCGAGGAGCTGCTGTCCAGGATCTGGGGCTATGCCAGGAACATGGGTATCGAAACCCGCACCGTGGATATTCACATTGCCAAACTCCGGCGCAAGATCGAGCCGGATCCGGGACGCCCGCGCCACCTGATCACGGTGCGCGGTGCCGGCTACAAATTGCTGGTGCGGTAAATGCAGAGCTCGAAGCAGCACCAGAGCGGCAAGCGTCGTCTCAAATTCTGGATCGCCATGTTTTTCCTTGCACTTACCATTCCGACCGCGTTCCTGATCCGGCACGCCTATAGCCAGCTCAAGTGGGAGGCGTTTCATCGGCATCGAGTCATGGCCGAAGAGTTCGCCAACCGCATCGATCGCAGGATTGCCGCCTCGATCGACATCGAACAGGAGCGGTCGTTCGGCGATTACGCATTCCTGACGGTCAGCGGCGATCCTGCCGCTAGCTTCCTGCAGCGTTCCGTGCTCTCGGCCTATCCGGTGGAAACCGGGTCTCCGGGACTGATTGGCTATTTCCAGGTCGATCCCGACGGTCGATTCAGCAGCCCGCTGCTGCCCCGGGAAGCGTCTTCACTGAGGCAGTATGGTGTTTCGGATCGGGAAGTGGATCGGCGAAGGGCCCTTCAACAGCGGATCTTCGATGTGCTGGACGAAAACCGACTGGTGCAGAAGGAGGAGATCGATTACCGGAAAGATGACTCAGGGTCGCTGGTCCAACGCGGCCGTGATGATGACGGGGCGCTGCGGGAATCATGGGTATCCGGGGAGAGCAAAGACCCCGAGGAAGCGGTTCTTGGCGAAACGGAAGAGTTCACCAGCCCGAGCGCATTCGACCGCCTGAACGAACCTCCCGCCGACCGGCAATTGAGCAAACAGAAAGCCCGGGCCCTGGGAAGAGTAGAGGATCTCAAGCTGGAGCCCGGCTATCTACCCGAACCCCGATCGGTGTCGGTGAAACCACCGGTACCGAAGCGTTCGCAGCCCGGAGGAGGGCGCGCCGTGCGTAAGGAGCAAAGTGCATTGCTGGAGAAGAAAGCGGCGGTCGCGGATGCATTGAACGTTCCGGCCGCACCTTTGCTTGCCGACGCGGTGATCAGAATTTTCGAGAGCAAAATCGATTCCCTCGATTTCGCATTGCTCGAAAGCGGGCATTTTGTGCTTTTTCGCAACGTCTGGCGTGACAGCGAGCGCTATGTACAGGGCGCACTCATAGACCCTGAAAGCTTCATCGGTGCTGTCATTGAAGAGGAGTTTCGCCGGACCGCACTCGCCGCGGCAAGCGATCTGGTAGTGGCATACGGGGGCGACGTGCTTGCCGCGTTGAGCGGGCAATCGTCGAGGGAATATCTGTCGAGCGCAGATGAGTTGAGGGGTACGCTATTGTTCAAAACGCGCCTTTCCGCTCCCCTCGATGACATGGAATTGATATTCAGCATCACCGGCCTGCCCGTGGGTCCCGGAGGATCTATCGTATTCTGGGTGGCGGTGATCCTCGTTCTGGTGTTGAGTGTCGGCTCCTACCTGATGTACAGAATGGGAGCGGCGCAGATCGATCTTGTCAGGCAGCAGCAGGACTTCATTTCCGCGGTCAGCCATGAACTGAAAACCCCGCTCACCTCGATTCGAATGTATGGAGAGATGCTGCAGGAAGGATGGGCGGACGAGGACAAAAAAGCGTCCTACTATAAATACATCTCGGAGGAGAGTGAACGACTGTCCCGGCTGATATCCAACGTGCTGCAGCTAACGCGCCTGAACCGGAACGATCTGCGGCTCGAATTGCAGCGGGTTAGCGTGTCCGAGCTGATGGACAGCGTTCGATCGAAAATATCATCCCATGTGCGCAGCGCCGGATTCGATCTGAATGTGGACATCGAAGCGGCGGCAGGAAAAGCGGTAATCAGGGTAGATCCCGATGCGTTCGTACAGATCATCATCAACCTGGTGGACAACGCGTTGAAGTTCTCCGCCGCCGCCGTAAAAAAATGTGTCGATATCGATTGTATCCGTTTGCGCGACGGAAGCGTGCGTTTTCGGGTGCGGGACTACGGCCCCGGTGTGCCCCGGGATAAAATGAAAAAGATATTCCAATTGTTCTATCGATCCGAAGATGAGTTGACGCGGGATACGATCGGCACGGGTATCGGCCTCGCCCTGGTCAATCAGTTGGCTCATGCCATGGGCGGTCAGGTGGACGTGGTCAACAAGGACCCGGGCGCCGAATTCATCGTGGCGTTTCCCGCTGATGCAACTCGTTCCTGATTTAAATCTGGTCGATTGCCCAGTGCAGTTTACCGTCGGCGATTCGTGCGCGGGCGCCCTGGCCCAGGGCATAGCTTGGGGATTCGTGCCCGAACAGATCACTGGCGTAGACAGGACAGGGGCTGCGACGGGCAAATTGCGTCAGAACCTCATGGCGCTCCGAAGCGCCTACGAGTTGCCCAATGACAATTGCATGCAGTCCTGCCAGTGTGCCGCTCTGTTCCCATTGGTTCCAGAATCGCATCAGCCGTCCCGGGTTTTCGTTTGTATCTTCGATGAAAAGAATGATCCCGTCCAAGGATGGCGGTAGATAAGAGGTGCCAATTAGGCTGGTCAGCACCGCCAGGCAACCTCCAAGAAGCGTCCCTTCGACCGATCGTCCCTCCCCATCGGCAGTAACCGCCTCAATCGGCAACGCTTCACGCCATGGCAGCCCGTGGCCGAGAAGCCCTAGAAGATGCTCTGTGTAATCTGAACCCGGGCACCACAGGGATCCGCCCGGCATTACCGCATGCAGGCCACGCCAGCCGAGGCGGGTGAAAAGGGCAACCTGAAGGGCGGTGATGTCAGACAGTCCGACGAGGCATTTGGGCCGGAGTGTGCGCAAATGATCCCAGTCCATGAGCGGCAGCAGGTCGCTGGCGCCGTAGCCGCCCCGCGCCGCTAATACGAAATCGCTGCCGTCGTCGCTCAAGGCATCTGACAGCGCCTTGTATCGGTCCGCCGCCGGCCCGCTTGCGTAGGCCCATCCGATCTCCGGGCGCATCGGGGTGTGCAGCACCGTAAATTCACGCTGCTCGAGGTCCTTGATGTTTTTGGCCAGTAGGTCGCGGTCGGGCGTGCCGGCGGGCTCGATGATGATTAATCTCACGCTATGCATCGGGCAATTCTAATGTACACCTGTTGTAATGTGCAGCACGCACAGGAACGGCGTCCGCACTCTGCTCGCCCAGGGCCCGAATGGGAGTCAGGCCGTCTGAATACCAATGACGGTATTCGCTTGACGGGAGCGCACGGGATAAATAAACTATAAAACTAGTTATATAGTTTGAAGTGCAATAATTGCTAACTCTCGAAGAAGCGGCCCAGGGGTTTGCTGCGGTGGCGTCGGAATCGCGGCTGGATGTGCTCATGACGCTGGTGCGTGCAGGGCCCGACGGATTGACCGTCGGAGACATCCAGAATTGCGTGGGTATCCCTGCCTCCACGCTGGCGCATCACCTCAAGTTTCTGGCTGCCGGCGGACTGATCGAACAAGAGCGTGCCGGGCGAGTCGTGATCAATCGCGCCGCTTATGAAAGAATCGAAAAACTCGCTGACTTCCTGATGCGGGAATGCTGCGCGGATGCCAAACCGGCGCGAAGCGCGGTGCGTGCCGGATCTGTTCGTTGAATCGGAGATCGTGATGACGGCACTGGTATTGAAGAGCTTCGACGGCATCCGCAGGACCGTGGACAAGGCCGCCTCCGTATGGACCCTGATCCTGATCATACCCCTCGTGGTAGCGCTTTATGACGCTGAACGACTCGATACCATCCTCAGGGTCGCGCTGCGGGCACTCGCAGGGACGCTGCCCTACATCATCGTCGCCGTACTGCTCATCGCAATTCTCAAGGCCACCGGCGCCGAGACGGTCGTCGCCAGGGCCTTCCAAGGCCGGGAAACGCGGATGATCTTGCTGGCCGCACTGCTTGGCGGGCTTGCCCCATTCTGCTCGTGTGAGGTGATCCCGTTCATCAGCGGTCTCCTGGCTGTGGGCGCGCCGCTTTCCGCCGTGATGGCATTCTGGCTGTCATCGCCGCTCATCGATCCCCCCACGGTACTCATTACGGCAGGCGCGTTGGGTTGGGAATTCGCAATCGGTAAAACGTTCGCGGCGGTCGCGCTGGGACTCATGGGCGGATTCGGTGTGCGATTCCTGGTGAATCGAGGTGCGTTTTCGGCGCCGCTTCGAAACCGCGACAGCGGAGGTTGCTGCGGCTGCGGACCTTCCCCATTCGAGGGCGAAGTCGAGTGGCGATTCTGGCGTGAGCCGGAAAGAGTGCAGACCTTTCGGACCGAGGCCGTGCTGAATGGCCTGTTTCTGATCAAGTGGCTCACTTTTGCGTATCTCCTGGAGGCACTCCTCGTTACCTATGTCCCCGCCGAGGCCATCGGGAGTGTTGTCGGCGGCGACGGTTTCATGCCGATCGTGATCGGGGCCATTGTCGGTGCTCCCGCCTATCTAAACAGCTACGCCGCACCGGCGCTCGTCGCCGGATTGATGGAGCAGGGCATGAGTGCCGGCGCGGCGATGGCATTCATGGTGGCGGGCGCGGTCAGTTCCATCCCGGCCATGGCGGCGGTCTGGTCCCTGGTCAACAAACAGGTGTTTCTCGCGTATATGGGATTCGGCATCTCTGGTGCCATATTGATCGGTGCCGTGTTCGCGGCCGCCGTCTGATGTCACCCCTAATCCGGCTACGCCGGGCAAACGCCTTCGTATCCATAGTTCAATAACGAATATTGCAATTGAAGTACAATATGGTGGCGCGACAAAACTTGAATCAGATACCCCATGAGTACGGCAATACTTTACGACCCACGTTACCTCGATCACGACACCGGCCCCGGGCATCCCGAGCGTCCCGAGAGACTGGCATACGCAATAAAGGAACTGGAACAGAAGCCGTGGTTTGATCGGCTGGATCGCATCGCTCCGACACCTTGTGAACGAAAATGGCTGGAGACGATCCACAGTCAGGACTACATAGATCGGACACGGCAGGAATGTAGCGCCGGACGAAGCTACATCGATACGCCGGACGTCGCGGTGGGCCAATCTTCGTGGGAGGTGGCGGTGCTCGCGGCCGGCGGCGCGCTGGCCGTAGCTGATCGTGTCGTTCAGGGGAGCGTAAACAACGGATTCGCGATGGTCAGACCTCCGGGTCATCATGCCGAGAAGGCCACGGCATTGGGTTTTTGCCTGTTCAATAACGTGGCCATCACGGCACGTTATCTGCAGAAGTTTCACGCTCTGGACAAGATCCTGGTCCTCGACTGGGACGTCCATCACGGCAATGGTACGCAACACAGCTTCGAATCCGATCCCTCAGTGTTCTACATCAGTACCCATCAATATCCCTACTATCCAGGCACCGGCGCCTACTCTGAAAACGGGACCGGCGCGGGCGCGGGCGCGACATTGAACTGCCCCATGTCCGCCGGCTACGGAGATGCGCAGTACCGCGAAGCCTTCGAGGAACTCATTCTGCCCGCGGCCCGGAAATTCAAGCCGGACGCGGTGCTGATTTCAGCCGGCTTCGACGCCCACCGTGCGGATCCCCTTGGCGAGATCAATCTGAGTACGGGGTTTTACCGCTGGATGACCGAACAGATGATGGCGGTCGCAGATACTTACAGCAACGGCCGGTTGATTTCCATGCTGGAGGGGGGGTACGACCTCAAGGCGTTGGCGGAGTGTATCAGCATTCACCTACAGACCCTCAGCGGCACAGACGTCAACGGCTGAATACTTTGTCCGGCTTTTTCGGGTTCAAACAAGCTCGATGTCGACGAATGTTTCGTTGTAGCAGGCACCGTCGACGATATCAGTTCTCAGGTCCGCAGATATGAGCGCGTTTACAGTACGTCCGGTTTGGCTGGTGCGCAGCCAGGTTCCCTTGGGGGTATAGAGAACACCGCGCTGCACGGCGTCTGAAATCTTCGCCTTCAGGATTACCGAGCCAATGTCATTTTCCAGCTTTACCAGGCTGCCGTCTTCGATGACATGCCGCCGGGCGTCGTCTGGATGGATTTCGACGACCTCTGCGCCCTCGCTCGCTTGGTCGCTTCCGAAGGTGGCATTGGTGCGTTTCGGAGAAGACGGGCTGATGACGGTAAAAGGGCGATCCTTCTCTGCCGGATCATAGCGGGGTATGCCGAAACCGAACTTCTCGTCCAGTTCAACACTGTACAACTCGATCTTTCCGGAAGCCGTGCGGGGATTCACGGTGTTGCACATGACCACATCTTTTCCGTCGGTCGTGTTCATGAGCAGGGCTTCGTCGACTGGGATCTCGCTTGGCCGGTAGCCGTTAAGCCGCCGGTCACCGGGGTCGATCGCGGCATCGATTAGCTCGCGATCACTTTCGGAAAACATTGGATCGTCGAATCCGAATTCGCGGGCAAGACGGCGGAAAATTTCGGTATTCGGAAGCGATTCCCCAACCGTCGGTATGACGGGCTCGGCGCGCTGCAGATAACTGTGTCCGTATGCCGTATAGATGTCGTTGAATTCAAAATGGGAAGAAGCAGGCAGCACGACGTCGCAATAACGCATGCTGTCCGTCATGACGACGTCGATTCCAGTGACAAAGATGTCATCCCGGCTCAGCGCCTCGATCATCCGGTTCTGATCGGGATGGGTCGCGACGGGATTGTGGTTATAGATGAAAACCGATCGAATTGGCGGGTCCAGATCGTCTTTGAGGAGATGCCCGCCCAAATCCACGATATTCAGCGTCCGGGTGCCCTCCGGAACGAGATCGGGTCGTTGCAGTGCGGCCGGTGTGACGGGGAACGCAAATCCCGGTTTGGCAATCACGCCCGCACCTCGCCTCCCCAGTTGGCCGAGGAGTGCGGAAACCGACATGGCCGCTCGCAAACCGGAGCCTCCGCTTTTGCCGCGTTCGATGCCATTGCCGATAGAGAGTGCCAGATTCCGCGCCCCCGCATACAGGTCGGCCATTTCAATGATCGACGCCAAAGGCACACCGCAAATTCTCGATGCCTCCTCCAGCGGGTATTTCCGTGCTTCGCTGAGGAAGTCGTCGGCGCCCGTCACCCATTCACCAACGAAATCCGTGTCGATCTTGTCGCGACGCTCCAACTCGGCGGCCAGCGCCAGTGCCAGTACGACATCCGTACCCGGGGAAATCTGAATAAAAAGATGGGCCTGCTCGGCGATGCGGGTTCGCTTCGGATCGACGACGATCATCCGCGCACCGCGCTCCCGCGCCTGTTTGATTACGCGGGCCAAATGCAGGTTCGAGACCGTGACGTTGTTTCCCCAGACGGCAATCAGATCGGCGTCAGCCGCCTGTTCCGGCGGCATGCCCGGCGCGTCTCCGAACAGGCTGGTGTAGGCGGTGCCGCGAACCGCTCCGCACAGGGGGCCGCGATCGAGAAGGCTCGCGCCCAGTTTGTGGAAAAATCGCCGATCCATGGATGCCACCGCGAGCTGCCCGTGCGGGCCGGCATAGTTGAATGGCAGCACCGTTTGAGGACCATATTGGCGGATGGCGGCCCGGGTTCGATCCGTGATCAATGAAAGCGCGTTTTCCCAACTTGTCGGTTCGAAACGCCCGCTGCCTTTCGGGCCCGCTCGCAGCAACGGTCTGCGAAGCCGATGCGCGCCGTGAACGAACGCCGGGTAGTACTTCGACACCTTGTCGCAGATAGCGCCCGCGGTATAGGGGTTCGAGCGCGTTCCTTTTATTTTGCTGATTTCGGAACCAACAACCGTTACCTGCAGCGAGCAGGTGTCGGGGCAATCCAGTGGACAAACTGAGTTTCGTTCCAGGTCTTGGGGATCAGTAATCATAGCCGCGTATTTGGTGAATTATGTTGATGAAACATATCCAATTATTGAAAATATAACCAGTCTAATTAGCGTCAATCGGTTGGCTGATTCCTTTTTCGGTCGTCAGCTTCTCCGATGCGCCGGATTTACGGCGACAGGCAGGGGTTTCCCTGGGTTTTTTGCGGCGCGAACCCGATCGTTTCACGCGTGTTGGGAATCAACTGGCCGGGCCTTGATCTATGACACTACCCATTGCTTCGTGTATATGTACGATGTGTGATTCGTGATGCCAAATCGAGGAGGCTTGGTGTTGAATTTTCGTGCATCGATCATTGCCTTGTTGTTCATGGGCTTACATCCGTGTTTGGTATTTCCCTCGGACTTCGAACGCGAACAGCGTCTGATCAGCGAGATGGAAGCCAATCTGTTCGATGGGGAAGTCGTCTATCTGTCGGACGGCGAGCGTGATTTTGCCGCGGTGCTCATAGAAAACGAGCAGCCGAGAGGATCGGTTGTCCTGCTTCACGGTCGCGGGTTCCACCCCGACTGGCAAGATGTGGTCGGACCCGTCCGGGTTGCGTTGGCGGCGGCGGGGTGGTCAACCCTGTCCGCCCAGATGCCGGTGCTGGAAAAAGGAAAAAAGTACTATGACTATGTGCCATTGTTTCCCGAGTCTTACAAACGCATTGAGGCGGCGGTCAAATTCATGCGGGACAACGTGCCCGGGCCCGTCGTCTTACTCGCTCATAGCTGCGGGGCACACATGGCAATGAACTGGATCGACGAGGTTGGCGATTCCAAAATAGACGCGTATATCGGCGTCGGCATGGGGGCGACCGACTATGGCCAGGATTTGATTCGCCCCTTCCCGATCGCGGACATGAAGGTACCGCTGCTCGATATCCTGGGTACCGAGGAGTATTCGCGGGTACTGGCGCTGGCCATTGTGCGAAAATCAATATTGAGTAGATCTCGTCATCCGCAGTCAGCCCAGGTGTTCGTCGAGGGTGCCGACCACTACTTCAAGGACAGGAACGAGGAACTGGGAAACGCCATCATCGAGTGGCTGGGTGGATTGGAGTTCTAATCAATAATACCGGGTGACGAAAACCAACGGAGCAAGGTGCGCTTCGCGTGCTGGCGCCAAAATTCACAGAAGAACTCGACAAACGAGGTATTGCGATCAAGGCGCGGACAGGAGAATAATTGAACTGTTGAAGCACGATGACCTTGTCGATGTCTATAATCAGGGACCCGGCGGGCTCGCTCGAAGGAATCCCGCTTTAGGAGTTACAGATAAGATGGCGAATACCAAAGATCCGAACGGAAATGCCATGACGGCCGAGGAACGCCCAACCCCCGGCCACTATACGGCTCATGCCCTGGACCGGGCTTTCAAGGCCAACCTGGCCAGGCTGACCGCGGGTATCACGCCGGCCGGGTTGTCCAGTATCTATTTCGACTGGCTTTCGCATCTGATGCTGTCGCCGGGCAAGCAGCTGGAACTGGTCGAGAAAGCGGGGCGTAAAGCCGAACGGTTTTTCCGCTACGCTGGACAAACCGTCCTCGACGCGGATACCCCGCCATGTATCAGTCCGCTGCCGCAGGACCGCCGATTTCAGCACGAATCCTGGCATCAGTGGCCCTACAATTTTATGTACCAGGCGTTCCTGCTGACGCAGCAGTGGTGGCACAACGCCACGACCGATATCGACGGTCTAGAACCGGAGCGCGAGCGGGTAGTGCAATTTACCACGCGCCAGTTGCTGGACCGCTACGCCCCGTCGAACAATCCGTTGCTGAATCCGGAGGTGGCGAAGGCAACTATGGAGACGGGCGGCATGAACCTCATTCAAGGATGGCAAAACTTCGTCGAAGACTGGGAGCGGGCCGCAGCCGGCAAGCCACCGGTTGGGTCCGAGGACTATCGGGTCGGACACAACATCGCCGTCACACCCGGCAAGGTCGTATACCGTAACCGATTGATCGAGCTGATCCAGTATGCCCCCACCTCGGAGCAGGTCTACGCCGAACCGATCCTGATCGTGCCGGCCTGGATCATGAAGTACTACATCCTCGATTTGTCCCCGGAGAATTCCCTGGTGAAGTATCTGGTCGACCAAGGCCACACCGTGTTCATGATTTCCTGGCGCAATCCGACATCGGAAGACCGCGATCTCGGCATGAACGACTACCGACGGCTGGGGCCTATAGCTGCGCTCGATACGATTTCAACGATCGTCCCGGGCGAAAAGGTTCACTCGGTTGGCTACTGCCTGGGCGGCACTCTGCTTACCATCGTTGCCGCGGCCATGGCGCGTGAAAAAGATCAGCGGTTGGCTTCGTTGACCACTTTTGCCACCCAGGTGGATTTTACCGAGTCCGGCGAGCTGATGCTGTTCATCGGCGAGAGCGAAGTAGCGTATCTGGAAAATATGATGTGGGACCAGGGATACCTGGACGGCTATCAGATGGCCGGTGCGTTCCAGATTCTGCGATCGAACGACCTGATCTGGTCGCGAATCGTACGCAACTATCTGCTTGGCCAGCGTCAACCGATGAGTGATTTGATGGCCTGGAATGGCGACCTCACCCGCATGCCCTATCGAATGCATTCCGAGTATCTGCGCCGATTGTTCTTGAACAATGAACTGGCAAGTGGTCGCTACCAGATCAATGGTCGCCCGGCTGTCATCAGCGATATTCGCGTACCAATTTTCACGGTGGGTACCGTCAATGACCACATTGCGCCCTGGCGTTCCGTCTACAAGATCCATCTACTCGCCGATGCCGAAGAAGTGACCTTCGTGTTGACCAGCGGAGGCCACAACGCCGGCATAGTCAGCGAACCTGGTCATCCACGCAGAAGTTATCAGTTGCGCACTCACCACGAGGGCGATGCCTATGTCGGTCCTGATACCTGGCAGGAAACGACCGAATCCGAGTCAGGCTCATGGTGGCCGGCCTGGCAGCGATGGCTGGGTGAACATTCCTCGGATAAAACCAAGCCCCCCGCGATGGGCTTGCCAGGAGGTTCGCCGCTTATCGATGCGCCGGGTACCTACGTGCTGCAGCCCTGAGCGGTTACGAGCCCAGCTATCGCAGGTGCCGCCCGCCGTCCATGGGAAGCACACGACCCGTGACGTAATCGCCAACATGAATGATATCCGCATGATCGTTTCCACTAGCCTCCAATAGCGGCGCCAGCAGCGTCAGTGATATGGAATCAGCGAAGCGTGGCAGGACGCGGCAATCCAGAAGTTGTCGTATGGCAACAGAACTGGAATGCTTCACTTCGTTTGCAAAGCCGAAACTCTTAATCAATCGGAGTTACCTTATGCATTGCAAACACCGAAGTCTATGGATTTGTCCAGAAAATAGTCTGTATCGGCAACGCCTATCCCGAAGGGTGCGTTGGGGCGGGCAGGGTCATGCGGGTGTCCCGGATTCGAATCCCCACCGGTCGCTTAGTAGAGAAATGCTCAATCGATTTCACTCTAAGAAACAATTAGTTACAGAGAGCCTGTTTATTCTGGTGGAAATTTGTTGAAATAAGTGTCGTATAAAATAAATGCGTCGACAATGAAGGCGTTTTCGCTTTGTTTGCATAGCGACATAGTGACAGTGCGGGAGACACCAGACTACGGAACCACGCCAAATCAATTCAAGTCATCAAATAATCGACCATCTAAGACGATCCGCCGGAAGGAGGCGCCTGTCAGGTCCCACCCAGTGAACCACGATCGATACGAGATTCGTTCATTATCGAATTAATCAGTCGTGCGTCCAATCTAGAAAAAAGAAAGGAGGAGATGTAAATGAATATCGTAATGAGCGTTTCAATGGTTTTGTGTGCAGCCATTGGGATCTGGGGTGTGGCTGACCCGGATGGTATGACAACTGCTGCACAAGCTCTAGTCAATTATTCCCTCACCGCCCTGGACTGGTTCTTTCTTCTACTGTGCACATTTTTCGTTGTCTTCATGGCGGTCATGGCCTTTTCAAAATATGGCAACATCAAACTAGGGGCCGATGATGACGAGCCGGAGTTCACTACGGGATCGTGGGTTGCCATGTTGTTTGCAGCCGGCATGGGCTCGGGCTTGTTGTTCTGGGGTGTGGCTGAACCTGTATATCATTTTACGGGCCCCCCGGGAATGGAAAGCGGAACGCCCGAAGCCGCAAGGCAGGCCTTCGTGATTACCAATATACACTGGGGACTCCACGCCTGGTCGATATACGGCTGCTGCGCACTAGTCATTGCGTATTTCACATTCAGGCTCGGGCTACCGTCGATGATCTCGACTCCGATACTGGTTGGATTCAAGAACGTATTCAACAAACCCGCTTTGAGAACTCTGGGTTCAACAGCGGATATCCTCGCCGTCATCGCCGTGATCTTCGGTCTGGCCGGCTCGTTGGCCATGGGCACATTGATGGTGCGTTCGGGCATGAGTTCAGTATTCGGAACCGACAATACCTCCAACACCATCAGCTTTGCGATACTGGGTGTTATGACGGTTGCTTTCCTGCTATCGGCGTCTACCGGGGTAGAAAAGGGGATTAAAATTCTAAGCAACATCAACATGGTTATTGCGATAGTCATATTGCTTGTCGTTTTGTTTGGCGGCCCTACGGCTTATCTTTTTCAGGTGTTTATATATTCTATTGGCGATTATCTGTTTCAGTTTATCCCAATGTCCTTCAAGACTTACAGCTACCAACCCCCTGCCTCGTGGAACTGGTTTCATGGCTGGACGCTGACCTATCTGATCTGGTGGCTGGCATGGGGACCTTTTGTAGGTATTTTTATCGCCCGTATCAGTCGAGGCCGTACGATTCGAGAGTTCGTTATCTTTGTGGTCGGCGTACCGACTATTGTTTCAATGCTATGGTTCGCCGCATTTGGCGGGTCCGCGATTCATATCGAAATGTTCGGCGCAGGCGGTTTGTCTGAGCAGGTATTTGCGGACGTTTCTGCGGCATTGTTCGCCTTTTTCGAGTATTTCCCGGCAACAGGTGTTTTGAATTTCCTTTCGGTCTGTTTGATATTTATATTTCTGGTAACGAGCGCCGACTCCGGCACATTTGTTATCAGCATGATGACCAGCAACGGGAATCTAAATCCAGCCATCAAAACCAAACTGATCTGGGGAATCATTATGGCAGCCATCACCGTGGGTACATTGGCCACGGGCAGCGTGTCCGTTGCAAAGGCGATGGCTATAACCGGCGCGATTCCTTTTACCATTATCATAATCCTGCAGATGGCGGGGTTTATCAGGGTGGTTCGCGAGGATCCTATTGTCAGAAAAGTACATACAAAGGTGCGAAGCGCCCCCGATTCGCAAGCTGAAAGCACAACGTCATGAGGAGAATGATTATGTTTAACAGAATAAGTCAAACTCTTTTCATTCTCACGATTTCGTTTGTGTTAATCGGTTGTGCGAATGAAGACCATACCCTGCGCATCGGCTCAAAGAATTTTGCGGAAAGCATGATTCTTGCAGAAATGATCGCGCAGCTGGCTGAAAATGAAGGAATTACTGTAGAGCGAAATATTCCGTTTGGTGATACCCAGGAAATCATGGAGGCAGCCAAGCAAAACGTATTGGACGTTTATCCGGAATACAACGGCACCGGACTGATCTTTCTGGGACAGGCTCCAATAAGCGACGGCGATGAGTCCACTTCAAAGGTGCGTGAGTTGTTTGAGCCCCTGGGACTGGAATGGAAGGACCGGTTCGGCTTCTCCAATGACTATGCCATTGTCATGACTTCGGAGCGGGCTCAGGAACTGGGGGTTGGTTCAATTGGTGATTTGGCGAATACCGGCTCCCCCATTAACTTTGCCGTAGACGAGGATTTTTCCACTCGGGCGGCGGATGGACTGCGCCCGATGGCCAGGCGCTATGGGATTACAGTCGGGAATTTGTCCGTGTTCCCAGGGGGCAGCGAGGGAAAGGACAAGATTGTTTTAGCCTTACTGGACGGATCCGCCGACGTTGCCGAATTATTCGTAACCGATGGCCAGATAGCCGAGTACAATCTTGTTGTTTTGCAGGACGAGCAGAAATTTTTCCCAGTGTATGAACCCGCCCCCCTAGTGCGAACGGATGCATTGGCGAAGATCCCCACTCTTGACGAATTGCTGAACAAATTGGGCGGCGCGATCAGTGCAGCGGACATGCAGGCCATGAACAAAGCCGTGGATCTGGACGCACAAACCCCGGCATCCGTAGCGGCGTCCTTTTTGGTTTCCAAAGGACTGTTACCCGAAGACGCAGCCGGTTCGGCGGTTGAAAAACTGCTGGTAGCGGCCGATCCGAGTATTGGTCGAAGCAGCCAGACCGCCAAAGCGTTGAGAGCCATCCGTGCGGGTTTCCCCGGAAGGGATCTGGAGATTTCGAATTCGGCAGACCCATTGCAGGCATTGTCGGACGGTGAATCGCGGCTGGCAATGGTTGGAGCGGAGTCATTCTACTCGATAGGCGACGACGGCCCTGTTGCCAAAGGCAGCGCTCAGGCATTTGCCGTACTCGGTTACAAGACAGCGCACCTTATCGCCAGAAAAATCGGCGCCACCAGTTCTATCGTGGACATGAAGAAAATCGCCACCGGCGCTGAGGGAACCGGTTCAGCAATCGTTTTGGAAATGCTGCTGAGCTCTCTGGGTTTGTTGGAAACCGTGGAAATAGTCCGCCCCGAAGGTAACTTGAATGAACAGGTGACGGCGCTGGTGAATGGCGAATTCGATGGAATTTTCACCATGGTTCCACAGGGTGACAGGACGATAAAGAACGCGCTGGAGAACACGGCTGTGAATCTTGTACAGCTGGACGAATGGTTTCAAGGTGGCCACACCGCCAGATACAGCTTTATCAGACCTTCAACCATTGCAGCGGAAACTTATCCGTCCCAGCTTCTGCCTGTGTCGAGCGTCAGCACACAGTTCGTTCTGGCAAGTCCTGTTGAAAAGCAGCAACAAATGGGGGAAGTAGGACCCGGTACGGTGGGCGTCGCCTCGGCGGTCCCGGTCAGTGATGAAGCCGTGGGTTCGATCAATGAGGCACTTAAAACTGGTGAAGTTGTCGATCCTGCGATGCCTATTCATGCCGCTCTAGTACCTAAAATCGATGTGGTGGACAAAACCCTGCCTTTCAGTTTTGACGTATCCCTGATTAACATTCTCATGATTGTGTTCACGGTCTGGGTTCTGTACTTGTGCGCTTTACCCAGCCCGCGGGATTTCAATATGCCGGATAAAGACTAATCACGAACAGTTAACTAGGAGAATACGAAATGACTAATTATCTAGCCTCGATAGATCTGGCGGAAGAAGAATCCTGGCAGAGCATCATCAAAAAAACCGTCGATATGGCCACAGGTCTTAAAGGAAGTCAGATATATCTTATGACCGTAATTCCGGGCATTACTCCGCTTGTCGATGCCCGCTACGCAATCCGCGGCGAAATGCATGGATCGGAAGAATATCCTTTACAGCAATGGAAGGACGACGCCGAGAAGAAACTCAAGGAAATTGCCGATAAGCATATACCTAAAGATCTTTATGCCGGTGTAGTCGTTGAAAACGGCACGGTATACAGAGAAGTCGTCGAAGCTGCCAAAGACCTGAATATTGATCAAATCGTGATGGGCGCTCACCGCCCGTCACTGGCCGACTTTTTATTGGGCCCGAACTCCGCCAGGGTAGCACGACATGCAGGATGTTCCGTAACCGTTGTCAGAGATTAGCGAGTAGATCTGGGGACACGATACTTAATCCATCCAAGCTTAGGGTGGCATCGAAACGAAGTTAAGAATTGTGTCCCCGACATCCCGCGGAAAAGACCCTGCGATGAATGGCGCCCCGGAGAGGATTTGAACCTCCGACCTGCCGCTTAGGAGGCGGCTGCTCTATCCGACTGAGCTACCGGGGCGGGGCTCGAAGTATAGCTATAATGCCCCCTTTCACGATACCGGATTGCGAATAAAAAGACTAACGCGGAGAGCATATGGCAGGCACTGGTCGACTGTGAAGTCGACAAGGTTGCCTACCTGCCGTGCAACAAGCTCAACGCATTGATGGCGCAAGTTCCGGACAGCGTCGAGGTGTTGGACATCACCCGTGAATCCGTCGGGCTGGGTCGATGCTTCGGCCGGAGTCTTGCATGAAAACGGTTGGCGATGATGATCCAGAACACCGGGCTGGGCA
>Ga0209567_10000515_pt1 | contig 21029 bp, 16 predicted proteins | sample COG_12_FD_184756 | JGI IMG/M metagenome (GOLD analysis project Ga0209567, IMG submission 184756) | Pelagic marine sediment microbial communities from the LTER site Helgoland, North Sea, for post-phytoplankton bloom and carbon turnover... | ecosystem: Environmental > Aquatic > Marine > Neritic...
ACCCAGGTCTGGCTCGGCATGTCTTCCATGAACGGAAAGAGCAGACCGGTGGCCGGCGAGGTCAGGTTCCAAAGGAGCGTGCACACGTCTTCCTCGGCTTGGTCGAGGCTGATGTGATGGACTTCCTGCCATCGGCTCTCGAGCGGCGCGTTGAAAAAGTCGTACGCGCGGTTGAGCACGGAGCCGACGCGGGTCTCCGCGAGGGCGATCAGCCGCTTGAACGTCTTGGTTGCCGTGATGGCTGGGAAAATCGTCTGGTAGAGCTTCACCGTGGTGAAGACCTCGTCGTCCATGCTGATGAGGCGGTGGGCGAGGGTGGTGCCGCTCCGAGGACTGGCGAAAACAAAGACCGGCCGCTCGACCTTCTGGTCGCGGTACTCGGGGCAGACGAGCTCGTCGAGGGCGCGGAAGGTCACCGCCGTTTGGCGCAGTCCGAGGTAGATCGGGGCAATCCAGGCAGTCGTCACGAGGCGGCCGACGCTTGGCTTTTTGAAGAGGACCTTTCCGATTTCCCGGAGGCCCCGCTTGTTGATATACATGGTCGTTCCCCTGCAGCAGGTGTCTGACTTGCCCTGCTTCAGTCTAGGGTTGAACCACGTAATCGCTGGAAAAACCGGGCCAACGGTGCCGGCGCTCGACCGAACGGTGATGGCGTCGCCTTGAACCGAGTTTCTATTCGTCCGTCACGCAGCCTTCGGATGCCGACTTCACATTTTTGATGTACTTGTAAAGCGTGCCGCGCGTGGCCTTGAGCTCGGGCGCCTTCCAGCCGGCTCGACGCTTGGCCAGCTCGGCCTCGCCCACCTCGAGATCGATGGATCGCTTCTTCGCATCGATGGCGATGATGTCGCCATCCTGCACCAGTGCGATGGGCCCGCCCTCCTGCGCTTCGGGGGTGATGTGCCCGATGATGAAGCCGTGCGAGCCGCCGGAGAAACGACCGTCCGTGATGAGGGCAACATCCTGACCGAGGCCGGCGCCCATGATGACCGAGGTCGGTGAAAGCATCTCGGGCATCCCGGGTCCGCCCTTCGGTCCCTCGTAGCGAATGACCACCACGTCGCCTTTGCTGATTTCGTGGCGTTCCATCGCTGCCAACATCTCCTCTTCGCAGTCGAACACCTTCGCCGGACCCTTGAAGTGATAGCCCTCTTTTCCGGTAATCTTCGCAACTGAGCCATCCGGGGCGAGGCTGCCGCGCAGAATCGTGAGATGACCAGTCTTTTTGATCGGCTTGTCCCAGGGATGGATCACGTCTTGTCCCTCGCTCAGGTCTGAAAGGTCCGCGAGATTCTCGGCGAGGGTCTTGCCAGTGACGGTGAGGCAGTCTCCGTGAAGCGCACCGTGCGCAAGGAGATATCGAAGAACGGCGGGCGTGCCGCCGACCTCGTGTAAATCCTCCATCACGTACTGGCCGCTCGGCTTCAGGTCCGCGAGAAAAGGGACACGATCGCTGACGGTTTGAAAGTCGTCGATGGTCAATGGAACGTCGACGGCACGGGCCATCGCAACGAGGTGCAGGACCGCGTTGGTCGAGCCGCCGAGCGCCATGATTGTCACCATTGCGTTTTCAAATGCCTCTCTTGTCATGATGTCGCGCGGCTTGATGTCTTTCTCCAACAGGCGCTTGATCGCCTCTCCCGCGCGCAAGCATTCCTCTTGCTTCTTCGGGTCTTCCGCGGGGGTCGAGGAGCTGTAGGGCAGAGACATCCCCATCGCTTCGATCGCCGATGCCATGGTGTTGGCGGTGTACATACCGCCGCAGGCTCCCGCGCCCGGGCAGGCGTGCTCGATGATGTCGAGTCGCTTGGTTTCGTCAATCGAGCTCGCGAGGAGCTCGCCGTACGACTGGAACGCAGAGACCACGTCCAGCTTCTCGCCGTCATTTCCACGCCCGGCGCGAATCGTACCGCCGTAGATCATCAGCGCGGGTCGATTGAGACGGCCGATCGCGATCATACAGCCCGGCATGTTCTTGTCGCAGCCGGGAATCGAGATGTTGGCGTCGTACCACTGTGCCGCCATGACCGTTTCGATCGAGTCTGCAATCAAGTCGCGAGACTGAAGCGAGTAGCTCATTCCGTCCGTGCCCATGGAGATCCCGTCGGACACTCCGATGGTGTTGAAGCGCATGCCCACGAGCCCCGCATCGACCACTCCGCGCTTCACGACGGCGGCTAAGTCGTTGAGGTGCATGTTGCAGCTGTTTCCCTCGTACCAAACTGCCGAAATGCCGACCTCCGCCTTGTCCAGGTCGGCCCGGCTGAGGCCGGTCGCGTGCAGCATCGCCTGGGAAGCCCCCTGCGAAGCGGGTTGGGTGATTCGGCTGCTGTACTTGTTGATTTTTCTGCTCATCGGGGCTGCGGAGTCTAGCACCGGGAACCCCCCCCATCCGCCACAGTGACAGTTGACTTGACCCGCCCCCGCCCCGGTCCTACGTCTGTTCAAGAAAATTTGAACAAACCGAGCCAGCCGAGTGTCCACAGCCGCCGCAAAACAACAAGAACCCAATGATTCTCAGCCCTTGTGGCGTGAGGCGGAGCTTCGTGCGGCCGACGCCATGGGCCAGTTGATGGAGTTCTGGGGCTTTCGCCGCCACATGGGCAGGCTTTGGACCGTCCTCTATCTGTCGCCGGAGCCGATGACCACGGCCGAGCTCTCGGAGACGCTTCAGCTGAGCAGCAGCGCCGTGAGCCTATCCCTTGGCGAGTTGGTTCGATGGGGCGCAGTCCGAAAGACTTGGCTTCCGGGCGAGCGGAAGGACTTCTATCGGGCGGAAAGCAACGTCTGGAAGCTCCTTCGTCGAGTCTACGAACGACGCGAGCTCAACTTGGTTCGGGAGGCCTCCGATGCGTTTCTCGACGCGCAGCGCTTTCTCGATGAGGCGCGCGATCAGCTGGGCGGCGCTGACCGCGAGCGTGTGGACTACATGCGAAAGCGAGTTTCGAGATTGAGTGCGCTCGCGAAGACCGGTGAGCGGCTCGTTCGCTTGCTGGTCGCAGGCCGCGCGCTCAACCCGGCCGATCTGCAATCGGCGGAAGAAGAAGACTGATGGAGCAGGAGATACTCGGCGGAGGCGTGGCATGTCGTTGATCGCGGCAGTTCGATCGGATGCATCCTCCGATGTGCTGACGAGTCTGCAGGCCGTGTGCGATTCGCAGGGGCTTGGAGACCTTTCCGCGCACTTGGCCGATCTCGCAGATTTGGTGACCTGCGATATGGCAGCGCTCGAGAAGGGCATCCAGAATCTTCCGGTCGGCCAGAGCGTAGTCCACAAGAGCGCGCATCATTTGCTCGAAATCTCTGGAAAGCGGCTTCGTCCGATGTGCGTGGTCCTGGCCTCGCGTCTCGGCGGGGGCCTCGACGACAAAACGCGTGAGTTCGGCGTTGCGGTCGAGCTGGTGCATTGCGCCACTCTCCTGCACGACGATGTCGTCGACGCAGGCGATCGGCGTCGTGGCGTGCCTGCCGCGCGCACCCTCTATGGCAATGCAGCTTCGATTTTTGCTGGTGACTGGCTGCTCGTCGATGCGCTTCGACGCGTTCGAGCGGCCGAAATGCCCGATGTCCTGGTTCGACTGCTCGACATCATCGACGAGATGATCTTCGCCGAGGCCATTCAGCTCGAAAACCGGGGTCGAATCGATGCGCGTATGCGAACGTACATGCAAGTCGTCGAGGGCAAGACGGCGGCGCTATTCCGCTGGGCGATGTTCGCGGGCGCGCGCGCCGGCGGTCTCGACCACGAGGCGTGCAAGGCGCTCGAACAATACGGCCTTCACCTTGGGGTCGCGTTTCAACTGATCGACGACCATCTCGACTACGCGGGCGACAGCTCGACGATCGGAAAGTCGCCCTTCACCGACCTTCGGGAAGGCAAGATGACACATCCGGTAATCGTGGCCCTCGAGCGTGACCCTTCGCTCCGCTCGGTTCTCGAAGAGCTGATCGTGAGCCCTGTCGACGAGGTTCCAGAGTTAGCGAAGTCGCGACTGTTGTCGGCGCTCCACCAAACGGGGGCGCTCGAGTCGACGCGCGAGCTCGCGATTCACAAAGCCGAGGAGGCCTGCTTGGCCTTGGACGGGCTGCCCGAGGGTCGGGCGCGAGAAGCATTGATTACGGTGGCCCGCGCCACCGTTCACCGGGATTCCTAGGGAGCAACGAGGAAAGAGTCATCGATGTCCAAGCAACCACCAACCGTGACTAGCCGCATCCCGGGGTTCTACCGCGAGCACGTCGAACAGCGGCTTCGAACCATGCTCGATACGGGCCTGCTCTCCGAGGAATCGGTTCGGCATCTAGAGGATGGAGGGCGCCTTACGCTCGACGTCGCCGATCGAATGAGCGAGAACGTGATCGGCGTACACGGCTTGCCGCTTGCGATTGCGCTCAACTTCCGTGTGAACAGCAACGATGTCCTGGTGCCGATGTCGGTCGAAGAGCCTTCCGTCGTTGCGGCGGCATCAAACGCCGCGCGCCAGGTGCGCATGACTGGCGGTTTCTTCGGCGAGGCCACCGCGCCTATCATGACGACGCAAGTTCAGTTCGACGACGTGCCCAATCCGCACGAGGCGAAGCTGCGCGTCGAAGCCGAGCGTGAGCTCATTTTCAGGATCGCCGACGAGGCGATCCCCGGCATGGTGAGCCGTGGCGGTGGCTGTCGTGACCTCGACGTGCGAGTGCTTGATGAGGACGACGGTATCTTGGTCGTGCATCTCTATGTCGACGTGGGCGATGCGATGGGTGCCAACGTCGTCGACGCGGTTGCCGAAGCCGTTGCTCCGCGAATTCAAGAACTGACCGGTGGCAGCGTAGGCCTGCGTATCCTGAGCAATCTGCCGCTGAGGCGGCGCATCAAGGTGCACTGCGACGTCAGCGTTGATGCGCTTGGCGGCCCGGAGCTTGCGGACGGCATCGTGAAAGCCAGCCGGTTTGCCGAGCTCGACCCTTTCCGCGCGGTGACGCACAACAAAGGCGTGATGAACGGCATTGATGCCGTCGCCCTTGCGATGGGTCAGGACTGGCGCTCGATCGAAGCCGGGGCGCACGCGTTCGCCGCCGTGACCGGCAGCTACAAGCCACTGGTGGTCTGGCGCCGCACCGAGAGCGGTGTGTACGGGGAGCTCGACATGCCGATGGCTGTCGGTACGGTCGGCGGCTCCACGCGAGTCCATCGCGGCGTTCGTGCTGGTTTCGAGCTCATGGGAATCCAAAATGCCAGTGAGTTGGCCATCGTGATGGGCGCTGCAGGTATGGCATCGAACCTGGCGGCCCTTCGAGCGCTTGCGGGAGAGGGAATCCAGCGTGGTCACATGCGCCTCCACTCGCGCAAACAAGAGGTTCAAGAGAACGCGCGGCTGCAGGCGAAGAAGCTCGAACGGGGTGCCCAGTGAGTCAAGCGGTCCATCCCGGCTCGGGCGAGATGTTCGATCAAATTGCAGGCCGCTACGACCTGCTGAACCGATTGATGTCGATGGGCATCGACCAATCCTGGCGTCGCAAGACGGTTGACGCGCTGGATTTGCCAGCAAATGCCCGGGTTCTGGATCTTGCCACCGGCACCGGTGATCTCGCTCTGATGATCGCCCGACTTCACTCCGACGCAGACGTCATCGGGAGCGACCCATCGAGCCGGATGCTCGAAGTCGGTGTCGAGAAGGTGGCGCGCAGCGGTGTTTCCGATCGGGTGCAGCTCGAACTGGGTGACGCACAGGCGCTTCCCTACGAAAACGACTCCTTCGACGGCTGCTGTATCGCGTTTGGCATTCGCAACGTTCCCGATCGAAACGCCGCGCTTGCGGAGATGGCACGGGTTACCAAGCCCGGGGGCCGCGTGGCAGTGCTCGAGCTGGGCGAGCCAAGCGTCGGTTGGCTGAGCCCGATCGCCCGCTTCCACGTTCGAAAGATCATCCCACGCCTAGGGGGAATGCTGTCGGGCTCGCGCGAGTACAAGTACTTGCAGCAGTCGATCGCCGCGTTTCCCGCCGCGGACGCGTTTGCCGAGCAGATGCGGGCCGCTGGGCTCGACGTAATCGACGTGAAGCCGCTGACCTTCGGTGCATGCAACTTGTTCATCGCGGAGCCGCGCGTCGCAGGGGCTCGGGGGGCCGCGTCGTGAGATCGCAGAGCGCAGCGTTTGCCTTCGAAGGCGCACCGAGCAGGGAGGCCTCGCGAACATTTCTCGAGCAGGCTCTCGACGGCCGCAGCTCCGGGGATAGTCACCTCATCGTGACGGTTCCTGCGCCCGTCGCGCGGCCGGACGCGCTACTTCGCGCCTTCCCTCGCGAAGCGAGCATTCTGTGGGACCCACCGCAGAGCGCGGCATGCTCAGGGCTCGGGGTGGCGACGACTTTAGGGCCCGATGCACCATCCATCGGCGAGTTCTTCGACCGTACCGAGCACGTTGCTCACAAGGCGAGTCCGGCACCCCGCGTGTTTGGCGGCGCTTCGTTCGCACCGGGCGGTGCACGCAACACGCCATGGGAAGGTTTCGGCGACGGCTTCCTGCTCCTACCTACCTGGACCTATCAAGTTCACGAGCGCGCGTGGCTGTCGTTCGCAGTCTGCGAGCCCGAAAGCCCCGCTTCCCGGGAGGTGCTCGACGTATTCGATACGATCTGGGACAGCCTCGAACGTCCGATCGGTGTGATCCCTCCTCCGGTTTCGGTACGCCGCATCGACGAAGCCGACCGTGAGACGTGGTGGGGCCAGGTCGATGAAATCCGCCGGGAGATCAAAAAGGGAGCCGTCGATAAAATCGTTGCCGCGAGGCACTGCGTCGTCGAGCTCGAGACTGGGGCCGGTTCCCTCGATGTTCTCAAACGCCTCGAAGGCCGCTTCCCGGGCTGCACTCGCTTTGCTCTTTGGCGGGGCAATGCGGCGTTCCTCGGTGCAACGCCCGAGCTTCTGATTTCGAGGCGTGGTCCTGCGGTGTTGAGCGAAGCTCTGGCCGGGTCGACCGCGCACGGTGATGCGGCGCGCATGATGGCGAGTTCGAAGGAGCGAGAAGAGCATCAGTTGGTGGTTCAGGCCATCCTCAGCGCGCTCGAGCCATTTTGCGATTCGCTTCGCTCGGCGCCGGAGCCGAGAGTGCGCGAGCTTCCGAACCTCCTGCACATGCAGACACCGATCGAAGGGCATCTTCGCGAGCCGACGCACATCCTGGCGCTGGTGCAAGCGCTGCATCCAACGCCGGCGGTGGGCGGCGTCCCGACGCGGGAAGCGATTCAATGGATCGTAGAACACGAGGCGCTGGCCCGCGGTTGGTATAGCGCCCCGGTCGGCTGGACCGACGCCGCGGGCGATGGCGAATTTGTCGTTGCTCTTCGCTCCGGACTGCTCCGCGACGGAAAGGCCTGGGTCTACGCTGGCGCCGGGATCATGGCCGACTCCGATCCCAATGCCGAGTACGCGGAAACAGAGCTCAAGATGCAGGCGCTTTTAGGAGCGCTCCATGGGGACAGCCGCTGAGCTACAAACCGCTTGGGCGACCCTCGTCATCGAGACCTTCGTCCAAGCCGGCATCACGGACGCGGTCATCAGTCCAGGGTCGCGGTCCACACCCTTCGTCATCGCCGCCCTCGAAAACGAAGCGCTTCACTGCACGAGCGCGCTCGATGAACGCTCGGCTGCGTATTTCGCGCTCGGCCAGGCACGCCGCACCTTGCGGCCCTCACTCCTCCTCTGCACGTCCGGAAGCGCACCGGCCAACTACTTCCCCGCGGTCATCGAGGCGAGCGAGGGGGGAGTGCCGCTCATCGTGCTTTCCGCGGATCGACCTCCCGAGCTGCACGGCTGCGGCGCAAACCAAACGACCGATCAGATAGGCTTGTACGGCAACAAAGTTCGCTTCTTTGCGAATCTCGGGGAACCGCGCGACGACGCGACGAGCTTGCGTGCGGTCAAGCGCGTGGTTGCACAAGCGGTGTCCGAAGCCCTGGGCGTCAAACCGGGTCCCGTGCATCTCAACGCCCAGGCCAGAAAACCGCTAGAGCCTGCCCTAGTAGCGGGTGAAGTCCAGGCGCGAGTCGATGCCATCTTGGGCGAGCCGCTCACCGAGATCTATCGTGCGCGACCGCTCGATCCGAAGTTGGTCGAACACGTCTCGCCTTTGGTGGTGGATGCCGTAGCCGATGCGCTCGATGCGGCCGTACGTCCAGTGATTCTTTGTGGTCCTTCCGATTTGCGGAGTGCCATGTTCGTCGACGCGCTCGATCAGCTGGCTGAACGCTCCGGCGCGGTGGTGCTTGCGGAAACGACGAGTCAGTTTCGATGCTGGGCGGAGTCTCGAGCGCTCGGCGCGTTCGACACGATTTGGCAAACGGAGAGCGGGAGGTCGATGTGCCTTCCGGACTTCGTCCTGCAACTCGGTGCAAGTCCGATTTCCAGGGGTTGGGAGCAGCTCTGCGCAGCGAGTCGGATTCGCCGGATCGTCGTGCATCCCTGGCAATGGGCAGACCCGAGCTCGACGGCCGAGGCGATCGTTCAGGCCGATATCGGTTCCTTCCTCATCGCGCTCTCTGCGTCCGCCTTCACCCCGGCCCGCCGCGACGAGGACTTCGTTGCCGGCTTCGAATGGGCGGAGTCGGCGGTGTGGGACGAGGTATCGGCGATCCTTGCTCAGGCCGGCGATTCGCTCACCCAGGCCGGTGCCGCCCGTGCGCTGCTCGATGCCGTCCCCGACCCCAGCGCCCTCGTCTTGGGCAACAGTCTGCCGATCCGCGACGTCGACCGATGGGTGCCCCCGAGCAAAAAGCTCATCGCGGTTTGTTCCCAGCGGGGCGTCAGTGGAATCGACGGCATCGTATCCGGAGCCGCCGGCGTTGCCTCCTGGGTGGACGGAGCAACCACACTACTAATCGGGGATGTCAGCTTCCTGCACGACCTCAACGGGCTTCAACTCGCATCCCTGGTCAGCGGCCCACTGGTGATCGTGGTGGTCAACAACGGTGGCGGCCGCATCTTCGAGCAGCTGCCGATCGCGCGAGACGGCAAGGAGTCTTGGCTCCCCTATTTCACGACGCCCCACGATGCGGACTTGGAGTCCGCCGCCCTGGTCTATGGTTGTGAGTTTCACAGCGTCGACACCGTGACCGGTTTCCGTCGGGCGCTCGAGTTGGGATACGCTCAAGAAGGCTGCACCGTGATAGAGGCGGTGGTGCCACCACAGAGCGCGCTGCATCAGGGGCGCGATCTCGTTGCTCGCGTCGAACGGGCGCTGCAACGCGAGGCGTCTTGATGTGGACTCTGCTGCACGGCTTCACGGGCTCGCCCCAAAGCTACAGCAGAATCGTCCGTCATCTCGGCGTCGAGCAGCGACCCCTCGTCCCGGCCTTGACCGGCCACGGCGACGGTTGGCTGGGTAGGGCGGCCGACTCATTCGAAGGCGAGGTTTCGCGGCTCCTCGCGTTGTTGGCTGACGTCGAACGCCCACGGTTCCTGTGTGGCTATTCGCTGGGTGCGCGCGTTGCGCTGGGGATGCTGAGCCGTGCGCCATCGATGTTCGACGGTGCGGTACTGATCGGACTTCACCCTGGGCTCGATGCAGCATCCGCTCGAGACGAGCGTCGCGCGCTCGATGCTGGCCGCGCTCGCCTGCTCCGGGAGGACGGTCTTGCGGCTTTCATGAAGGCATGGGAAGCGCTTCCCCTTTTCGCGACTCAACGAGCTCTCCCCCCGAATCTGCTAGCCGAGCAGCGCGAGTGCCGGCTCGCCCACGATCCCGAGGGTTTGGCTCGATCGCTCGAGGTGCTGGGACTGGCCGAGATGCCGAACTATCGTGCGGCGATGGCATCGCTCGAAGTCCCGATCACGCTCATCACGGGTTCGCTCGACATCAAATTCTCGAAGATGGCCAAGGAGCTCGCAGATCAAAACATTGGGACTCAATCCGAGCTGGTCGACGGAGTGGGGCACAATGTCTTGCTGGAGGCCCCCTCGGTCGTTGCCGCTGAGCTGACGCGCGTCACGGAGCTCGCGCAGCGATGAGCGAAGTTGCCCCTGGCTCGATCGGCGCATGGATGGTGGCCGCGCGTCCGGCCACGCTCACCGCGGCTTTTGCACCGGTCGCGGTGGGGACTGCCTGTGCCTGGCGGGTAGGCGGTTTTCGCTGGGACGCCGCGCTTGCGGCGCTGCTCGGCGCCTTCTTGATTCAGATTGCGACGAACTTTGCGAACGACATGTTCGATTTCGAGAAAGGGGCCGATACCGAAGAGCGGCTCGGCCCAACGCGCGCGGCGCAGGCCGGTCTGCTCAGCGTGGCGCAGCTTCGTCGCGGGATCATCGTTTCCTTCGCGATTGCGCTGGGGACGGGCCTCTACCTCACCTGGATCGCGGGCCCCGCGGTGGTCGCCATCGGCCTGGCGTCCATGGCCGCAGGGCTTGCCTATACCGGCGGCCCGTTTCCGCTCGCGTACAACGGGCTCGGTGACATTTTCGTGATGGCCTTCTTCGGGTTCGTCGCCGTCTGTGGGACGGCTTTCGTCCAAGCGCTGTACGTGCCGGAAATCGCCTGGCTTGCTTCGATTCCGATCGGCGCCTTGGCAACTGGGATTCTCGTGGTGAACAACGTGCGCGATTTCGAAGGAGATCGCCGGGCGGGCAAGACGACGCTCGTGGTTCGATTTGGAAGGTCTAGCGGCGTCCGAGAGTATGGCCTTCTCCTGCTCGTCTCGTACGCCATACCCATCGTCCTGTACGTTCTCGGTTGGAGCAGCGCCTGGGTCTGCCTTCCCTTGCTGACCCTCCCGTGGGCCCTCCGTCTGTTCCGATCGGTCACGAACGACCGCGGCGTGGCTCTCAATCAAACGCTTGCCGGCACCGCGAAGCTGCTTTCCGTGTTTGGGGTCCTCTTGGGGATCGGGATCGTTCTGTGACCGACCTTCACGCCCAGATCGACCTGCTGGAAGGCGAGCTTTCGGACGCGCTCGTCGGTGGAGCGGAAGGGATTTCGAAACGGTCGTTCGCTGTGCTTCGGCTCATGCGCGGCGATGGCACGACCGGGCTTGGAGAAGCTTCGCCGTTGCCCGGCTACTCGCCCGATTCGATCGCGGAGGTCGCCGACGAGCTACAGCCCCTGGCGGACGAGCCCGTTCTCGTCGACGCGCTTGCAAGCCCCTTGGAGATCCTCACCGATGCGTTTGCGTCGCATCCGCTGCGCCAACCTTCCTCTCGCTTCGCGCTCGAGACCGCCCTGCTCGATTGGCTCGGTCGTACGCGCGGAGAGCCCCTCCATCGGGTGCTCGGCGGCGACGTTGAACGACGGGCGGTTCCGATCGCAGACCTCGTCATGACGGCGGAGTCCAAGTCATGGCCGGCACGGACCGAGGAGCTATTGGCGGACGGTGCGACCCACGTGAAGCTCAAGATTGGAGCGGACCTGGACAGCGAGATCGAAGCCCTTCGAGCGATTCGCAGGGCGCACCCAACGCTTCCTCTGCGTCTCGATGCGAACCGCCGCATCCCGGTCGCATTGCTCAGGCAGCACGCCGCGGCGCTCGAAGCACTGGAGCTGGAGCTGATCGAGGAACCGGTCGCGCCCGAGGACTGGCCGATCGCCTTGGGTCTGCCCTTGCCTTTCGCGCTCGATGAAACGCTTCGCGACGAGGCGCTTTCGCAGAGGGTGCTCGAAAGCGGCCGGATCGTTGCAGTGGTCATCAAGCCGATGGTCCTGGGCGGACTGCGCGCTTCGTTCGAGATCGCCGAGAAGGCGGCAGAACATGGCGCGCGATATCTCGTTTCGCATACGTTTGATGGCCCGATTGCGCGCGCGGCGACCGCGGAGCTCGCCCTGGCGCTGCAAACCGAGCTCGCAGCTGGTCTGGGCGAGCATCCGTCCCTCGGGCTCTGGCCTCCTCACCGGATCGCCGCGATTCGAGGCCGCCAGGTCGTTCCGCACGGGGCGCCCGGCCTGGGGCTTCAATTCGAAGAGGACCCCGATGCATGAGCTGAGCGTGCTAGCGGCAGCCATTGAAGATCCGGGTCGTGACTGCCTGATCGCCGGCGGCCGAGTCTGGTCGTACGCGGATGTTGCAACACGCGTTCGTACGGCCATGACCGCTCTTGCCGATCGCGGGGTGAAGCCCGGCGACCGAGTTGCGCTCACGCCCGGGGTCGATGTCGACTCGATCGTCTGGTTGTACGCCCTCTTTGAGCTCGCTTGTCCCGCGGTGCTGCTCCACCCTGGCCTCCGCGATCGCGAACGAGCCGTCATTCTGGAGGAGGCGGAGCCCGCGCATCGGATCGGAGGCCGGGTCCCCGACGGAGCGTCGGCCGAACGGATCGCGCAGCCGGTTTCGATCCCCGCCGAGCAGACCCTGGTCATCGCCTACACATCGGGCTCGAGAGGCAGGTCTCGAGGAGCTCGCTTGTCCCGGCGCGCGTTCATCGCATCGGAAGCCGCACATGCCTCGAATCTCGGCTGGCTGACCGATGATCGCTGGCTTTTGTGCATGCCGCCTGCCCATGTCGGCGGCCTGTCGGTCGTCACGCGCTCGCTCATCGCAAGGCGGTGCATCGTGCTCGGGCCCGGTCCCTTCGACCCACGCGAGCTGAGCCGGCGGATGGCCGAGGATCGCGTGACGCTTCTGAGCGTCGTGCCCACCATGCTCCGCCGCTTGCTGCTCTTGGAAGACCCCGCCTGGACACCGGGGCCCGAGCTCCGTGCGGTCTTGGTTGGAGGCGCGCCGTTTCCGCTCGAGCTTCGCGAGAGGGCCAAGGAGCGACGGGTCCCGACGCTCGCGACGTACGGATGCACTGAAGCCTGCTCTCAAGTGACGACGCAAAGGCCCGAACAGAGCGGACGGCCGGGTTCAGGCGAGGTCTTGTCCGGCGTCGAAGTTCGAATCGAGGATGACGAGATCCAAATCCGTGGTGACGTGCTCATGGACGGATATCTCGGCGAGGATCGCAGCCGCGAGCCCTGGACGCCCGACGGCTGGCTCCGCACTGGCGACTTCGGCTCCTTTCTCTCGGACCGGCAGCTGTGGGTTCGGGGGCGTCTCGACGATCTCGTCGTCACCGGCGGCGAGAACGTTGCGCCTCAAGAGGTTGAAGCCTGGCTCGAAACCGTTCCGGGAGTCGTATCTGCCTGTGTTTTTTCGCTGCCGCACGCGGACTGGGGCGAGGAAGTCGTGGCCGCTCTCGTCATCGACTCCGCCCGGTACGGCGCCCAACGCCTTGGCAAGCGGCTCGAGGAAGGGCTCGCGCCCCACAAACATCCCAAGCGCATTTGCGTGCTCGATGCGCTTCCGCTCAATCGCTCGGGGAAGGTGGACCGCATCGCCGTCGCGGCACTCTGCGCCGGCAAGTTGACGCGAATTTCGACTCTGTAGGGGCCGCTGAAGTCTGCTAGGATTCCGCCCTCAGGGGAGATGAACATGGCAGATCAGATCAACGCATCGCACATCCTTCTCATGTACGCAGGCTCGGAGCGATCCTCCGCTACGCGCAGCAAAGAGGAAGCGCAGACCCAAATCGCCGACATCGCGAAACAGCTTCAAGACGGCGCGGGCTTCGCCGCCCTCGCACGCCAACACTCCGATTGCGGGTCGGCGCAATCGGGCGGTGACCTCGGCGGCTTTGGTCGCGGACAGATGGTCAAGGGTTTCGAAGATGCCGCGTTTGCACTCGGTGTAGGAGACACGAGCGCGGTCGTAGAAACGCCGTTCGGTTTTCACATCATTTACCGAACTAGCTGAGCTGGCGCAGGAAGTCGCGCACGATCGGCCGATAGCCCTCGCGGAAGGTCGGCTGCTCGAAGCGGTACCCGGATTCCCGTAGCCGCGTGGTGCGGCACCGCTTGTTCAAGCGCTTTGGCTGATTCTCCGCCGCGGGTTCCGGAGGTGCGGGGACGCCAAGCTCGACGCTGAGCCAAGTCACGACCTCTGCGGTCGTTGCAGGCTCGTCGTCCGACGCCAAATAGAGCCCTTCTGGTTTTTCGATGAGCATCAGGTGGTGCAAAGCGCCTGCGCAGTCCTCGACATGAATGCGGTTGGTCCAGCTTCTGGTCGCGATGGCCTCCCCGCTCCAGACCTTCCGAACGAGCCGCGTTCTTCCAGGGCCGTAGATCCCTGAGAGCCGCACGTTGATGCCAGTCTCGGGAGCCTCGCGAACGATCGCTTCGGCGTCCAAGAGAACGCGTCCATTGAAGCCCAGCGGTTCGGTGGGCGAAGTCTCGTCGACCCATTCGCCCGCGCTTTGGCCGTAGACTGCGGTGCTGGACGTGAAAAAGACGCGGCGCAGGGGGCTGCCTGCCTTTCGCAAGGCTGGCAGGAGGTTCCGAAGACCGTCGACGTAAATCGAGCGGTAATGGTCTTCGTCCCGGCGGTCGGCGCTCGCGGTGTAGAAGAGGTAGTCGAACGGAGCGGGTGGGGTACGGAAACCGCTTGGCTCGGTCAGATCGATGCGCCAGGGTTGTACTCCTTCGCCCAACGCCTCGACTCGGCGGCGTACCCCCCAGACATCACAGCCTTCGGTGAGGAGCCGTGCCGCAAGTGCGTTTCCGACGTCGCCACAACCGGCGATCAAGACTTTGTCAGCCATGGATTAACCGCAGAGGCGATTCCCGCCCTTGCCCTTGGCGGAGTATGCGAAATCGTCAGCCCGTTTCAAGACGGTTTCCACCGTGTCTCCTGGGCGGGCAATGCTCAAGCCGGCGCTAGCGGTGACCGGCTTCGCTGGGTCGAACTTCATGCCAACCTCCCGGATCGCCGTCACGAAACGGTTCCCCGCGACGCGCCCTTCATCCTGATTCGTGTCCTGAAGCACGATCACGAACTCATCGCCTCCATATCGGCCGGCGACATCGACCTCACGCGTCGACCGTTGAAGTGCTTCGGCGACGCTCTTGAGCACTTGATCGCCTTCGAGGTGGCCTCGCGTGTCGTTGACCCGTTTGAACTGGTCGAGGTCGATCATCACGACAGCCATCGGCCTTCCGCGGTTCAACCAGGCGAGCCCTTGTTCGATGTGGCTCAAGATGTGTCGACGATTCCAGAGCTTTGTCAGTGGGTCCTGCCGTGAAAGCTCCCCGAGGCGCTCGTTGGCGACCACCAGCTCGGTTTCGCGCTGGTTGATCTTCCGGATCAGCGTCGCTACGATCGCAGTGCCAAACATCAGAAGTGTGGTGACCAGGACGGCCTGCAAGAAGCCGTCGATCGGGGTGGGTCTTCCGGTCTGCATCCAGGACGGTCCATCTGGCGCGAACGGCAGTACGCCTCGGACTTCCAACATGACGACCGCCGAGTACATCGCCGCCCCGATGCTCGAAACCAGAACACCCATTCGCGGTGTCACCACGAGCGAGTTGACGATTGCGGCGACGAAGTAGAGTGCCACAATCACGGTCCGGGAAGAGCCGACCCGCTGGACGATGAACGTGAGCAACGCCATGTCGAGAATTCCGCCGAGAACCGGCCGCCATCGTTTGGCGATATCGCGCCAAATCAAAAACTGCTCGACGATCGCAACGCCGGCGTAGGCGATGAACACCCAACGATGCGCAGCCATCGGCGGATACAAGAGCGGGACCAGCCAAATCCCGCAGGCCGCTAACAGGAAGCGAACCCAAGCCGTACCAAAAGCCAATCGATTGGAATTCATTGCAGGCGCACCAGTCTAAGCATAGTAGCTTAACCCATCAGGAGTATATCAGGCTGGCAAGCCCGCTCGCCAACGCTGGAAGGCGTGCGCTGAACTACGGGCGCATGCCACCTTTTAAGGTCATTACGCGAGTTCTCGGAGATGAGGTTTGAAGCAGATGAATGACGACGCGACCACGGCGCGGCTGAAGAAGTTACTCGAGCAACGGATTGTCTTTTTCGACGGTGCGATGGGCACGATGATCCAGCGCGCGGGCCTCGGAGAGGCTGATTTTCGCGGCGACCGCTTCGTCGACCACCCGAGCAGCCTGCAGGGCAACAACGACCTGCTGGTTCTCACGCGGCCGGACGTGATCCGCGGGATTCACGAACAGTACCTCGATGCCGGCGCAGACATCATCGAGACCAACACGTTCAACTCGAACGCGTTCTCGCAAGCGGACTACGAATTGCAGGAGGTCGTGTACGAGCTCAACGTCGCTGCCGCACGTCTTGCCAAGGAAGCGACCGCCAGCCGCTCGGACAGGGATTGCTACGTCGCTGGCGCGATCGGTCCGCTCAACAAGACCCTGAGTCTCAGTCCCGACGTCAATGATCCGGGCTACAGAGCGCTCACCTTCGACGAAGCGCTGGAAGCATACGCAGAGCAGGTGCATGGCCTCCTCGACGGTGGGATCGACTTGCTGCTGGTCGAGACCATTTTCGACACCCTCAATGCCAAGGCCGCACTCTGCGCCATCGAGGACGTTTTCCAAGAGAAGGGCGTTCGGCTTCCCATCGTGATTTCGGTCACCATCGTGGACAAAAGCGGGCGCACGCTCTCTGGGCAGACCGTGGAGGCGTTTTATTTGTCGATCGAGCACGCGCGGCCCCTGGCAGTCGGGATCAACTGCTCGCTCGGCGCGCAAGAGATGCGACCCTTCCTGAAAGAGCTGGCCGGGGTCGCGGATTGCTACATGCATTGCTACCCGAACGCAGGCCTCCCCAATGCGTTCGGCGGCTACGACCAAACTCCGGAGCAGATGAGCGAGCTTTTGCGCGGCTTCGCCGTCGACGGGATGATCAACATCATCGGCGGATGTTGCGGCACGACGCCGGACCACATTCGGGCCATCGTAGAAGCGGTTCGGGAGGTGCCACCGCGCCCGAAACCCCAGAGGGACGTGCACTTTCCGAGTTTCAGTGGACTCGAGCCCCTGGTCATCCGTCCTGAGACCAACTTCATCCTGGTCGGAGAGCGAACCAACGTCACCGGCTCGGCAAAGTTCCGTAAGTTGATCACCGAGGGCGACTACCCGGAGGCGGTGTCGGTTGCGCTCCAGCAGGTTCGAAACGGCGCAAACATCATCGACATCAACATGGACGAGGGCATGCTCGAATCTGAGCAAGCGATGACCACGTTCCTGAATCTCATCGGCTCCGAACCCGAGATCTCCCGCGTGCCCATCATGATCGACAGCTCCAAGTGGACTGTGATCGAGGCTGGCCTCAAGTGCGTGCAAGGGAAATCGATCGTCAACTCGATCAGCATGAAGGAAGGCGAAGCGGAATTCCTCAGCAAGGCTCGGCAGGTGCGCCGCTACGGAGCTGCAGCCGTCGTGATGGCCTTTGACGAACAGGGGCAGGCCGATACGATCGAACGGAAGGTCGAGATATGCGCGCGCGCCTACCAGCTACTGGTCGAAGAAGCCGGATTTGCGCCGACCGATATCGTCTTCGATCCCAACATCTTCGCGGTGGCCACGGGAATCGAGGAGCACAACGCGTACGCGATCGACTTCATTGAAGCGACCCGGCAGATCAAAGAGCGCTGCCCGGGCGCGCTGGTCAGCGGTGGGGTTAGCAATCTCAGCTTTTCGTTCCGTGGCAACAACCGTGTTCGCGAAGCGATGCACTCGGCGTTTCTCTACCATGCGATCGCGGCCGGCATGGACATGGGCATCGTCAACGCAGGGCAGCTGGAAGTCTACGCTGAGCTCCCCGATGACCTTTTGGAGCACGTCGAGGACGTGATCTTCAACCGCCGCCCTGACGCCACCGAACGGCTGGTGACGCTGGCCGAGACGGTCAAAGGCAGGGGGAGGCAGCAGAAGCACGACATGAGCTGGCGCGAGGCGACTGTCGAGAAGCGCCTCGAATACGCGTTGGTCAACGGCGTCGTCGAGTTCGTCGTCGAAGACACCGAGGAAGCTCGCCTGAAGAATGCCCGGCCCCTCGACGTCATCGAGGGTCCGCTGATGGGCGGGATGGCCGTCGTTGGAGATCTCTTTGGCTCCGGCAAGATGTTCCTTCCTCAGGTCGTGAAGAGCGCTCGAGTCATGAAGAAGGCGGTGGCGCATCTCGAACCGTTCATGGAAGATGAGAAGACCGAGCGCTCCGCGCAGGGCAAGGTGTTGCTCGCCACGGTCAAGGGCGACGTGCACGACATCGGCAAGAACATCGTCGGCGTGGTTCTAGGCTGCAACAACTACGCGGTCGTCGATCTGGGCGTCATGGTTCCTGCCGAAAAGATTCTCGACACTGCCGAGGCCGAAGGCTGCGACGTGGTCGGCCTGAGCGGCCTGATTACGCCATCGCTCGACGAGATGGTCTACGTGGCGTCGGAGATGCAGCGTCGAGGCATGAGTGTTCCGCTTCTCATCGGTGGCGCGACGACGAGTCGTGCGCACACCGCCGTCAAGATCGCGCCGGGTTATGACGGCAGCACGATGCACGTCCTCGATGCGTCTCGCGTCGTCAACGTGGTTTCCGACCTCTTGAGTCCCGAGCGTCGAGCCGTGATTGACGCGAAGAATCGAAGCGAGCAGGAGAAGTCGCGCAAGCTCTTCGAGCACCGGCAGAACCGGGAGCTCGTTTCTCTCGAAGTGGCGCGCGAAAACGACGCTCCGATCGAATGGAAGAGCGACGAGGTGCCGACGCCGGCGTTCCAAGGGCGGCGTATCGTCGAAGACGTGAGCCTCGAAGAAATTGCGAAGTACATCGACTGGACTTTTTTCTTCTCGGCCTGGGACCTCAAAGGCAAGTTTCCCAAGATTCTCGACAGCGAACGCTACGGCGCCGCCGCGCGAGAGCTCTACGAGCATGGACAGTCTTTGCTCCAGCGCATTGTCTCCGAGAAACTGCTCACGCCCCGCGCCGTCTATGGGTTTTGGCCGGCGAATCGGGACGGGGACGACATCATCGTTTGGAAGGACGAGGCGCGCAGCCAAGAAAAACTTCGCTTTCACATGTTGCGGCAGCAGGCGGTCAAGCCGAATGAGCAACCCTACTTCTCGCTCGCGGACTTCGTGGCCCCGGTCGGATCTGGCGTTGCGGATTACCTCGGTGCCTTTGCGGTCACGACGGGGATTGGCGCCGATGAAATAGCGCGCAAGTTCGAGCAGGAGCACGACGACTACAACGCCATCATGGTCAAGTCGCTTGCGGACCGTTTGGCCGAAGCGTTCGCCGAGCTCATGCACCAGCGCGCGCGCCGCGAATGGGGCTATGAGACAGACGAGGCCTTCAGCAACGAAGAGCTGATCGCCGAGAAGTACCGCGGCATTCGACCGGCCTTCGGCTACCCCGCTTGCCCGGACCACACGGAGAAAAGGATTCTCTGGGAGCTGCTCGGGGCCGACGAGCTCGGCATCTCTCTGACCGAGCACTTTGCGATGTACCCGGCCGCGAGCGTCAGCGGCATATATTTGGGCCACCCCAAGTCCCGCTACTTCGCGGTGGGCCTCGTCGACCGTGAGCAGGTCGAAGACTACGCGCGCCGAAAAGAGATGAGCGTGTCCGAGGCCGAGCGCTGGCTGCAACCCAATCTGGGTTATCAGCGAGGGAGCTGATGCAACGACCGCGGCTTCGAGACTTGCTGCCGATCAGCGTCCGTGCGTTCGATCCAGAAGAGGTGACGACCAAGAGTCACCGGGAAATCGATCCGCGCGGAGTGGGGCTGAGCACTCGAGACGTCGAGGCGATCTGGAGCTCGGTCGTCACTTTCTACAAGACGGGCTTGCACCCCGCGATCGCGCTCTGCATTCGGCGCAGAGGCGAGATTGTTCTCGATCGCGCAATCGGACACGCCCGAGGAAACAGCCCGCAGGATCTCGAAGGCACGCCGCTCGTGAAGGCAACGCCGGATACGCTGTACAACTTCTTTTCGGGTTCGAAGTCCGTTACCGCCATGCTGATCCATCTCTTGCAGCAAGAGGAACAGCTGCACGTCGATGAGCCGGTGGCGACGTTCATTCCGGAGTTTGCGAAGCGACGGAAGCACAGCATCACCATTCGCGACGTCCTCACCCATCGGGCGGGAATCCCGCCGACACCCGAAGAGGCCATCGACCTCGACCTGCTTTCGAAGCCGGAGGAGATCGTACGAGCGTTTTGCGACCTCGAGCCGACGCACCGGCCGGGCAGCGTACAGGCGTACCAAGCCGTGACGAGCGGGTACATCTTGGGGGAGATCATTCGGCGGGTGACCGGGCAGGACATACGGGAGTTCTTGACGAAGAGGGTCCGCGAGCCCCTCAAGATGGAGCATTTCAACTACGGGGTTGCCCCGGAGGTCCTCGACCGCGTCGCGGTCGACGCGTTCACCGGCCCCACGCCGACTTGGCCGTACAAAAATCTGGTTCACGTCGCTTTTGGCGCCTCCATGCGCGAGCTCGTCGAGCTCGGCAATGATCCTCGTTTCCGAACCGCAGTTTCGCCGGCGGCCAATGTCATCGCTACCCCGGAAGAAATCTCCCGCTTTTTCGAGACACTTCTTTGCGGTGGTACGTATCAAGACGTCCGGATCTTCGAACAACGCACGGTCGCTCGCGCCGTGGAGCCTCAGGTGACAGGGCAGGTCGATCGCGTGTTGATGATGCCGATCCCTCTGTCGATGGGATTCATGCTTGGTTTGCGAAGCTTCGGGTTCTACGGACCGCGTACGGCTAACGCCTTCGGTCACCTCGGCTTCACGAACGTACTCGGATGGGCAGACCCGGATCGAGACATCAGCGTTGGGTTCATGAACACCGGAAAGCCGCTCCTTTCGGCTCGCATGCTGGCCTGGCTCAACGTGACGCGCGTGATCGGGACGCGAATTCCCCGAGACCGGGCGTAGGTCGTACGAGAACAGAACGTAGACGGCTGCATTCGCGGCTGATCGCGGCTTTGCCGGCGGCTCCCCTATGCTACGCTCCGTCGGATGAAATTCAGCGCTTCCATCGCCATGGCGCCGCCGGAGCACTACATTCCAGTCGCTCGGGAGGCGGAGAAACTCGGCTACCACGCCATCGTTCTGCCCGATTCGATTTTCTTTTCCGAAGAGGTCAGCAAGCCTTACCCCTACACCCAGGACGGCAGTCGCATGTGGGACGGCGAGACGCCGTGGATCGAGCCGATCGTAGGTGCGGCCGCGATGGCAGCCGCCACCGAATCGATCTTTTTCTACAC
>Ga0209567_10000518_pt1 | contig 20911 bp, 19 predicted proteins | sample COG_12_FD_184756 | JGI IMG/M metagenome (GOLD analysis project Ga0209567, IMG submission 184756) | Pelagic marine sediment microbial communities from the LTER site Helgoland, North Sea, for post-phytoplankton bloom and carbon turnover... | ecosystem: Environmental > Aquatic > Marine > Neritic...
AGTGTGTATGGGTAGCGCCTATCCCGGCCCTGGCTGGCCCAGGTCCCGCTGAACTTGGGCTTCACTCAATCCATAGCACCGGCTATGCATTTCGTTCCATCCCGGCGTTCATCGGCCCCTGTTCTGCGCCATCATCCGGGATCCTGGTGAGAAATGCGGGCTAGTGCAAATCCCACCAATATGGGCCAAGTTGGGGCAGGAACGGGAAGAACTTGCCGTGTTTCGTTGTCAACCCTGCCGCAAGTATTTATAGTACGGACCAGATAACAAGGGCAATGAAGCTGAACAAGCCCTGGGACCAATACCAAAGGCGGATCATAAGAGTTGGATACATTTCCCAAGCTGTTGCTTGAAAACGCCCGGCGTCTAGGAGATCGCTCAGCCATACGAGAGAAAGAGTATGGCATCTGGCAGACCTGGACCTGGAAGCAGGTTGCTGACGAAATCAGGGCGCTGGCCTGTGGTCTGGCGGCACGGGGTTTCAAACGGGGCGACAAACTCGGCATCATCGGCGGCAACCGACCCCGACTCTACTGGAGCATGGCCGCAGCCCAGAGTCTTGGCGGGATTCCGGTGCCAACGTACCAGGATGCGGCGGCTAACGAGATCCAGTACGTGCTGGACCACGCCGAGGTCCGGTTCGTCCTGGCGGAAGATCAGGAACAGGTCGACAAGATCCTTGAAGCTCAGGAACGTCTGCCGTCACTATCCCAGATTTTTTATGATGACGAACGGGGGATGCGCAACTACGACCACGACCACCTGACAGATTTTGCCCGCGTTCAGGCAGAGGGGCGTGAGTATGACGAACAACACCCCGGTTTTTTCGAGGAGCAGGTCGCCCAGGGCAAGGGCAGTGATGTCGCGATCTTCCTTTACACCTCGGGTACGACGGGAACGCCGAAAGGCGTCGTGTTGACGCATGACAACGTGCTCATCACGGCACGCAACGGCATCGAGTTCGACAATCTGACCCAAACCGAGGAAGTGCTCGCGTATCTGCCGATGGCTTGGGTGGGCGACCACATTTTCTCTTACGCGCAATCATATGTGTCCGGCTTTTGCGTGAGCTGTCCGGAGAGCGCCGCGACCGTCATGGAGGATCTGCGCGAGATCGGCCCAACCTATTTTTTTGCGCCACCGCCAATATTCGAAAATCTGCTGACCACCGTCATGATCCGCATGGAGGATGCGGCCGGGCTCAAGCAGTCGTTGTTCAAGTTCTTCATGAATGTCGCGCGCCGAGCGGGACCGGCCATTCTCTCCGGTGAATCGGTTTCCTTCGGCGACAAGCTGCTTTATGCACTGGGCGAATTGCTGGTATACGGCCCCTTGAAAAACACGTTGGGCATGAGCCGGATCCGATTGGCGTACACGGCGGGAGAGGCCATCGGGCCGGATATCTTCGACTTCTACCGCTCCCTCGGAATCAATATCAAGCAGCTCTATGGCCAGACCGAGGCATCGGTCAATATCACCCTGCAGCCCGATGGTGAGGTGTACCCCGATACCGTGGGAAAACCCGCGCCGGATGTGGAAATCAGGATTACGGACAACGGCGAGGTGATGTATCGCAGTCCGGGTGTGTTCGAGTGCTATTTCAAAAACGAGGAGTCGACGCGAGAGACCAAGACGGAGGACGGCTGGGTGCATACGGGCGACGCTGGATTCTTCGATGACAGGGGGCACCTCAAGATCATCGATCGCGCCAAGGACGTGGGCAAGCTCAATGATGGCTCGTTGTTCGCACCCAAATACATCGAAAACAAACTGAAGTTCTTCCCCCATATCAAGGAGGTGGTGGTTTACGGAGATCAGCGGGATTTCTGCGCCGCATTCATCAATATAGACCTGGAGGCGGTAGGCAGCTGGGCGGAACGAAACGATGTCTCCTATGCGAGTTACCAGGAGTTGGCGGCGCGACCCGAAGTCTATGCTTTGATCGAGGATAGCGTACGGAAGGTCAACAGCGAGCTCGCCGAGGATCCAAGAATGGCCGCCTCCCAGGTCCGGCGCTTCCTGGTCTTGCACAAGGTGCTCGATGCGGATGACGGCGAGTTGACGCGCACGCGAAAGGTGCGGCGCGGGTTTGTGGCGGAAAAATACGGTGTATTGGTGGATGCGCTTTACGGCGGCAAGAAGAACTGCTACGTGGAAACGGAGGTCACGTTCGAGGATGGCCGAAAGGGAGCTATTTCCGGTGATCTCGAAATAAGGGATGTGGAGATCGCGCCCGTCGAGTACAAGAAAGCGAGTTGATGGAAGCGCGGTCAGATCCCAACGAGCAGATACTGCAGGTCAGCAACATTGGCTTGTCTTTCGGTGGCGTAAGAGCGATCGAAAATGTGAGCTTCGATATTCACCGGGGAGAGGTGCGGGCCATCATTGGGCCCAATGGCGCCGGCAAGAGCTCCATGCTCAATGTGATCAATGGTTTTTATCATCCCCAAGAAGGAGAAATTACCTACAAGGGTGAGACCCGAAAACAAATGCGCCCGCACATCGCGGCGGCGAATGGTATTTCCCGAACATTTCAGAACATCGCCCTTTTCAAGGGCATGTCCACGCTGGACAACATCATGACGGGACGGAACACCAAGATGAGAAAAAACCTGCTGTTGCAGGCCCTGCATATCGGTCCCGCCAAAAGAGAGGAAATCGAGCACCGTGAGTTCGTCGAGAATATCATTGATTTTCTCGAGATTCAGGCCATTCGCAAGACCCCCGTGGGCCGTTTGCCTTACGGCATGCAGAAACGGGTCGAGCTGGGCAGGGCGCTGGCGGCGGAGCCGGAACTGCTTCTGCTTGACGAGCCCATGGCCGGGATGAATCTGGAAGAGAAAGAAGACATGTGCCGCTTCGTCCTCGACGTGAATGAACAATTCGGCACCACCATCGCGCTCATCGAACACGATATGGGGGTGGTGATGGATATTTCCGATCGGGTGGTGGTACTGGACTATGGCAAGAAGATAGCGGACGGCACCCCCAACGAGGTGAGGTCTAACCAGGCTGTCATCGACGCTTACCTTGGGGTTGCCCACGATGCCTAGGAGCCTGTCCGAGTACTCATGCGCCTACTACGAAAGCGGCAGAGCGGCCCATCACAGTGAATCGCCGATGGGTGCTGTGCGGCGTCATTGCCGCGTCGATTCACTGCTCGCAATGAATTCGGCCGAAAGGATTTCCCCGAGTCATGCATCCTGAACTGCTTTTCTTCTTGGAAACGGTCATCGGCGGTCTTATGGCCGGTGTCATGTACGCGCTGGTTGCGCTCGGTTTCGTCCTGATCTTCAAGGCATCCGGCGTATTCAATTTCGCACAGGGAGTATTGTGTCTGTTCGCGGCGCTTGCGCTCTACGATTTCATGGCGCCGGGCGGCTGGGTGGACCGGTGGTTCGGCATCACTTTTCCGGTCTGGATTGCCATTGGCTTGACTGTCTACGTAATGATAGTCGTGGCCTGGCTGATCGAACGGCTCGTGCTTCAGCATCTGGTAAAGCAGGAACCGATCATACTTTTCATGGCGACCCTGGGTCTGGCCTATGTCCTGGAAGGATTAGGCGATATTCTTTTTGGTTCCGACGTGAAGCCGCTGGACATCGGAATCCCCCAGGGCGCTTCGGACTGGCTGCTGGACAATTTCAACCTGTACGTCGAAAAACTGGAGATGGTCGCCGCCGCAACCGCCGCGGTACTGGTCATCGTGCTGGCAATTTTCTTTCAGAAAACCCGGATCGGCCGGGCCCTGCGGGCGGTCGCCGACGATCATCAAGCGGCCCTGAGCGTGGGGATCTCTCTGCGTACGATCTGGGTCATCGTATGGTCCGTATCCGGCATCGTCGCACTGGTTGCCGGCATCATGTGGGGCAGCAAGTCCGGCGTGCAGTTTTCCCTGTCGCTGATCGCGCTCAAGGCGCTGCCGGTGCTGATTCTGGGCGGATTCACCTCCGTTCCCGGCGCCATAGTGGGCGGGTTGATCATCGGTGTGGGTGAGAAACTGGCGGAGGTCTACTTCGGGCCCCTGGTGGGCGGAGCCATCGAAAACTGGTTTGCCTATATGCTTGCGCTGGTGTTCCTGCTGTTTCGGCCGCAAGGCTTGTTCGGTGAGCGGATCATTGAGCGCGTTTGAACCTATGAGGAACACGAGCTGCACATTGATCCGAAAAAAGTTTGTAGGAGCGGCGCCCCCGCCGCGATCAATCGGCGCGAGGCGCGCCTCCCACAAGGACATTCAAGACGTGTCAGGGTTTGTAGGAGCGGCGCCCCCGCCGCGATCAATCGGCGCGAGGCGCGCCTCCCACAAGGACATTCATGACGTGTCAGGGTTTGTAGGAGCGGCGCCCTCGCCGCGATCAATCGGCGCGAGGCGCGCCTCCTACAATACGACACCACAAACGGACTGAGACGATGTTTTACAGAGAAGCCGGACAATTCAAGACCAGCTACGCCAGCGACCAGGCGCTGTTTCCCATCGCCCAGGACCGCTGGTTCGTCATCGGCGTTCTAATCGTTGCCGTTGTGGGGGTACCTTTCTTCATAGACGACTACTGGGCCAACGCGATCCTGCTGCCTTTCCTGATCTACGCACTCGCCGCCATTGGTCTCAACCTGCTTACCGGGTACTGCGGTCAGGTGTCGCTGGGTACCGGCGGATTCATGGCGGTGGGTGCGTTTGCCACGTTCAAGCTGACCACCGCATTTCCAGAACTCAATTTCATTATCGTCGTGCTGTTGTCCGGAGCGATTACGGCAGCGGTTGGCATGGTATTCGGCACCCCCAGCCTGCGAATCAAGGGATTTTACTTGGCGGTGGCGACGCTGGCGGCGCAGTTCTTCCTGGTCTGGATGTTCAACAAGGTCGACTGGTTCACCAACTACAGCCCGACCGGCCAGATCAGCATGCCGCCGCGTGAACTGTTCGGGGTGCTGATTACGGGCCCTCGCGCTGATCCGGCGCACAAGTATCTGTTTTGCCTCATATTCATTGCGATTGCCGCGCTGACGGCCAAGAATCTGGTCCGCGGCCGCGTCGGCCGATCATGGATGGCGATCAGGGATATGGATATCGCCGCGGAATTGATCGGGATACGGCCTCTCGTAGCCAAACTGACGGCATTTGCCGTGAGCTCGTTTTACGTCGGTATGGCCGGTTCGCTGTATTTCGCGGTCTGGCTGGGCGCCGCGGAGCCCATCGAGGCTTTCGGCATCGAGCAGTCCTTTTTGGTGCTTTTCATGGTGATCATCGGAGGGCTGGGGAGCATTCTCGGTTCGTTCATGGGTGCCGCGTTCATGACCCTGATGCCGATCCTGTTGAAGAATTTCATGGTCGACGGTCTGCAGCTTGCGGTCGTCACCGCCAAGCACGTCGAGATCACCTTGATGGGGGTGCTCATTATTTTGTTTCTGATTGTCGAGCCGCACGGATTCGCACGGCTGTGGCAGATCGGGAAGGAGAAGCTGCGCTTGTGGCCGTTCCCGCATTAGGCAACACCCGGGAGTTGGTAGTGAGCAGGCGAATTTTAACTACGTTAGGAGGTTGAGAATCATGTTTCGAAAAACTGCAGGCACCCTGGCAGCGGGTGCGCTCGCGTCGGTATTGGCCGTTTCGACGGTAAGTGCTTACGAGCTTGTCATGCCGTCGCTGGACTATCGCACGGGTCCGTATGCACCCAATGGGATACCGTTTGCCAACGGCTACCACGACTTTCTTATGATGTTGAACGCGCGGGACGGCGGGATCGAAGGGGTGCAGATCAAGCTGGCCCAATGCGAAACCGCATACAACACCAAGCAGGGCGTGGAATGCTACGAAAAGGTAAAGAACACCGAACCCTCGAGGGCGCTGGTGTTTCAACCGCTGTCTACAGGCATCACCTACCAGCTCATCCCCAAGGCTTCGGTCGACGAGATCCCCGTCCATTCCATGGGTTACGGCCGGACCTCGGCGGCCAACGGCAAGGTTTTCAAGTGGATCTTCAACTACCCCGCAACGTACTGGGACCAGGCGGCGGTGTTCATGAAGTACATCGGCGAACGTGAAGGAGGCATGGAGAACCTCAAGGGCAAGAAGATTGCACTGGTTTACCACAATTCCGCCTATGGCAAGGAGCCCATCCGCACCCTGGAGAAGGGAGCGGAAAAGTTCGGATTCGAACTGATGCTGCTGGCGGTGGATCACCCCGGTCAGGAGCAGAAAGCGACCTGGCTGCAGATCCGCAAGGAGAAGCCCGACTGGGTGATGATGTGGGGATGGGGTGTAATGAATCAGGTGGCGATCAAGGAAGCCGCATCGATACGCTATCCTATGGATCATTTTCTGGGCGTATGGTGGTCCGGCTCCGAGAACGACGTGTTGCCCGCGGGTGACGGCGCCAATGGCTACCTTTCAGGCGCTTTCCACGCACCCGGCGACAACTTCCCGGTTCACGACGACATCAAGAAACATGTCTACGACACGGGCAAGGCGCTGGGTGAGCGCGACCGGATCGGCGAGGTGCTGTACAACCGCGGCCTGATCGCAGCCGTCTACGCCGCCGAAGCCATTCGAAACGCGATGAAGATCCACGACACCAAGGAAGTTACACCGGCCATGGTTCGCGACGGCATGGAGGCGCTCGATCTAACGGAGGCACGGCTGACCGAACTGGGTCTGCCGGGATTCACCATTCCGGTGAAGATAACATGTGACAATCACGCGGGCCCGAGAAAAGTCGCTATCCAGCAGTGGGATGCGAGCGCGAAGAAGTGGACCATGGTGACTGATTTCTACGATACCATGAATGACATCGTGGATCCGCTCATCGAGGAAGATTCGGGCGCCTACGCGGCGGAGAACAACATCACGCCGCGTGACTGCTAACCCGCGATTTCCCTGAGAGATAACCGGTAAAAGCGGTTGGCGGAAAGTAAACCAAATGCCGGAAACGGCGCCCTGCTCGGCATCAACAATATCGAGGTCATCTACGACCACGTGATACTGGTGCTGAAGGGGGTTTCACTGGAAGTGCCCGAGGGGGGCGTGGTTGCCCTCCTCGGCGCCAACGGCGCGGGGAAATCGACAACCCTCAAGTCGATATCCAATCTACTGGGTGCCGAGCGCGGGGTCGTTACCAAGGGCTCTATCATCTACCGTGGTGAAAGCGTGCACGGCCTTTCTCCGAACGAGCTGGTAAACCGCGGGGTGGTGCAGGTCATGGAGGGCCGCCATTGTTTCGAGCACCTTACCGTGGAGGAGAATCTACTGACCGGCGCCTACACCCGCCGGGATGGCCGGGGCGCCATCAACAAGGACCTCGAACTCGTATACAGCTATTTTCCCAGGTTGAAGGAACGCCAGAAATCCCAGGCCGGCTACACCTCCGGCGGCGAGCAGCAGATGATCGCGGTGGGTCGGGCCCTGATGGCGCGACCGTCCCTGATACTGCTCGACGAACCTTCCATGGGGCTCGCGCCGCAGCTCGTGGAGGAGATATTCGATATCGTCAAGCGGCTCAACGAGAACGAGAAGGTCACGTTTCTGCTCGCCGAGCAGAACACCAACATGGCGTTGAAGTATTCCAAGTACGGCTACATTCTGGAAAACGGACGCGTCGTCATGGATGGCGACGCCGGTGCGCTGCTCGACAACGAGGACGTCAAGGAATTCTATTTGGGGATGAGCGGCGAAGAGCGGAAGAGTTTTCGCGACGTGAAGCACTATCGCCGGCGCAAGAGATGGCTGGCGTGACCTGCCGCGGTCCGAATTGCTAAACTACGGGGGAATTCTCCGGGGGAGTATATTGTAGGAGCGGCGCCCCCGCCGCGATTAATCGCCGCGTCGGCGCGGCTCCCACCTGGAATGCGATGATGAACGACACCCGATATTTCGACGATCTTGAAACCCGTGATCCGGAATCGCGCGAGCGTGAACTGCTTCAAAAACTGCCCGCATTCCTGGCGTACGCAAAGGAACGGGCGGAATCCGTGGGTCGAATGCTCGACGGCATCGATCCGGCCGGGATCACGGACCGCGATGCGCTGGCCGGTGTTCCCGTGCTGCGCAAGTCCGATCTCCTGGAGCGACAGATCGCACAGCGTCCGTTCGGCGGATTCGCGGCGGAGAAGGCTTCGGGGATGATGAGGATCTTCGGTTCCCCGGGCCCAATCTACGAACCCGAAGCTCACACAAAGGACTACTGGCGCATGGCACGGGCCCTGTATGCAGCGGGCTTCCGGGCGGAGGATCTGGTGCACAACACGTTTTCCTATCACTTCACGCCCGCCGGGGCGATGCTGGAGAGCGGCGCGTTCGCAATCGGCTGCACCGTGTTCCCCGCCGGGGTCGGGCAGACGGAACTGCAGTCCCAGACCATCGCCGACTTGAGGCCCAACGGCTATGTCGGTACACCGTCATTTCTCAGAATCATCGTCGAAAAAGCCCGGGAACTGGGACACGATGCGTCCAGCATCAAGAAAGCGCTGGTATCCGGCGAGGCGCTGCCTTCCAGCCTGAGAGCCACCATCAACGACATGGGTATATCGGTGCGGCAGTGTTACGCCACCGCCGATGTCGGCCTGATTGCCTACGAATCAGAGGCCCAGGAGGGCTTGATCGTCGATGAAGGAATTATCCTGGAAATCGTCAGACCGGGAACGGGTGAGCCCGTTGAGGCGGGAGAAGTCGGAGAGGTTGTCGTGACGACATTCAACAAAGCATACCCTCTGATTCGATTTGGAACGGGCGATCTGTCGGCGGTAATGACCGGCCGAAGTCCATGCGGACGGACCAATCTTCGGATCAAGGGTTGGATGGGCAGGGCGGACCAGACAGCCAAGGTCAAGGGCATGTTCGTTCACCCGTCGCAGGTCAACGAGGTGGTCAAACGCCATCCGGAAATCGACCGGGCCCGTCTGGTCGTGCAGAATGACGGCAGGAACGATATCATGACTTTGCATTGCGAGTCAGCCACGCATGGAGACGATCTTGCGGGTGCGATTTCCAAGAGCATCCGCGAGGTCTGCAAGCTCCGGGGAGCGGTGGAATTCGTGGATTCAGGCTCGCTTCCCAACGATGGCAAGGTCATCGACGATCAAAGGACGTACGAGTGATCAAAGTTGGCATCATCGGCGGCACCGGCTATACCGGCGTCGAGCTGCTGCGCATCCTCGCGACCCACCCGCAGGCAAGCGTGGAGGTCATTACCTCGCGCGGCGAGGCCGGGACCCCGGTCAGCGACGTGTTTCCCAGTTTGCGTGGGCACCTCGACATACCATTCGTGGCGCCGGACGAGGCGGGACTCGACGGCTGCGATGTCGTGTTCTCGGCAGCACCGAATGGGGTTGCCATGTCCCATGCGCGCCGGCTGCTGGATTCCGGAGTACGTTTGATCGACGTCGCGGCGGATTTCAGACTCAAAGATCCGGAGGTGTGGGAAAGATGGTACGGCATGGCGCATGAATGCCCGGATTTGCTGGATGCGGCGGTGTACGGGCTGCCGGAGCTCAATCGTGCCCGGATCAGGGACGCGCGGATCGTCGCCAACCCGGGATGTTACCCGACCACCATTTCACTGGGTCTGCTTCCCCTGCTGGCGGAGGGGCTCATTGCCACCGATGACCTCGTTGCCGACGCCAAATCCGGGGTAAGCGGCGCCGGCAGAAAGGCCAGCGTGGGAACCCTGCTTGCCGAGGTGTCGGAATCCATGAAAGCCTACGGCGTCGACGGACACCGACATCAGCCCGAAATTCACCAGACGCTGTCACAGATTGCTCAGAAACCGGTGTCCCTTACGTTCGTTCCTCATCTGACCCCGATGATCCGGGGTATCCACGCAACGATCTATGCGAACCTCGAGAATGATGCCGATTCGCCTCAACAGGTGTTAGAGCGATTCTACGCTGAGGAACCGTTTGTAGATGTCATGCCTGCGGGCAGCCATCCCGAAACGCGCTCGGTGCGCGGAAGCAACACCTGCAGGCTGGCCGTGCATCGACCGAACGGGGGAAAACGGATTGTTGTGTTGTCCGTCACCGACAACCTGGTCAAGGGAGCCGCAGGTCAGGCGGTGCAGAACATGAATATAATGATGGGCCTCGATGAGACCCTGGGTCTGATGACTCCGGCGTTGTTGCCCTGAAATGCTCCGCAACAAGACCGACACTATCGTCATAAAGCCGAAGATGTCATCGGTCTCGCGGTCGCTGCTGGTCATCATTCCTGTATTTCTGTTTGTTGCCGCGGTCGCCGGCGCATATCAATACGGGACTCGGCAGAAAAGCGCGGAGCTGGAGCGGGTAAGAACCGAGCTGATCGAACTCAATGACAGGTACGAGTTCCTGAACCAGCGTTATGTGCGGATACAGGCATCTTTCGTTGAATTGAAGCGGCAACTCAGTATAGACGATTCCGCCTACGCCCAACTACGCTCCGAGCTGGAGCAGTCGAATAATCAGTTGGCGGAGCTGACAAGTGAATTGAAGTTCTACCGGAGTATCATTTCTCCACAGGAAGGGAAGCAAGGCGTTCGAGTTCAGGATATCACCGTGGTGCCTACAGACCAAGCCGGAACGTTCAAGTACAAGCTGGTGCTGATCCAGACCCTGCAGCAGGGACAGGAGCTCACCGGCACGGTAAGGATATCCATCAAGGGAGATAGCAACGGCGAATCCAGAATCATCGAGCATCCGGAAGACGGCCAGGAAAAACTGCAGGTGAGTTTCAAGTATTTTCAGAGCCTCACCGGTACCTTTGATCTGCCGGATGCGTTCGTTCCCCTGGAAGTGCGCATTGACCTGAACGCCGATAAGAACAAATCGCTGATCGACGAAAGGTGGTATCCATGGGGTGAGATTGCAGCCGCTCAGACCTCATAGGCTCTGATGGCAACTTAGACAGACGGCGACAAACGCGGCGGGGCGCCGCTCCTTCCCTTGGGCGGCGCGCTTCGCGCCGATTCGAACAGACGGTCTTGGTGCGGTATCCGAGCTGAGCTATACTTTTCGGCTTGCGCGATCTGAATGAATACGGGGGAGACACGCAAGGCAGGCGACGCGCTTCGTCGATAACAACAGTTGCAGAGTTCCACCCAAAGGAGGACTGACCAAGATGTTAGGAAACAAGAAACCCACCGGCCCGTCGGCGCCGGTAAGCAAACCCGTTGACACGATCGACACGCTCATCGGCAAGAAGACCGTGTTCAAGGGGGATGTCGAATTTTCCGGCGGCCTGCGTGTGGACGGTCAGGTTAAAGGTAATATCATCGCCAGGGACGAAACCAACAGTACGCTGGTGGTGAGTGAATTAAGCGAGATCGAGGGCAATATTGACGTGCCCCACGTCATCGTCAACGGTACCGTGAAGGGCAACATAAAATCTACAGCGCACATCGAACTTCAGCCCAATTCACGCATTGTCGGGGACGTTCATTACAAAGGGGTTGAAATGCAGCTGGGCGCCTCCATTAACGGAAACCTGGTATGCGATACCAGCAGGTCGGAAGCCCCGGCCGGGAGCGCGGCCGAAAGTGCCCCCGAAAGCGCCCCCGAAAGCGCCCCGGAACCGACACAGCAGGTGTTCGAAAATCGTTGAACTAATTGACCGCAGTCCGGGTCGGAGTAATAATGCAATGAAGATGTTCAAGTGGAGTAGACAATGAGTGAGCCGGCGTCAGAGATCCCGCAGCCCCTGGATTTTACCGACAGTGCTGCGGCGAAGGTCAAGAGCCTGATAGACGAGGAAAAAAATCCCGCATTGAATCTGCGTGTCTATGTGCAGGGCGGCGGATGCTCCGGATTCCAGTACGGCTTCACCTTCGATGAAGACCGGAATTCGGACGACACTTCCATCGAGAAAGGCGGCGTCACGCTGCTGGTGGATCCGATGAGTTTCCAGTATCTCGTCGGGTCGAAGATCGACTACAAAGAAGATCTGGAAGGGGCAAGATTTATCATAAACAACCCCAACGCGACTACCACGTGCGGGTGCGGGTCTTCATTTTCCTCTTAGCGGAAAATCCGGAACAAGATCACAGGGGGGCTTTTGCCCCCTTTTTTTGGCCATCGCATTGCTCAGGGTGTGAGCTGCTCCGCCAGTAGCATCCACTGATGAACATCGAGCCGGCCGATTAATTCGAACCCACCGTTGCCGTCCGGCCGGAACAGCGCGGCCTCGGCTTCGTCGGGGTAAATGGGTGTAGCTTCGCGAGCGACGTTGCCGTGGCCGACGAGGACGACGTTCGTCCCCTCTGGAGGTGAATCGGCAAGGCGAATACGCGCGCGGCGCAAAATTGCGCTGCGTCCGCCGAAGAAGGCCGCGGAGCGCAGGTTCATGATATCGGTCGTGGTTTCGACGGGGCCAAGTTCCATGAGGCGCGCGGTTTCGACGGTACGGCAGTACGGGCTTGCCAGCACCAGACCCACCGGTATGCCGAGGGCGCGGATTGCATCTCCGATCGCGCTCGCGGTGCCTCTGCCTTCATCCGCGAGTTGGCGCATGCGTGAGGGGTCGCAACTCGTCCAGTCCCCGGCATTGTCGATCTGGTCGTGTTTTGACCAGTCGGTCTGGGCGTGCCGGAAGTATATGTTGTAACCGCCATCGCGCAAGGACTGCACCAGTACCTCACCGGCAGGATCGGAAATGGAGTCGGATCTAACCGGACCGGCCGCGCATATCGCTAAAAGGAGAACAGCCGCGAGCCGCGTCATACCATTGGCCGCCAAGCCGGCGACGAGATAGGCCGACAACCGTTGCAAGCCGAACTTCTGATGCGAATTACCAGTCAAGTGCATTTGCCAGAATGATCAAGGTGATATAAAACCATCCCGGCCGCTGTGGTGCAATATGTGATCCCGGTCTATTTTGAACATCTCCGTGATTGATACCAGGAAATTGAGGGAAACAACAATGATTCTCCGAATTGCCGTCGCTTTATTAGCCTTTTTCCCAGTCACTCAGGCTGGCGGCGACGAACCGACGGTTAAGTTCGTCAGCGCCAGTGGAACGGGGCTTGAGAATCCGCACGATTTGAAGCTGTCACCCGATGCCAGATTTCTTTTTGTTTCAGATGTCGGTAACAACAGAATTGCCATTCTGGATCCGGACACGCTGGCCCTGGTCGGTGAATTCGGCTCTGATCACCAGTCCGGCACTCACGATATCGATTTCGACCGACAGGGCCGCGCGTATGTCGCCGATACCCACAACAACCGAGTCACTGTGTATGCCGTGGACGGCACGTCGGCCAGCCTGTTAGCCGAAATAAGCGAGCGTGTCCGGGGTCCCGAGGGTGTGCTTGCTCATCCCAACGGCCGTGTCTATGTCGCGGGCGCGTGGTCGGGCAATGTGGTCGCCTACGAAGACGGCAAACCGGTCGCCGAACTTGACGGGCTTTCGTCACCTCACGATCTCGAGGTCACGCCGGATGGTGACATCTGGCTGTCGGACTCCGGTAATAACCGGATGCTGTTGTTGTCTCCGGACCTGCAGGTCAAGCGTGAACTGAAGGGTAGCCCCTATGACTTCGATGGAGTTCGTTATCAGGATGTAATGGCCGATGGCACCTTGATTGTGGCAGACAAGAACAACCACGCGGTCAAGATCATCGCGTCGGATGGAACCGTTCTGTTCGTTCTGGGCACGGGAAGCCCGGGGAAGGGGCCGGGCAGGCTCGCCACCCCGGAAGGGGTTGAGGTAAAGGAAAACACCCTCTGGATATCCGATTCAGGAAACGATCGGGTAGTCAAATATACGATTGAACTGAATTAAAAATTCGGATCAACCCGCATCGTTGCGGGCAAGCTGGATAGTGCTGTCACTGACCATTGCCGCTTTCAATTCCCGGGCTTTTCGCAGAAACACCTCACGCTGATTGTCGGCGATGGGTTCCGCCCGGGGAAGTTCGTAACCCAGCGGGTCCACGTGTTCGCCGTTTACCCTGAATTCGTAATGCAGGTGGGGGGCGGTAGCCGAACCGGTTTGCCCGACAAAGCCGATGATCTGGCCCTGTTTTACCGGAGTGCCGGGTTTGATTTTGCTCTTGTGGCTGGACAGGTGTCCGTACAGCGTACCGTATCCGTTGGCGTGCTTAAGCACGACAGTCTTGCCATAGCCGTTCTTGGTGCCGATGAAGCCGATGCTGCCGTTGGCGGTGGCGAGCACGGGTGTTCCCCTGGGCGCGGCGTAATCCACTCCCTGGTGTTCTTTCCACTCCTTCGAAATCGGATGCCGGCGGCTCTTCGAGAATCCCGAGGTCACACGGCTGATTTTCATCGGTGTGCGCAGGAAGGTACCGCGCAGATTTCCCCCCTCTGCATCGAAGTACTCGACGCGGCCGCTCTTGAGGACGTGCCTGAATGCATAGAGCTCGCGATCCTGGCTGACGTATCGCGCCGCAAGAATATTTCCCTCGCCCTTGCGGATGCTTCCATCCATCAACTCCTCGTGAATGATGGAAAAGCGATCGCCCTTCTGCAGGTCTTTTGCGAAATCGATTTCCCATCCGAAGATGCCCGCCAGTTTGAGGATCAACTTGTCACTGAGTCCCGCATCCGCGGCAGCCTTGAACAGCGAACTCTCGATTTCGACATCAACCGACTTTGGGTGTTTGTCCAGTTCATCCTGGATGCTGTCGAACCTTATTGAGCCGTCCGTCTCCAGTACGATGTTGAGGCTCTTGTTATTGCGAAGCTCGAAGCTGAGCGCGCGCAGCTTGCTGTCCTCGTCGCGGCCTATGCGGACCATCCGGCCGGGCACCAGAATCCGTATGTCCCCGGCGCCTTTGTGTGCGGCGATCCGCAGCGCGTCAACGGTACTCAGCTTTTGCTTTTTGAATATTCTGGACAAGGAGTCACCACGCTTTATCTCATAGTTGCTCCAACGGATCGTTTGCTCAAGCTGGTCAGGAAGCGCGATATCGTTGTCACTGTCCTCAGCGGTATCTGCCGCTCCAGGATTATTACTATTTTTACTCCCGCGACTTTGCACCGCCTGGGCCGCTGATTGCGACAATGGCTTTCCGGATCCGGGATTTTGTGATGCAATCAGGTTCGACACGGGTACGCCTGTCCGGGACTTCGCCAGCGGCCCGGAGGCGTCGCTGATATCCGGCGACCCTCCAAACAGGCTGAGCACCAGTGAGCCGATCCAAATCACGGCGGCGACGGCCCCAACTCCTGCCAGTACGGTGAGTACTTTCCTGCGATTTGGCAGGGGCTGAACAGCGTATCCGGGATCGACGAAGTGCTTGAGATCCCGCGAGAACAGTTGATTGGCGTGGCTCAAGGCTGAATTTAATACCTGACTTGAACGATGGTGTGTAATTTACGGATTTTATTGAGAAAGTCAAAAGAAACATCGATGAATTTGATGCGTTGCAATAGAATTCAACCCCGGCACCGTGTGATGACGCGCCGATGGCAATTGGAAACCCCTGAGAACCGTGAATAAGAGCGCCGAAGAACAGATGGAAATGGTCGCACGCGGCACCGATGAGATCATACCGAAATCAGAGCTTGCGAACAGGCTGGCAGTAGGCAGACCGCTGCGCGTCAAGGCGGGTTTCGATCCCACTGCCCCGGATCTGCATCTGGGGCATACCGTGCTGATCAATAAAATGCGGCACTTTCAGGAACTTGGTCACGAAGCGATATTCCTTATTGGTGATTTCACCGGGATGATCGGAGATCCATCCGGCAAGAGCGCAACCAGGCCGCCGCTCTCGCGCGAGCAGATAGAGGCGAATGCCGCCACGTACAAAGAGCAGATTTTCAAGATCCTGGATCCGGACAGGACGACGGTGGACTTCAACTCCCGATGGATGGACGAATTGGGTGCGGCCGGACTGATCAGCCTAGCGTCGAGATACACGGTGGCGCGTATGCTGGAACGCGATGATTTCAGCAAGCGGTATAAAAGCAATCAACCGATAGCAATTCACGAACTGCTCTACCCACTGGCGCAGGGTTATGACTCGGTGGCATTGAAAGCCGACGTTGAGCTAGGCGGCACCGATCAGAAGTTCAATCTTCTGGTGGGCCGCGAACTGCAAAAACAGTACGGCCAGGCGCAGCAGGTCGTCGTTACGGTGCCCCTGCTGGAAGGGCTGGACGGAGTCAACAAGATGTCGAAGTCGCTGGACAACTATGTCGGCATTACCGAACCGCCGAATGAGATGTTCGGAAAACTGATGTCGGTTTCGGACGAGCTGATGTGGCGATACTTTGATCTGCTGAGCTTTCGAACAAACAGCGAGATCTACAGAATGAGGGAGAACATGGAAGCAGGCACGAACCCAAGGGATATCAAGTTCCTGCTTGCAGACGAGATCGTGGAACGTTTCCATTCCGCTTCAGCGGCAACACGGGCAAAGGAAGAATTCATCCGGCGATTTCAGAAAGGCGCCATGCCGGATGATATGCCGGAACTCGACATCGATGCCGTTGATGGCAAGCTGCCGCTGGCCAATTTGCTCAAGCTTGCCGGCCTGACCAACAGCACGTCAGAATCGCATCGCATGGTCACGCAGGGCGCGGTGAAAATAGACGGAGAACCGGTCAAAGATAGTCGCGCGGAAATCGATGCCCACAGCAGTCACGTCTACCAGGTGGGCAAGCGGCGATTCGCGAAAGTCACGCTTAGATAGCGTCCGGCTAACGCCGCCGGAACATGCGCTCGGACAAAGATAGCGACAACCTCTGGGCGAATACCGCCCGCGTTGAATGCGGGGCGTCCGCGCTGCGCGACGATATCACAGCAGATGTTTTGGTTGTCGGCGGCGGATTCACAGGTTGCTGCGCCGCGTTGCAGCTCGCAAAATCCGGCGCCGGTGTGTGCCTTCTCGAAGCGCGTTCGGTGGGCTACGGCGGCTCCGGCCGTAACGTGGGCCTGGTCAATGCGGGGCTCTGGCTGGAGCCGGATAGAATCGAAAGAATCCTGGGATCCGCCGCCGGCGTGCGGCTAAATGAGACCCTTGCACTCGGCCCGGCGCAGGTATTTTCGCTGATAGAAGAACACGGCATCGATTGCGGCGCCACGCGAACGGGAACGCTTCACTGCGCTCACTCGGAAAGTGGTCTGGCAGACCTTAGAGAACGCCTGCGGCAATACCGCGCCCGCGACTGGAACGTCGACCTCCTGGATTCGAATGAAACAGCCCTTAAAACCGGTACGTCGAGATACTGCGGCGCGTTGTGGGACCACCGTGCCGGCACCATACAGCCGATGGCTTATGTGCGCGGGTTAGCCATAGCGGCAATGGACTCCGGTGCCCGTATTTTCGAAATGAGTCCGGTGACGGAAATTGTATGCAAAAATGGTCAATGGGTAGCGGCAACGGAAAACGGATCGGTGCGAGCAGACGCGGTGGTGCTGGCCACCAATGCCTACCACCAGGGGCTCAGGCACGACGCCCAGCCTGACTACACACCGGTCAATTTCTTTCAGGTTGCCACGACCCCGATCGATGATGAAATCGTTGGCTCGATCCTTGCCGAAGGCCAGGGTGCCTGGGATACGATGAAAGTGATGTCTTCGTTTCGAGTCGATGCCGAGTGCCGCTTTGTGCTGGGGTCAGTCGGCTCTCTGGACGGATTTGGCCGTCAAGTGCATTGCGCCTGGGCACGTCGCAGGCTCGAAGAAATGTATCCAGCGATTTCCGACAGCGAATTCGAATTCGCATGGTCGGGTCGTTTTGCCATGACGTCGGACCATCTGCCCAGGATCGTCAAATTTGGCGAGCGGGCGCTGTCAATTTACGGATACAGCGGGCGCGGCATTGGCCCCGGTACGGTATTTGGTACGTCCGTCGCCAAGTATCTGCTGTCAGGCAATGGCGAAGATTTGCCGCTCGAGCCGGTCGGCGCGCATCGGGAACTGTTGTCGAAATTCAAACAAATCGGGTATGAACTGGGCGCAACCGGATATCATCTGACCGTCAGCCGGGGAGCTCGATAGAGAAGATCCCCATGCATACACTGTATGACGAATCGCTTTACATCAACACGCCCGTGCAGAGCTACTGGGAATACACCCAATCCCATATGCAACACGCGCAATTTGCTCTTCTATTTCAGGATGCTGCCCGATAGCAGCTTCCTTTTCGGTGCCCGGGGTGACACCACCGGAACGGCACGGGATGGGGAAAGGATGAAGGCATGGATGACGCGGCGGCTTGCCCCGAAAGTTTCCACTGGCCGGGCTGCGGCTCTGGTATTTGCGTGCCCCATATCAGTATTATAAGTTGACTGACGCGCTGCCTTGATTCGTACATTGTGCGAATGGGTTCTCAAGGCGCGCCTTGGGCCAACGATTCGAAAAGGGAGAGAGTAAGTGAAAGCGGCAGTGTGTCGAGAATTTGGAAGACCCCTGGTCATCGAGAACCTCGAAATCGATCCGCCTGGGAACGGCGAAGTAAAGGTCAAACTCGCGGCGTGCGCCATTTGTCACAGCGATATTCACTATATGGAGGGTGCGTGGGGAGGTACACTGCCCGCGGTATACGGCCACGAGGCGTCCGGCGTCGTTGAAGAAACAGGGCCGGATGTAGCCCTGATAAAACCCGGTGACCACGTCGTAGTGGCATTGATCCGGTCCTGCGGCCGCTGCTACTACTGCGTCCGCGGTCAGCTCAATTTGTGTGAAAGCACTTTTCCCCTGGATCGGAAGAGCCCGCTGTCGGATGCGAACGGAGCACCCGTGGTACATGGCTTGAGAACCGCGGCATTCGCTGAGTATGCGCTGGTGGACCAGTCCCAGGTCGTCAGAATTCCCGAGGCGATGCCTCTCGACAGCGCCTCACTCCTGGCGTGCGGTGTCATCACCGGCCTCGGCGCCGTGGTAAACACCGCCGGGGTGCCGGCGGGCAGCAGTGTGGTCGTGATCGGAACCGGGGGTGTGGGTCTGAACAGCGTGCAGGGCGCGTCGCTTTCCGGCGCCTTTCCGATTATCGGTGTGGACCTGGCCGACAACAAACTGGAAGCGGCTCGCGAGTTTGGCGCAACGCACACCCTCAATCCATCACGCGAGGACATTGTAAACACGGTTAGATCGTTGACCCAGGGGCGCGGCGCCGACTATGTGTTCGTGACGGTGGGGAGCGGACCCGCAATCTCCACCAGCGTTGGCTTGCTGAGGCGATCCGGAACGGCGGTCGTGGTTGGCATGCCGGCGGTGGGGATCAAGACTGAGATTGAAGCGCTCGATTTTGCCGATAACAGCCAGATTCTCATGGGCAGCAAGATGGGTTCCGCACGCATCAGCGTCGACGTGCCGAAGCTTGTAGCACTCTATGAACAGAAGAAGCTCAAACTGGACGAACTCGTCACGGCTCGATATGCGCTGGATGACATCAATGAGGCGATTTCGGCCGTGAAAAACAGCGAGGCTTTGCGCAACGTCATCGTATTCTAGTGTACCGAGCCGCTTCCAACAGGCCGATCCGTTTGATGACCCGCCGATTCCTTTCCGGGACGACACGGCTTTTTCCGCTACAAACCGATGGTTTTTCATCTTGAAAGGTATATAATACCTGGTCCCCCAGATTTGTATTGACCGGGGTGATCTGGCGCGTATAATGCGCGCCTCCGGAGACCGGGGTACAGGCGGGATTTTGACTCGAAACGCCTGATACCGCCTCAGTTTTCCGAACGCTCTTTTAAAATTTGGACCAAGTAATTTGTGTGGGCGCTTTGATCGATTCAGGTTTCCAAGAAAGATCCGCTCTGATCACCTTAGGCAGGACTTGTCCTGATCCGACGGTAAATGAGCATCCAGTTTGTCCTGAGCTTTATCAGGATAGAAGTATAAACTGGAGAGTTTGATCCTGGCTCAGATTGAACGCTGGCGGCAGGCCTAACACATGCAAGTCGAACGCGAAAGCTCCTTCGGGAGTGAGTAGAGTGGCGAACGGGTGAGTAACACGTAGGAATCTACCCAAGAGTGGGGGACAACCCGGAGAAATCCGGGCTAATACCGCATACGCCCTACGGGGTAAAGTGGGGGACCTTTCGGGGCCTCACGCTTTTGGATGAGCCTGCGTCGGATTAGCTTGTTGGTAAGGTAAAGGCTTACCAAGGCGACGATCCGTAGCTGGTCTGAGAGGATGACCAGTCACACTGGGACTGAGACACGGCCCAGACTCCTACGGGAGGCAGCAGTGGGGAATATTGGACAATGGGGGAAACCCTGATCCAGCCATGCCGCGTGTGTGAAGAAGGCCCTAGGGTTGTAAAGCACTTTCAGTGGGGAAGAAAAGCCTGAGGTTAATACCTTTGGGTCTTGACGGTACCTACAGAAGAAGCACCGGCTAATTCCGTGCCAGCAGCCGCGGTAATACGGAAGGTGCAAGCGTTAATCGGAATTACTGGGCGTAAAGCGCGCGTAGGCGGCTAGATAAGTCGGGTGTGAAAGCCCCGGGCTCAACCTGGGAACTGCATTCGATACTGTCTAGCTAGAGTGTAATAGAGGGATGCGGAATTCCGCATGTAGCGGTGAAATGCGTAGAGATGCGGAGGAACACCAATGGCGAAGGCAGCCTCCTGGATTAACACTGACGCTGAGGCGCGAAAGCGTGGGGAGCAAACAGGATTAGATACCCTGGTAGTCCACGCCGTAAACGATGTCAACTAGCCGTTGGGAGCAATTTGGCTCCTAGTGGCGCAGCTAACGCGATAAGTTGACCGCCTGGGGAGTACGGTCGCAAGATTAAAACTCAAAGGAATTGACGGGGGCCCGCACAAGCGGTGGAGCATGTGGTTTAATTCGATGCAACGCGAAGAACCTTACCTGCCCTTGACATCCTGGGAACTCTCTAGAGATAGAGAGGTGCCTTCGGGAACCCAGTGACAGGTGCTGCATGGCTGTCGTCAGCTCGTGTCGTGAGATGTTGGGTTAAGTCCCGTAACGAGCGCAACCCTTGTCCTTAGTTGCCAGCACGTA
>Ga0209567_10000522_pt1 | contig 20885 bp, 23 predicted proteins | sample COG_12_FD_184756 | JGI IMG/M metagenome (GOLD analysis project Ga0209567, IMG submission 184756) | Pelagic marine sediment microbial communities from the LTER site Helgoland, North Sea, for post-phytoplankton bloom and carbon turnover... | ecosystem: Environmental > Aquatic > Marine > Neritic...
CAGCATGGTGTGATTCTGAGGTGGGTCATGAAGGTATCTCCCGATGTAATGGAAGTGTTGAAGCTGTTGTTGAAGCTGAGTGATCTTGATGATCTGGGAATCGATCCGGTAGAGCTGGTTGAGGACGCCAGGCAGGAGATCAACGAAATTGTCAGCCTGCTGGCTGTCTGAGGCATAAAACACCATGACTATGGCCGAACTTTCCATGTTAAATGAACGTTTTGGTATTCATGATCAGCTGGTTTTCAGTGAGGGTCCGGGCGGGCTCGCGATTGTTGAGATAAGCAACAGCCTGGCGGTTGCGACTGTTGCCCTGCAGGGCGCGCATCTGTTGAGCTGGATCCCGCGCGGTGAAAAGCCCGTGATCTGGCTATCCCGGGATGCCAGGTTCGCGGTCGGCCAGTCGATCCGTGGCGGGGTACCGGTATGCTGGCCATGGTTTGGACCACATACAACACAGCCATCCTTTCCCGCACATGGCTTTGTGCGTACTGTTTCGTGGCAAGTCTGTGAAACGAAAACACTCAAAGACGGCGCTACGTTTGTCGCCTTTCGTGTTATAAGAACCGATGCCACGGATGTGTTCTGGCCGCACTCATCGGAACTTGAGCTGGGTGTAACGGTTGGTGCAACACTGAAATTCGATTTGGTGAGCCGCAACACGGGTGCAGAATCTATCACTATCGGCGATGCGCTACACACCTACTTTGCGGTCAGCGACGTCCGCCACATCGCGATCGAAGGTCTTGATGGCTGCCCGTATATCGATAAGCTGGACAGTGACAAGCGCAAGCAACAGTCCGGGCCGGTGATGTTTAGTGCAGAGACCGACCGTATCTATCTGGATGCCCGCGCCGATTGCCTGATCAACGATGCGGGGATGCAACGACGAATCCGTATCGGCAAGCTGGGCAGCCGGTCGACGGTGGTCTGGAACCCCTGGACCGAGAAGGCTGAAAGAATGGGGGACATGGGTGAGAATGGTTATCTGAATATGGTGTGCGTCGAGAGCACCAACGCCGCAGATGATGTGGTGACTATTGCACCAGGCGATGAGCACCACTTGCGGGTGAGTTATCAGGTGGAGCCATTGTAGGATCTACTGAGGACACAGGACAGGCGGTATGGATTTTCGGTACAAACTGCGCCCCAGGGCACCCTCTAAAAAACACGATGGGGGCAAACACGCCATGCTACCGGGTCAGATTCAGTCGCGGCGTGAGCGAGCGATATTCAGGGCTTCCTGCCAACCACCTGTTGTTTGGGAATCCGGTCTGCGATAGCACCACCCAACTGCTCCAAATCGGTATAGCCCTCCAGGCGTATACCCCGATTATTCATCAATTTCAGTTGAATATGCTCAAGCTGTCCTTTCCTGCGATAAAAAGTCAGTGCAACAATTTGTTTGGTATCCAGCACTGATTTTTCAGTTCCGGTGAAAAAGGAGACTTCGTCGCCGTCAATTTCAATCCGATGATCTTCAACTAGACGCAGGTAACGGCGATAACGGTAGTAATTGACAAGATTGCCAACGACCACCGCGAAAATTACGGACCAAAAAAACATATCGTTGTAAGTATCCGGGTATTGAAAGTGTCCGGCGGTGATAACGGCAGCCAATATCAGACTGAACAGCGCGCTCAAGTAAATGTTTTTCTTGCGGGTTTGAAGTGATGTTTCGCTGATGGAGTAGGACATGGAATATTTCGCTGGTTTCATGAGTATAGGAAGCATAACCCGCGCATCTCGAGACAATCCACACGGAAAATGGCCGTCGCGTGCACATTTCGACGGCTGCATAACCGACCCCCCTCGCGCTTCCCGCCGATTGCCCGTCCTCAATACGTCGTCATTCCGCTAACGTCCTGTCTCGCCTGACGGCGATTCACCTTGTACCCCAGGGCACCCTCTCCTCCAGAGGACCCTCTCTTGCTGCGCAATTCACCTTGTCTCGCCTTACGGCGATTCACCTTGTACCCCAGGGCACCCTCTCTCGCCTTACGGCGATTCACCTTGTACCCCAGGGCACCCTCTCTCGCCTTACGGCGATTCACCTTGTCAGGTCTGCAGCCCATGAGGAGCGCTGGGCGCGGTGCCGATACGCTCGTATTCGGCGATCACCTGTGCGCCGATGAGCAGTATCGTTGCCGCCACTTCCAGGGTGATGAGAATAATAATTGCAGTTGCAAACGTGCCATATACCACATTAACCAGCGACAGGGTCGAAAAATACCAGACCAGAAACTGACGGGTGATCTCCCACAGCACGACAGCTGTGATACCGCCGATCAGCGCATGACGCAGTTCCAGGCGGCCCACCGGCATGACCAGGTAGAGTGAGGTGAGCAACAGGGTCTCACCGATAATGCCGAGCAGATAAACCAGCGTCTTCTCTACACCGCTGAGTGACCAGACGTGTCCCATCAATGCTATAGAACTGGCATCCAGCGCGTGCAGGCTGCCACTGACAGCGCTCACCAGCAGCAGGCCCGCAGCCAGCAGCAGAATAAAAAAATAGGGGATGATCGCTGACATCAGGAAATGCCGGCGCTTGATGGCTACACGGTGGAAGAAGATGACCGACATGGCATTTTCAAGCACAGTGAATGCCAGCGAACTGAAGAACAAGAGGATCAGCAGTCCCACCCCGCCGACCACTTTCCAGTTATCCAGGAACAGGCTGATCTGGTTGATCAGTGCATCGACCTGCCCCGGAGCAATCAATGCCAGGTAATAATGCAGCGTATCGAGCAGTTCGCTGGATTCCTGGATTTGCGAGAGCAGCACCAGGATAAGCGCGAGCATCGGCACCATGGACAACAGCGTGTAATAGGCGACCGCTCCAGCCAGCAGCAGCCCCTGATTGGCCCGAAACCCGGAAGCCACCAATCGTGCAAACCGCCACGGATTGTCGAGCACAAATTGTACGCGGCTGGAGGGCACGGGAATGCGCTCCGATGCCGTTCTATCGGCGATCTGGCCGCTTAATCATTGCGCGCCTGACTCAGGCCGAAGTCGAAGCTGTCAATGTGGATTCCTTCAGGGAAGGCCTTTTTCAGCCGTCGCTCGAATTCCTGGTAAACCTCTGCTTTATGTTGCTGGACATCATAATCACGGCTTTCCGCCGCGATGCCTTCCACCTCAAGGTCCATCTTGAATTCAACATCCGGAGCAATTTGAAAACGGATCTTCGTCATACCGAGTGCCTCCTGGTCAATTAAATTTACAGGTGACATGGGTTTGTCAGCTGCATTGCCTGATATAAAATCAGCCGCTCAATATCGTGATTCACCCTTTTATGACTGTAGAATGCTTGCTCCGCATCATGGTGTCAATAAGTGAACCGATGCGGAGTGTGGTTTGCCTGTTAGCAAGGCGCTGCCTGTGAGCAGCGATTTGCCGCATCTCAATCCAGCGCAGGTCCCAGGATAAACTCGACGGGCTCGAATCCGTGGTCTTCAAGTAGCGCGGCGATATCCTCCCATTGATAGTCGGGCTTGTCTTCTTCTATGCTCGCGACGAGGCCGGTTACGTGACGGAATGCCTCGTGCTTTTCGAATCCATCCGGTACACGCACAAGGCGGATGGTCGTGCAATCCCTGGCGGGTAAAATCATGAGTGTGTCACTCATATTGTTCTCCAGTTGAATAAATCAAAGTCGGGATCAGAGAATAAATTCCGTTACAATGAGAAGCAATGGTTAACCCTGAAAGTCAGGGGTGTCTGTTCAGGACGTGTTGTACTTATGAGTGAAAAAGAATACCAGCGGGTGCTGGTCTGGAGTGGCTGGCTGCGCTTGAGTCACTGGACAATCGGGCTTACCACCCTGGTGTTGTTATTGACGGGCTGGCTGATCGCGGAGAGTCCCTCGCTGGCCAGCTCGTCGCTGGATGTACACTATCTCGCTGCCGGTATCCTGGTGTCCGGCTTGATTGTTCGCATTGCCCTGATGTTCATCGGGCAGGAGCACGAGCATCTTACGGCCCTGATTCCAGCATCCTCTGAATTCAAGGCTGGCGCTGAGACCCTGCGTTTTTATATCAGTTTGGGCAAAATGCCTTTGCCGCGCTGGTATGCGCAGAATCCGTTGTGGAAACCGCTGTACCTGCTCATTTACCTGGTGCTGCTGGTGCAGGTTGCGAGCGGGGCGGTGATGCACAACCAGCCCATTATATATGGATTTTACCTCCCATCAGTACACGCCTGGTGGGCGCAGGCTCTGTTCTGGTTCAGTGTTTTTCACATTGCCGCCGTCTCTCTGCATGATGGCAGGGGCAAGACGGCAGATATCTCGGCCATGCTCAGTGGTTTTCGCCTGTTTTCGATTGATCGCGACCGGCTTCAGGGGGCTGATGAGGAGCGCGTCCAGTTCGTGTCACTGGATAAACTGAAGCGCCGTTGAATCAATTTACCGATCCATCAGTCAAATACTTTACGGCGCAGGGCCTTGGTACGGCCCTGTTTGCTTTTACGGTCGAGGCGCTTTTGCCGTGCGCTGAGGCTTGGTCTGGTGGCTACACGCTTTTTGCGGCTGACTGCGACACTGCCAATCAGTTCTTTCAGCCGGTTCAGCGCTTCCTGCTTGTTTTTCTCCCGGTTACGATATTGCCGGGCCTTGATTACGATCACACCCTCTTTGTTAATGCGTTGATCCTGCAGTGATAATAATCGCTGCTTGTAAAACACCGGCAGGGATGAGGCGCTGATGTCAAAGCGCAGGTGTACTGCGGATGAGACTTTATTGACGTTCTGGCCCCCGGCGCCCTGGGCACGAATGGCACTGATCTCGATCTCGCTGTCAGGAATAGTGATTTGATTGGAAATGTTTAGCATTGGCAGGCCGGTGGTGGGCAGCGTTGGAGGAGGCCGAACTCGACCGCAAACTCATCGCCAGGCGAGGCGCCACCGCCATCCTCAAGATGGCGACGCTGGGAGGGGTCTGGGTGCTGGTATCGATCTGGCGTGGCCGCCGCTAGCAGGCCGGCTGCTGTAAACTAAGAACCCCGCAGGGTGCGGGGTTCTTAGTTTACAGCAGCTGGGAAAATGCTTATTGCGGCATGACTTTGGCAGCCTGCAGCCCTTTCGGTCCTTGTTCCACCTCGAATTCTACCGTCTGACCTTCAACCAGCGTTTTAAACCCGTCGCCTTGAATGGCCGAAAAATGTACAAACACATCGGCGCTGCCATCGGCAGGAGCAATAAAACCAAAACCTTTGGATTCGTTAAACCATTTAACGGTACCTGTAACCATAGTGTAAAAACCTCTAGTAATAAATTAATAACGCGTATTCAATTGCCGATCATTGAAGGTAATGTACAGGAGTTACCGCTTGGAGCTTCTGAGTAGACCTAATAGAACGTGCAACCAATTTTTATCCAGCCGGTCGTGGTAGTGATAGAAAGTTTTTGCCCATTCAACCGCCTAGTGCCGTTTAGTATATACCAAAAATCGAAAAAAACACCGAAATCTTCGTTTTTTGTCGTCGCAAATACCCGGCCTGATCCGGCTCAGGTGGCAACAATCACCCTGATTGCGTCCAGGCGCAGGCTGGCTGACTGCAGTGCCCGGTTCAGCATTTCCTGTTGTTGTTCAAAAAATACGATCTCCTCGTCCCGAACATTGGGGTTTACCTGTCGCAGAGCCCTGAGCCGGTTGATCTCCCTGTTCAGCGTCTGATTTGACCGCTGATGTGCTGACGCCAGTATTTCGGGAGCATGTGCCCGGGCCGTTTCTTCGCACTGCACGATCAGCGCTCGTAATGTCTGTTCTTTTGCACGTATGATTTTGTTGGCGGTGTCGGCGTTTACCGGAGTGCGGGACTGCTGGATAAGGCTATGGCTCAGGTCTGTTTCGTGACTGTTAGCGTATTCGTCCAACACCACCCGAATGGTCGTGGGGGGCAGATAACGGCTGCTTTGCAGTTCGTTGTTGGATGTGCTGTCGAGCAGATACAGACATTCCAGCAGCAGGGTGCCGGGGTTTGAACCGTGATAGCTGATGGTGGTGACTGCGGTGTTGCCCAGTTCGTTGCCGAGCACCAGGTCCATGGCGCCTGTGACCAGCGGATGTTCCCAGCTGATAAACTGCGCGTCTTCGAATGACAGTGCGGTGTCTCTGTGATAAGTCATGGTCATGCCGTCATCGGCCAGGCCGGGAAAATGGCTCAGCATATGGTCGCCCGGGCGAATGATGTAGCAGGCTTCGCTGTGCTCTTCACTGTGTATGCCAAAGGCATCGAAAACAGCTTCCATATACGTCGGCAGGCTGGAGCTCTCATCTTCTGCCACTGCGCGTTGCTTGAGCTTGTTGGCGATATGCGGCCGGCAGGAATTGTATTCCAGCAGACAGTCGCGACCGCGATGCAAAGCCTCATTGAGCTCGTGATGGAGTGTCCGGGTGCCGCGGATAAAATTGTCGATATTGGCTTCAGGCTTGAACAAAGCCTCGGTCAGGCTTGCCTCCAGCTGTACGTATACCGTGTGTCCGGCCGGGCAGGTATGTTCAAAAGCAGCCAGTCCCTCGTGGTACCAGTGAAACAGCGTGGCCTGTGCGCTGTTCTCCAGGTACGGTACGTGGATGTTGATGGTTTGCGTCTGGCCTATGCGGTCCAGCCGCCCGATGCGTTGTTCCAGAAGGTCGGGGTTGAGCGGCAGGTCAAACAGGATCATCTGGTGTGCAAACTGGAAATTGCGGCCTTCGCTGCCAATTTCCGAGCACACCAGGATTTGCGTACCGTTTTCCTGATCGGCAAAAAATGCAGCGGCACGGTCACGTTCGATCAGACTCAGGCCTTCGTGAAACACTGCACTGTGAATGCCGGCCTGGGTCCGGAGGGCCTCGGCAAGATCCAGCGCGGTCCGGGCACTGGCGGTGATGACCAGTACCTTATGCGGCTTCAGCGCCCTCAGCGTGTTGCTCAGCCAGCTGATTCTGGGGTCAAATTCAGTCCAGTGTATTTCGCCCGCTGTTGCTGTTGCCTGATGCAGCAATTCCGGGGACAGCAGCTGTTGCAGATCTGTCGTGTCGTTGGATTGAACGGCGGCCAGGCATCGGGCGTAGGGTTCGGGTAATGGCAGGGAACAGGCGTTAACTTGCCGCTGTGGAAATCCCTTGACGGCTGCACGCGTATTGCGGAACAAAACGCGACCGGTACCGTGTCGGTCGAGCAGGTGCTCAACCAGTTCCTGCCGGGCCCGTGCGTTTTCGGCATCGCCATGCACAGTATTCTGCAGAGTGTCGAGTAGTTGCTGGTTGTCACCTTCCTGGATCGTTTCGGTCAGGCGATGAAGGGTCGTTGCGTCGGCCGGTAAATCACTCAACAGGATTTCAACCGCCCGGGCGATGGGTTCATAGCGGTTTTCCTCTTCGATAAAGGTGTCGAAATCGGGAAAGCGGTCGGGGTCGAGCAGGCGAAGGCGGGCGAAATGGCTGGCTTTACCCAGTTGCTCCGGTGTTGCTGTAAGCAATAGAACACCTTTGGTTTTTGCGGCAAGTTGTTCAACGATCTGGTATTCCGGACTGGCCTGCTGTGGCGAGCATTGCAGGTGGTGGGCTTCATCGACCACCAGCAGGTCCCACTCGCCGTTCAGGGCCTGCTGAAAATAGCCGCCATCCCCGCGCAGAAATTCCAGGCTGCAGAGCACCAGTTGTTCACTGTGAAACGGATTTTCCTGTTCACTGTTTGTATTGATCGCCAGGCAGCGCCGTTCATCAAAAATGCTGAAAAACAGGTTGAAGCGGCGCAGCATTTCGACCAGCCACTGATGCACCAGGCTCTCGGGCACCACGATCAGTACCCTCCCGGCGCGCTCGGTCAACAGCTGATGGTGCAGAATCAGGCCGGCTTCGATGGTTTTTCCCAGACCGACTTCGTCAGCCAGCAGCACCCGCGGGGCGTAACGGTTCGCGACCTCGTGGGCGATGTATAACTGATGGGGAATCAGACTGGTACGGCAGCCGGTCAATCCATATAAATCAGAATGGGCAAGCCGGTTGAGGTGTTGCAAGGACTGGTAGCGGAGTTCGAACAGGGGGTCTTTATCGATCTGTCCACTAAACAGGCGTTCGCCGGGGCGATTAAGCTGGATGAAATTATTCAGCTGGCCTTCTTCAAGTGCCACCCGGCTACCCTGTTCGTCTGTTCCTGCATAGGTGAGCAGGCCGCCCTGTTCCGTCACCGATTCGACGATAAATCCGAGTCCATCGAGGCTGAGTGCGGTATCACCGGGCGCAAATGCCACGCGGCTCAGCGGAGCTGTCTGTTTAGCGTAGGTACGGGTTTCACCGCTGGCGAGGAAGAGCAGGGTAACAGTACGATGTTCAACGCTCATCACCGTGCCCAGCCCTAACTGCAACTCGGCGCTGCTGATCCAGCGTTGACCGGGTATGAATTCCTGCACGCTATCATCTCTGCTGATTGAAGGGGCGCTATGGTAGTGCAAAGCGTGTGAACAGGAAAATGTTTGTTGTTAGAATTCACTCCGACTGATACAGGGGCGAACAATGAAAGCAAATGAGCTCAAAAAGGGTATGGTTTTCCAGGCGGGCGGGCAGAATATTGTCGTGAAACAGGTTCAGGTTCAGGCGCCCTCGTCACGCAGCGGCAATACGCTGTATAAAGTCAGGGGGCAGGATGTTTCCTCAGGACAGAAGTTCGAACGCAGTTTCAAGGGTGAGGAAGTGATCACGTCGATCGATATTTCACGGCGTGCGGTGCAGCTGCTTTATCGGGATGCAGACGGTTGCACCTTTATGGATGGGGAAAGTTATGAGCAATATACACTGGCCGATTCCGCCGTGGAGGACGAATTGCCGTTTCTGAGCGATGGTCTTGAGGGTATCACGGCAATTATTACCGATGGCGTTTTGCTGGGTATCGAGGTGCCGTCGACGGTGACGCTGGAGATCGAGGACTGTGCGCCGGGTATGAAAGCGGCTTCCTCATCGGCGCGAACCAAACCCGCGACACTCAGTACCGGCCTGGTCGTTCAGGTGCCCGAGTACCTGACCCCGGGTGAAAAAATAAAGGTCAATACCGAGACACGGGAATTCATATCCAGGGCCTGATTATTGATTGGGATCTTCCCCTGATAGAGTGTGTGATCTTGGCAGTAATAAGGAGAATCCGCCGGCCAAGGCGTACTGTTTTCAGGGATCGCTGTACCCCAGGGCACTGCGAGTCTTGAGAAGGCTTCTCCAGACCCCGACCGGTTTTACTTAACTGTTGCACCTGGGGATCCGCATTAGCCGTTCGGGAGCTTATGCAGTAACCGTCTGCGAGATCGTGGCCAGGGGTTCGCTATCAGCGGCCATGGACGCTTGAGTCCGGGTGTTCTTACAGACGCGCTGGTAAAGTTCGAGATACTGCGCGGCACTCTTTGACCACGAAAAATCTTTCTTCATACCCGTAATCACCAGTTTCCACCAGTCGATCCTGCGCGCTTGAAAATGTGTCAATGCGCGCAGACACGCTTTCAGGATGGCCTCCGGGCTGTCTTCATTGAAGATAAAACCGGTCGCCGTGTAATCGCGCCGGCTTTGCTCGTCCAGATCAACGATGCTGTCCGCCAGCCCTCCGGTACGGTGCGCAATCGGTATCGTGCCATAAGCCATGCTGTACATCTGGTTGAGCCCGCAGGGTTCATAGCGGGAGGGTATCAACAGACAATCGGCACCGGCTTCGATGCGGTGAGCCAGCTGCTCGTCGTAGCCTATGTGTACCGCAAGCTGATCCGGATAGCGACCGGCGGCGTCCATGAGCCGTTGTTCCAGTTTATGGTCACCGCTACCGAGGATCACCATCTGAATCGGGTGCTGAAACAGTGCATCGAGACTGTCAAGAATAAGATCAACGCCTTTTTGTTCCACCAGCCGGCCGATGTGGGCGAGCAGCAGAGGCTGCGAGCCTACCGGCAGGCCCTGTTCGCGCTGCAGAGAGAATTTGTTGACAACCTTGTGCTGCAGAGAATGTACATCGTAGCCGCGTTCGATATGGGGGTCGGACCCAGGGTTCCAGGTCTGCTTATCCATACCGTTCAGGATGCCCGTCAGATTGGCTGAGCGGTACTGGAGCAACCCCTCTAATCCGTAACCGAATTCGCGGGTGCAGATTTCTTTTGCATAGCTTGGACTGACCGTTGTCACCCAGTCAGCGGTGGCGATCCCGCCTTTCAGGAAGCACAGCATGTTGTTGAATTCCAGTCCATCTATGGACCACAGGGTATCCGGGAGTCCCAGGGCGGTGAAAGTGGCGGCGGGGAACAGCCCCTGGTAAGAAAGATTATGAATGCTGAACAGGGTTGCCGGACGAGGTTGGTGTTCTGACAGTAAAGCGGGCACCAGCCCGGTCTGCCAGTCATTGCAGTGCACCAGCTCGGGTTTCCAGCCGGGATCCGCCTGGCCGAGTGCCAGTGCGACAATGGCGCGGGCAAAGAGCGCAAAGCGTTCTGCATTGTCCGGCCAGTCGCTGCCGTCTTTCTGCAGATAGGGGTTTCCCGGACGCCGGAAATACTCTGCTGAGTCGACCAGATACAAACCCACCTCGCTGCCGGGCAGTTGGCCACGGAGGATCTCCACCGGCTCGGATGCCCCGGCGAGAGTCAGGCTGGCCACAGCGTTCAGCTTGCCGGCCCGCTCCATGACCTCTGGATAGGCGGGCAGGATCAGGCGTACATCGTTACCCAGTTCGTGTAACGCCCCCGGCAGGCTCCCGCAAATATCGCCGAGTCCACCCGTTTTAATGAGGGGAAACGCTTCGCTGGTACAAAAAAGTACATCCATCAACAACCTCCAACGTTGCGTCTGGTTTCATTGCGAAAAACAAAATCATCACGAGTATAATATACACGGCAGGGCGCCGCTCGTCAGTGGCTGGCGCCGGGATGATGGCGAAGCCGGAAGCGGCTGCCATCAACCACTCGATTCGAATTTAATGGGTACCCGCCGATGGACGAAGAACAGATTGAGCGCTTCAGGCGACAATTACTGCAACAGCAGCAGGCGTTGCTCGGTCTGCAGGAAACAGCTGATGAGGCGGCAGGGACTGTTGAACTCGATCAGACCAGTGTCGGGCGCCTGTCGAGAATGGATGCCCTGCAGGGCCAGGCGATGTCCCGGGAACGGGATCGACGCCGTCAGATTGAATTGCAGAAAATCGCCGCTGCACTGCGGCGAATCGATGCCGGTGACTATGGTGATTGTGTGCGTTGCGGTGAAGAAATTGCCATCAGGCGGCTGGAACTGGATCCTGCGGCACCGCTTTGTATCGATTGCGCCGGCAAATCTGATGAAACAGGGCGTTGATCAGGTGAACTATCGGGACATTTCCACACCGTTTCACAGCCAGGTGTTTTTTTAGTGTTCAGCACCAAGCCCTTGTTTTCATACCGCCCTTACTGGGCGGAGCGCTTCGGTATTGCACCGCTTCTGCCAAGCACACGCTCGGAAATGGATGATCTGGGTTGGGACGCCTGTGATGTGGTTCTGGTCACCGGCGACGCCTATGTTGATCACCCCAGCTTTGGCATGGCTGTGATCGGCCGCGTGCTGGAAGCGCAGGGCTTCCGTGTCGGTATCATCGCGCAGCCGGACTGGACCGGTGTGGATGATTTCATGGTCCTCGGCCGTCCGACGCTGTTCTTTGGCGTCACCGCAGGCAATATGGATTCCATGGTCAATCGCTACACGGCGGACCGGAAAATGCGTTCCGATGATGCCTATACACCGGGGGGAACCGGTGGGAGCCGCCCCGATCGCTCAGTGATTGTCTATGCGCAACGCTGTCGTGAAGCCTGTTCTGATGTGCCCATTGTTATTGGTGGTATCGAAGCGAGCCTGCGGCGAATCGCGCACTATGATTACTGGTCAGACAAACTCAGGCGTTCAGTTGTACTGGATGCCAAAGCCGATCTTCTGGTCTATGGAAACGGCGAGCGGCAGGTGGTCGAGATCGCACACCGTCTGGCCGCCGGCGAAGCGGTTGACGCCATCACCGATATCCGTGGCACGGCCTTTGTCCGTAAGGGGATGCCGGAAGGTTGGGTGGAAATCGACTCGACCAGCATCGATCCGCCGGGGAAGATCGATGCCAGGCCTGATCCCTATGCTGAGCGGCCGGCGCCCCGGGTTTGCAGCAGTAACAGCGCAGAGGCGCCATTGCAGTTCCATCGTCGTGCACACATCGATCGGGCCCACAGTGTCATTCGCATGCCATCCTTCGAGGCGGTGCGGAAGGATCCTGTGCTGTACGCCCACGCTTCGCGTGTGATGCACCTGGAGACCAATCCGGGCAATGCGCGTGCCCTGGTGCAAGGCCACGGCGAGCGGGATGTCTGGCTGAATCCGCCACCGATACCTTTGACGACAGCGGAACTGGATCGCGTTTTCGAGCTGCCCTATACCCGCCGACCGCACAGCCGCTATGGTGATGAACGTATCCCTGCTTACGAGATGATCCGCTTTTCGGTCAACATCATGCGAGGCTGTTTTGGCGGCTGTACGTTCTGTTCCATCACCGAACACGAAGGGCGCATCATCCAGAACCGTTCGGAAGATTCCATTGTGCGTGAAATCGAGACCATCCGCGACAGTGTGCCCGGTTTCACCGGTATCATTTCCGATGTCGGCGGTCCGACCGCCAATATGTACCGGCTGGCCTGCAAGAGCTCGAAGATCGAAGCTGCGTGTCGAAGACCGTCCTGTGTTTATCCCGTCATCTGTTCCAACCTGAAAACCGATCATGATCCGCTGATTCGCCTGTACAAGCGGGTTCGCGAACTGCCCGGTATCAAAAAGGTGCTGGTTGCATCCGGCCTGCGCTATGACCTTGCGGTACGTTCGCCGGACTACGTCAGGGAACTGGTTACCCACCACGTTGGTGGTTATCTCAAGATCGCACCGGAGCACACCGAGAGCGGGCCGCTGTCGAGGATGATGAAACCCGGTATGGATGCCTACTACCGATTCAAGGAACTGTTCGACAGGTATTCACAGGCGGCGGGTAAAAAGCAGTACCTGATACCCTATTTTATCGCCGCGCATCCGGGAACCAGTGATGAGGACATGATGAACCTGGCGCTGTGGCTGAAGCGCAACGGTTTTCGTGCCGACCAGGTGCAGAACTTTCTGCCCTCACCGATGGCAACCGCCACCGCCATGTATCATTCCGGCAGGAATCCCCTGCGCAGAGTGCGCACCGACAGCGAGAGGGTGGCTGTTCCCAGGGGCTTGCGTGTGCGCCGCCTGCATAAGGCGTTTCTGCGTTATCACGACGCCAACAACTGGCCGCTGTTGCGCGAGGCCCTGAAGCGTATGGGTCGGGCCGACCTGATCGGTAATGGCAAACGGCATCTGATTCCCAGCTGGCAGCCGAAGGGTAGCGGTGGTGAGGCCGAAGGTCAGCGCCGCAGCCAGGGCAGGGCAGGGAAGCCGTTTCGTACCCGGCATAGCGGATTACATTCCGGGCGGGATGGCAGCAGCCGGGACCCTGGCGCAACAAAACGTAAGCGGCGCAGCAAAGTCTGAGCCGGATTTCTGACCACAAAGGGCTCGAAGGTCACACAAGGAATTAAGCTTATAGGTTCTTTCCCTAATCGAGTAAATGATTTGGGCCTTTTACAGCCTAACCGCAAAGGACGCTAAGGACGCGAAGTAAAAACTATTTTCTGATACGGAAGAAAAAACTGTCTGATATGCGGTTTAACATGAAAACCCTCAATAGTTCATTTGTTCTTTCCTTCGCGTCCTTAGCGGTTGAGCTTGTAGGAAATCCAGGCCGCGGGTATCACAGGCAGAAGGCTGCAGGGTTCAGGCGTCCTGTACCGGTGCGGTGTATTGAATGGCAACGATGTAATAGTGCGCCGACCCGCCGGCGGTATTGACCACCACCTCGTCATCCAGTGTCTTTTTAATCAACGCCCTGGACATGGGGGCATCCATGCTGATCCAGCCCCTGGCGGGGTCAAACTCATCGGGCCCTACAATCCGGTAGACCAGTTCCTGCCCGCTTTCATCCTCCAGGGTGACCCAGGCGCCGAAGAATATCCGCGCGGGATCTGACGGTAGTTCTGATACCACTTTCAGGGCCGGCAGACGTTTCTGCAGATAACGGATGCGGCGATCGAGTTCCCGCAGCTCTTTTTTGCGATAGATATATTCGGCGTTCTCAGAGCGGTCACCTTCAGCCGCCGCTGCCGACAGGGCTTTGGTGACCGCAGCGCGCCGTTTCCACAGCTCATTCAATTCGTTCTGAAGCGACACATACCCTTGCTGTGTGATGTAGAGTGATGACGGTGGAGCCGGTGGGCGGTAACGTCCCATGCCTTTGATGCCTCTGAAGCTGTAAACGGTGCGCATAAGATACCAGTTTCAGGCGGCGTATCACTAAACCGATAGAAGCTCCGAGCGCAGGAGCGGCCTCCTGGCCTGGATATCGCGCCGAAGGACGGCGCTGCTACGCGCTGCCTGTTTGATTGCCGGGCTGATAGACTTAACCCGGTCATTGCAATAATGTTCCTGTAGGAGTGGCCTCCTGGCCGCGATTCGCGCCTGGGGACGGCGCTCCTGAATTTGGTGGCGTAGTCCGGAGTCGGCTATAAACAGCGGTTGAATGATGCTGGAAGTACTTCTGCAAATGGCCGGTCTGATCCTTTGTGGTATCGGCTGGCGCTGGTTGGAACCGGCGGGCCTGGAGCCCGTGCAGACCCGCAAGGTCCTGACATCGCTGGTTTACTACCTGTTGCTGCCGGCGTTGGTGTTATCCGTGTTATGGGAAGCGGAACTGGGCAATACCAGCGTTTTTATTGCATTATCAGCGGCCTTTGCTGTTTTTTCCGGTTTGATATTGAGTTCGCTTGCCTGTCGGGTTTGCAAAGCGCGGCCGGCGGTAACAGGGGCGTTGATTCTGGCGGCCGCTTTCCCAAATGCAACCTATCTTGGATTGCCCGTGCTGGAGGCCACCTTCGGCCCCTGGGCGCGCAGCGTGGCGATTCAGTTCGATTTGTTCGCCTGTACACCGCTGTTGTTTACGTTCGGTGTGCTGATCGCTGCCCGTTATGGTACGGCGGCGGCCGGTGCGCAAAACATGATGCGTGAGTTATTGCGCATTCCCGCCTTGTGGGCGGCGTTTCTGGCGGTGTCACTTAATCTGCTCGGCGTAGAGATGCACACCCTGCTGGCCGGTGTGCTGGGCATGTTGGAACGCGGTGTGGTGCCGCTGATGTTGATCTCCCTGGGTCTGAGTCTGGAGTGGAGTCAGGCCCAATGGCGTAAATTGCCAACAATTGTTCCGGTGCTGCTGTTGCGCCTGCTGTTGATCCCGGCTCTGGTCGCGGTGTTTGCTTCAGTCGTCGGTCTGTCAGGTGAGCTGCACGCGGCGGTGGTGATGGAGGCTGCCATGCCCAGTATGGTGCTCGGCATCGTCTTCTGTGATCGTTATGACCTGGATGTGGGGCTGTATGCCACCACGGTGACGGTGACCACCGTATTGAGCCTGGTGACATTGCCCCTCTGGTATCGATGGTTGCTCGGCTAAGATTCGCTTACTCATAACTGCACAAGTCAGCCGGCATAAGCTTTCGGGACCGTCGGCCGCATGGACGCGGCCGTCGAGCGTACAGGGAGGTATTCACAAGGTGAATCGCCTTCAGGCGAGACAAGGTGAATTGCGCAGCAAGACAAGGTGAATCGCCGACAGGCGAGAGAGGGTCCTCTGGAGGAGAAGGTCCTCTGGAGGAGAGGGTGCCCTGGGGTACAGCGTGTCCCGAAAGCTTATGCCGGCTAACTTGTGTGTGCCTTGGTAAACAGCATCAGCCAGCATGCACGTTCACCAGGGACCCTTGTGTTGCGTTTCCTTGGCCGCTGGCAGGAGTATTTCCGCTTTCTCAGCGTCAGGTATCTTCTCGATAGTGCCCCCGTTGATTGTCTTACGTCTTCCGGGTAGATGGTTCTGACGCGCCCGCACGCCATAACCGACCAGTGCGCCGCCGGTCAGGGAAAGGGCAAGTACTCCCAGCGTCATGAACTGGGTAAAAAACAGCGCGACGCCCACGGCCGCCAGTCCCGCCAGTGCGGCGCCGAGTTTCATAGTGGACCGGTTTTGCACGCGCCTGGTCTCACGCAGAAGCTGGCGGTGACTGTCCTTGATCTCTTTGGTCTTCTCTTTTTCACTCTGCCTGCGAATCCGATCACGCTCCCTGCTGAACTTTTCACTGGCCCTGGTCAGTGTCTGTTGGTTGCAGTGACTGGCGATCGAGGAGAACCAGAGCGCTGCCAGTAGTCCGATCAGCAGCGCGAGACAGAGCATCAGCAGCCAGGTTTCGCTGAGGTTGGCCTGCAGCGCCGTAATTATCAGCAGGGCAGTCGCCCCCTGCACCAGCAATATGCCGATTGCAAACTTGATAATAGCCGGGATATTGAATCGATTCATCGACTTGCCCCTGTGCCGGTGCATCTGGTCCGGCCTGCATGAAGACGTCAAAGATAGCACGTTCCCATTGTTACTGGCATACATTACTCCGCCACGCCTGCCCCTGAACAGATTGTTCGCTCCTGGATACTAATCGCTGCAGTTGCCGTTGTAGTATAGGGGTAGCGTACTGATTTTATTGACCGGAAGGGGTGTGGTTGAGTGAACGGAAATATAGCTGGCAGCTTTGCTGTGATACTCCTTGGCCTGCTCGTCCTGAACGGCTGGATGTATCTGCAGCAGGCAGCCATGATTTTTTTTCCGGAGCGCCTGCTCAGCGCCACGCCGGCAAGCTGGGGCCTGGCGTATGAAGACGTTTTTCTGAGTGCGGAAGACGGCGTCAAGTTGCATGGCTGGTATATTCCACGGCAGGGATCGAAGCGGGTGCTGCTGTTTCTGCACGGTAATGCCGGCAATATCTCTCATCGTGGTGAATCGATCGCTATATTTCACCGGCTTGGATTGAACGTGCTGATATTCGACTACCGTGGCTACGGCCAGAGCCAGGGTTCACCCAGTGAACAGGGACTCTACCAGGATGCAGCCGCTGCCTGGCATTATCTGATCGAGACGCGGGGTTTCGACAGCGAAGATATCATTCTGTTCGGGCGTTCCCTGGGCGGCGCTGTGGCTGCCAAACTGGCTTCAGAAGTGCAGGCGGGGGGCGTGATCCTGGAATCAACTTTCAGTTCGGCAAGAGACGTCGCGAGATCCCTGTTCCCGATTCTGTCACGGCTTATAGTGCTGCGCTATGGCTTTGATACGGCGGAATGCCTCAAAGGTGTGGTCTGCCCGGTACTGGTGCTGCACAGTCCGGAGGATGACATCATCCCGTTTTACCTGGGTGAAAAGGTCTATCAGGCTGCCGCTGTGCCGAAGGTGTTCGTGAAAATGCAGGGTGACCACAATGGCGGCTTCCTGCAAAGCCAGCCTCGCTACGAACGGGAACTGGGGCGCTTTGTTGGGAACTGATACGTAAAGAGGCAACGTAGCAGCGCCGTCCTTCGGCGCGATATCGCGGCCAGGAGGCAGCTCCTTGTTTGATTGCCGTATTAGTGCTGTTTCTCGATCAGCGGGAACATGTGTGCGTTTTCGTAATGAATCCGTTCTTTGACCAGGCGGAAAAGTTCACTGCTTTCCTTAAGCAGTGCATCGTGGTCGGCATCATCGACTGCAGGTCCACACCAGTGCCTTACATAGTGTGAAAAACATCGCCTGATTTCCCTGGCGCTGTCGTGAAAGGCGCGGGCGGTGCCACTGACGGATTTGTCATTGTGGCGGGTAAGCTCTGCGTAGATGGTGTTGTCCTCGAACACCAGGTGCATCCACACCTTCTCCCTGAAGCGCGCCATGAGTTCGCAGACGTAGCTGTTGTTATGCAGCGATCTGTGTCCAATAAGCACCGACAACACGTCGCATAATTCAGAAATATCTTCATTCTGTTTTTTCAGCTCGTCCACGGAATACATGCCATGTTACCTCGGTTATTGCAATAAAACTGACAACACAATCAACACGTTACCACTTTCACACCAAAAATTCAGGTGCTAGACGGGTAGTGGGCTTGCTACACTCTCGATCAAACGGTTTGGAGCGCCTGGAAATGTCAATATTTCATCGTTTGATCGGCTTCATGGTATTGGCTGTCTGTCTGTTGTTTACAGCAGCGCCGCAGTGGTCGCAGGCGGCCGGGTGGTCGGCTCCGCTGGTGGGTGGCGGCGAGGTCAGGGTCGATCCACGTACCAACCGGGCGACCGTCCTCAGGGGCGGAGTGGAGACGCAGCTCTGGGACGGTTCGCACAGATTGCAGGATGGTTCCACAATCATTATCCGATCAGGGCAGGCGGTTCCGAATGCAGCCATTCTGGGCTCCCGCCGGCTTCCCGGTCAAGCGGAACGGCCCAGGGCGGAGCAATGGGTAGGTGTTCCGATTGTCGGCTATTCCCCCTGTGAGCGGCTGGTGCGCCGGGTGTGCGGCCTGAGCCAGGAGTGCAGCAGTGTACAGGCCTGCGAACCTGCGCGGCAACTGCTCGGGATGGAGCAACAGGAGCGCAAAGCAAACGACAACCCCAACTACATGACTCACGCCAGCGGGCAGTGCCAGGAAGCGGATCAGGACAAGGCATTCTTTGTCAGTTGTGGTCAAGCCATACCGGGTCAGGCCGTTTTGTCGCCGGGGCAGACGGGTGAAGTCGCCGGCCATCGGCCGCCTTCGGCGTGTGAGCTGTTGGTGGATAAGGTCTGTGGTCTGCAGGGTGACTGCAGTGCGCAGACGGCCTGTCACGCCGCACAACAACTGCTGCAAATGGCCCGGGAAACATCCGCTGACCAGGGGGGCGGAACCGGCTCAGGGTTGAATCCAACCGAGCCTCTATGCGTGGAGGCACTCAGCGACGAGGGCTTTTTCAAGCCATGCTCAGGCAGTCGTTAGGGGTGTTGTCAGGATGGCGGTCATTGAGCCGGTGGAAACTCTGAAAACAGCTGCTTTGGCCTCGGTGTCTGCATACCACGCTGTCATTTCCTTGTTGCATCCCAAGGTTAAATATCACTTTCTCAAGTAAAACAGCAATATGGCGTTGACACCGGTCGATTCGCCGCCAATGGACAGGAACAACAAACCTGTCCCGGCAGATGGTTGCCGTTGTTATGGGACCGCAGGCTGTCATAATAGTGACTATGAAGTGCAACGTGGAACGACTGATCGACGCGCTGGTCGGCGCTGCGGTGATGGCCGACCGCAAGAACGGCAACAAGTCTGCCGAGCAGAAACGTCAGACCTATGTCGTCACCGTTTCCCGCAACTATGGGGCGCAGGGTAAGGCGGTTGCTGAGCTTCTCGCCGACCGCCTGGGGGTACGCTGCTGTGACCGCGCAATTCTTCAGGGGGTTGCACGTCGCGCCAATGTTGATGTCGATCTGGTCAAAACGCTGGATGAACATGTTAAACGGATTAAAGGCGACTGGTGGCATGGCCTCATCAACGGCAAAAGTTTCTCCCGTGAACAGTACTTTCATCACCTGGTCAAGGTTGTATTGAGCGTCTCCCTGAATGGCGGGGTCATCGTTGGTCGTGGCGCCCATCTGATACTGGGACCGCAGAGGGCTTTCCGTGTCCGGATTGTCGGTACCTTGCCCCGTTGCGCGGAGCGGATCGCCGAGCGGGAACATCTTGGCATCGCAGCCGCCCGCCAGCGTGTGCTGGACGTTGACGGGGAACGATCCGAGTATATCCGTGAACTCTATGCTGTCGACATCGAGAATGCCGGATTTTACGATTTGGTCCTGAATTCGGATCGTTTTGACGTGGAGACCATAGTAGAGAGTATCCTCTTTGCTATGCAGGGTGTCGGTTATGTGATTCCAGAGGCGGTGCTGAAAGTATCGTGCCCATGAATCCGGGATGGGTTCGGACATTAAATTCTATTACATAATAGCGCAGGTGTTGGCGCTTTGTTGGATAGGGAGAACAGATCAATGGCAGTTTTGTCACGGCAAAAGAAGATTCCTGGTATCGTAGCGAGCGTATGCGTTGGACTGGCTTTTTCTTCGCCGGCGAGCCTGGCAGAGTTTGACCGCGGTCAGGCACTGTATGAGAATCACTGCATGGAGTGCCATGAAAGCTGGGCCCATACGCGCGATGGGCGGCACGTAACTTCGCTCGATGTACTCCGCAAGCGGGTGGCGGCATGGAGTATTCACACCGGACTGGGCTGGAGTGACGACGAAGTTGATGATATCACCGATTATCTGAATCGGCAGTTTTACCAGTTGACCAGGTAAGCAATGTCAAGCTTGGCTCGATAGTATGCTGCTGATCTCCCGGTGATCATTCAGCCTCTCGACGAACAACAGCACGAGCAGGTGCGTCGTGCAACAGTTGACTGTCTTGAGCAGGCCGGACAGATGTTCCGGTTTACACCGGAGTCCGTTGCTGTGACATTCGATTTGACCGGCAGTGCTGCCGGTATGTACCGGGTTCGCGGCGGGGAACGTGTCATTCGCTACAACCCGTATATTTTCGCCAAGTATTTTGCAAACAACCTGGCTGAGACTGTGCCACACGAAGTGGCACATTACGTGACGGACCGCTTGTACGGATTGCGCAACATTCAGCCCCATGGTGCGGAATGGAAGACGGTAATGCGGTCATTGGGCGCCGATCCGCGGGTGACTGCCCGTTATGATCTGAGCGGTGTGCCTGTGCGGCGCCAGCGACGTTTCAGCTATCGCTGTGAGTGCAGCACGCATCAGCTCAGTAGCTGCCGGCATAACAAAATCCAGCGTGGACAGTCGAGTTATCTTTGTCGGCGGTGTGGTTCGGCGATTCATCGAACCACCGGCGAATGAACTGGCATGTCTACATCATTCTGTGCAGCGATAACACGCTGTACACCGGGATAAGCAATGACGTCGATCGACGTG
>Ga0209567_10000523_pt1 | contig 20882 bp, 14 predicted proteins | sample COG_12_FD_184756 | JGI IMG/M metagenome (GOLD analysis project Ga0209567, IMG submission 184756) | Pelagic marine sediment microbial communities from the LTER site Helgoland, North Sea, for post-phytoplankton bloom and carbon turnover... | ecosystem: Environmental > Aquatic > Marine > Neritic...
TCCGATCCCGGAGTTACGCCTCGGTTTTTCGCTCTCGACCCCGAGTTACATGGTGATGTTGGCCGAGCGCCTGACCGCCAACGAGCTCGAAGCGCCGCCGAGCCCAGGGGATCCGACGGGCACGAATACGAAGGTCCGAAAGATCAGTGGCGGCTGGTTCGGTACCGAGCCGGGAACGATGCGCCTTGGCATCGCGTATGCGGGCAACTGGGGTTGGATCGAAGGTGACCTTGTCGTGGATTTCAAGCTGCGCAGCTCCAGGTTTCTCTTCAACCAGAAGACCGTTCCGAACGGCAGGATTGGCGTCGTCATCAACGTGCACAAGTTCATCAAGCTCGGCCTGGGCGCGTTCACCGACCTCAGTCAGACCGAGCAACTCGTCGTCCTCGGGGATCGGCAGATCGATTTCTTTGGCGGCAACCTCGGTCTGCTCTTCACGAACAAGGACACGAAAAACAAACCGCCGGCGGCAAGCGACGACGGCAAGCTCCTGATCGCCGTTGCGATTGGCGTCCGCTACTCACACGGCCGCGGAGACATGCTCGGCCTGCTCCTCCCGCCGTTCTACGACCCAGCTGCGATCCAAACCCGCCCCGTCGACACCAAAATCAACGATGCCGACATCAACTTCGGCGTCAAAGTCTTCTTTTAGCAGCGTCAGCGTCAGCGTCAGTGGCAGCGTCAGTGTCAGCGTCAGCGTCAGCGTCAGCGCCGGTGCCGGTGCCGGTGCCGGTGCCGGGGGGTCAGGCTGGGTTCGTGTTTTGGAACAGCTCTCGGAATCTTTCCCACCAGTCGGCGCCTAGGGTGTAGACGCCGGCGAAGAAGAGGAGCTCGCTGGCGGCGAGCAGGCCGACGAACCACTTCAGCTGGTCTTCGCGGGGTAGGCCGAGCACGGTCGGGAATGTCCCGTCGGTGGCTACGCCGTAGTGAGAGGCGATCGGGAATATCAGTGCTGCGAACTGTGCCACGACGTGTAGCGCGAGTAGGGAAGCACCAACTCTGTGCCGCCGCTGGGAGAGCGGCTCGCCGGAGGGCGTTCGCTTCAGTACGGCGAAAAGCCGGGACTTGAGCTCCTTGAAGCCCTCTTTGCCGAGCAGGAAGATGCTGCTGAGGCTGATGATCTCGCCGGCTGCTAGCATCACCGCGATCACCCCGACCATTGGTCCAGTCGCCAAGCCGACGGCGGGAAGAAGCAGCCCAGCCACCGCCAGCAGGTTTCCAACGACGAACACCACAATCCCGAGACGATATCGAAGGGTAGGTGGGGGCTTGGGCGCTTCGGGTTCCGGAGGCGCTGCGGCGGGCTGATACCGAAAGAGCCGCTTGAAGCGATCCCACCACGCTGGCCCCAGGGCGTAGATCGCGAGGGCGAAAAGCAACTCGGCGCTGATCACCCCCCAAACGAACGCGGGCCCTTGCTCTTCGAACGGCAGGCCGAACACCGCGGGGAAGGGATTCTCGATGGTGGCTCTCGAATAGGCGAGGATCCCGGCGGTCCAGACGAGAAGGTACGTGGCCAGATGGGCCACGAGCAGCGCGAGGCCGACGCGATGACGATGCGCGGTGACCGTCCCGGCGCTCGCGCGGGTGCTGCGTCCCAAGAGCGTCGAGGTGCGTGCCTCCAGTCGCTGATACCCGTCGTCCCCCAAAACCAGAACGCTGCCGAGAATCGTGAGCTCGCCCATGGCGACCAGGGCCACGATCCACCCCGCGCTCCCCTCGTTTGCGTAGCCGAGTGCGGCTAACAGAAGGCCGGCGATCGCGAGTCCGTTGCCGATGCTGAAGAGAAGAAACCCCATCGAGCGCGAACCTTGCCACAAAAAAGGGCCCCCGTGGGCCCAGCCTGGTGCGGCCGCTCAACCGTTCGCCCCCCTGTGAGAACCACTCACGGCTGCTTCTCGACCGGCGGGCATTCGTCGGCGCGGTAGCTTTGACACCGTGTAGGTCCGCGTTCTACTAGACCCTCGATGAGTGAAACCCCCGACGACCTGAAGCCCAGCCTCCCATTTTCATTGGTGAACAAGCTGGACGTTCTCAGCAAGAAGATGATCCCGATTGACTCGGACCGGGTCATGAAGATGGCTGAGCGGACCACCGGGCTGAGCGACTGGGGGGAGGACGGCTTTCAGCAGAGACTGGCGTCGACGGTCGACGGTCTCAACGAAGCCCAGCTCAACACCACCGGGCTCTTCGGCGCTCGCTACGTCCTCAACTGGAAGCTCGGCAACAGGCTTCGGATCATTGACTTCGCGAAGCGGCATCCGGAGCTGGACGATATCGACATCGAGCGGCCCCTCATCATCACAGGGTTCTTCCGGACCGGCACGACCTTTCTCCACAACGTGCTGGCTGCCGATCCGAACAACCGGGTGCCCAAGGCTTGGGAGCTGTCCTACCCGCTTGGCAGGCTCGGCGATCCACTGGGCGACGTCGCCTGGAGGCGCGCTCAGGCCAAGTTTACGTTCGGCTTCAACCAGGCTGCCATTCCGGACCAGGGCGTGGCGCACCTGGTGACTGCAGACTCATACGAGGAGGATTTCTTTTTCCTCGAAAACGACATGGCCGTGCTGACGTTCTGGGTCGGGTTCGCGGCCTACGAGTACGCACGAGACATGCTCGGATGGGACATGATCGAGCCCTACGAGTTTCATAAGCTCCAGCTCAAGATCTTGAATGCGCAACGCTCCGCGAAGCGCTGGGTCCTGAAATGCCCCTGGCACATCTGGAACCTGGATGCGCTTATGGCGGTCTACCCTGATGCGCAGATCATCTTCACCCACCGCGACATTGCCAAGGCGCTGGCCTCGCACTGTAGCTTGTCCGCCAAGATGGCCTCGAAGCTGCGTCGTAGTTTAGACGTCAACGAGCTTGGCGAGTTCTGGCTCGAGTACACTCGCATCGGTTTGGACCGTGCCATGGAGTCTCGAAAGAACATCCCCGAGTCCCAGATCTACGACGTGCGGCTTCGCGATCTGATGGCGAGCCCGATGACGGTGCTGGAAGACATCTACTCGCAGTTCCACTTGGAGTTCAACGAGGAGATTGCGGGGCTCCTTCAAGCCCGTATCGACGAGAAGCCGACCTCCCAGGAAGGCGAGCACGAGTACAGTATCGAGGACTTCGGGCTGACGAACGAGCACGTCCGGGAGACGCTGAAAGCCTACAACGAGCGCTTCGGCGTCTAGTTCGGCTTGCGTGCTTGCAAAGGCATGGGGCGGAGACTACACAGCGATCCGTAGAATGCTGCGCCGACTCCTTCACGGCCGATCATCCTGGCTGTTAACCGCCGAGCTCATCGTTCGCGGGTGCCGCTAAAGTGGTCGAACGGAGTGCGACGATGAAAGTACTGATGACCTCGATCTACTACCCACCGCGTCTCGGTGGCATCGAGAACCATGTCTACTATCTTGGCCATGGCCTCGCCGACGAGGGGTGCGCGATCTCGGTGGTGACCTCGCGAACGGAGCCCGACTCCGCGTCCCACGAGATCGAGAGCGGGGGCGTCTCCGTCGATCGGGTCTACATGCCAAAAAAGAGCCGACTCGGCTGGGTCGTCAACGCTCTCGCCTCGATTCCCGCCGCGCTGCGCCAGGGCCTCGACGCCGACGTCGTCCACGCGCATACGTTCCAAGCAATCGTGCCCGTGCTGCCCGTGCTTCTGCGCAAGAAACCGCTGGTGGTGACGATTCACTCCTCTCACTTCCTCAAGATGGTCAGCAAGCCTCACTGGCGGGCGCTGTTCCGCGTCCTGCTCAGGCCGGCAGCCTTGGTACTCGCCCCGAGCGAAGAGCTCGCCGAGGCGTGTCGCCGTGTCGCCCCGGGCCGGAGGATCGAGACCTATACCAACGCAATCGACACCAACCTGTTCCGCCCGGTGGCGCCTTCGATCGAGCGCCGTGGAGATCGCGCCATCCTGGTGGCTGCGCGACGTCTCGTCGAAAAGAACGGCGTCCGTGACCTGATCGAGGGCATGCCCGCCATCTTGCGCCGAGTGCCGGTCGACCTCTACCTTGCGGGAATAGGGCCCGAAAAAGAGGACCTTGAGCGGCGAATCGCGCAACACGGGATTGAGGACCATGTTCACTTTCTCGGTGGCATTCCCAATCACGAGCTGCCTCCGATCTTGAGCTCGGCGGATGCCGTCGTCGTACCGTCACTGATCGAGGCGACTTCCCTCGCCGCCCTCGAGGCCATGGCTTGCGAGAGGCCAATGGCTGTCTCTCGTGTTGGCGGGCTTCCCGAGATCATCGACGAATCGTGTGGCGTGCTGTTCGAGAGCGCCAATCCTGAAGACCTTGCCAACAAGATCGTCGAGCTTCTCTCGAAACCTGTAACCGAGCGGGAGAAAATGGGGCGCGAGGGCCGACGACGTGTATTGGAGAGCTGGAGCACCCCAGCGCTGGTAGCCAGGCACCTCGAGTACTACCGCGACATCCTCAGCCAGGTTAGATCATGAGCTGCAAGGCAGCCGTCGTCCTCGGAACACGCCCCGAGGCGATCAAGCTCGCGCCACTCATCCTAGAGCTCGAGAAGCGCGACGACTTCGATTGCATCACGGTGCTGACCGCACAGCATCGCGAGATGTCGGACGACGTATTGCGCCTGTTCGGCATAGTCCCCACTCACGACCTCGACCTCATGCAGCCGGGGCAATCACTCTTCGACCTCAGTGCGCGGCTGATTACCGGCCTCCGTCCGGTCTATGAGGAGGAACGACCGGACGTCGTCATCGTGCAAGGCGACACGACTACCACGTTCATCGCCTCGCTCGCCGCATACTACCTTCGCATCCCTGTCGCCCACGTCGAAGCCGGACTGCGCACCGCGGACAAACACAATCCTTTCCCCGAAGAGATCAACCGTCGCTTGACCAGCAATCTCGCCGATCTCCACTTCGCTCCGACGGAGACGTCCAAGAAAGCTCTCCTCGCCGAACACGTACCCGCCGAGTCGATCATCGTGACGGGCAATACGGTCATCGATGCTCTGCTGCACATCATCGACAAGGCTCCCCCGTCCGACTATCTCCCCGCGGGCCTCGATCCCGACCGACGGTGGATTCTGGTGACATCACACCGCCGTGAGAACTGGGGGGCACCGCTCGAGTCGATCTGTCACGCTCTCCGCGACCTCTGCGAGCGCTACGACGACATCGAGATCATCTACCCCGTACATCCGAATCCGCGAGTTCTGGAAACGACATCGAAGCTGCTCGCGGAAGTACCCAACATCCATCTCGTAGCGCCGCTCGAGTACCTGAGCTTCGTCCACCTGATGAACGCAGCGAAGTTCATCATCACGGATTCCGGCGGAATTCAGGAGGAAGCGCCCTCTCTCGGCAAACCAGTGCTCGTCATTCGGGACAAGACCGAACGCCCCGAAGCGGTCGAGGCGGGCACGGTCCGGCTGGTTGGCACATCGCGCGAGCGAATCGTCGAACAGGCATGTGAGCTTCTCGACTCCGAAGCCACCTACAACGAGATGAGCCGAAAACACAATCCCTATGGCGACGGCAAGGCTTGCCCCCGAATCGCCGACGCGATCTTCGAACGGTGGAAGAGTGGAACGCTGGCTGGAACCAACGGCTGAGCCGCTGAAACATGGTTGATCCTTACCAGCCACGTTTGCGAGTCGTGGAGGGCGAAGAGGAGCCCGAGAAGCGCCAGTGGACGCCTCGGCGAGTCTTGGCGCTCGGCATAGAGATCGCCCTGGTCGGCTACATCGTCTACTACCTCTGGCAAAGCCGCGAGGACCTCGAGCGCGTGTGGGCGCTCGACCTCATGGACGTCGGGGCGCTGATCGCACTCATCGTGGTTGGCGACGTCGTTCGCAGCTGGGAGTTTCAGTACCTGATCCGACGACTGGGTGCCTCGATCAATTACCCCGAGGCTTTCGCCCTGACCCAGGCGGGGACTCTTCTCAACTATGCCCCGCTCAATGCCGGCACGGTGCTCCGCGCGAGGGCGCTCAGACACCACCGCGAGCTGTCCTACACCAGCTACGTGTCGCTAATGAGTGCCCAAGTCCTGGTCACGGCGCTTGCCGCGGGCATCCTCGGCCTCGCCGCGATTGCCCTCGCGGGCGATACCATTGGCCACGGGCGGAACGTCTTTGCAGTTGCATGCGCTCTGGCGATCGCCGGGCCGGTGGTGGCATTCAGGATTTCGCCGGCGCTGGTTGGTGAGGGAACCTGGATGCGGGATCGAGCCCGAACGCTGCTAGACGGCTGGCAACAGGTCGGCCGCCACGGGTCGCAACTCTTTTTCCTGGTTGGGCTCGCCCTTATCAAGCTGAGCTTACAGAGCTTCCGCTTCTGGATCTGTTTCGCCGCGCTTCAGATGCCGGTCTCTCTGCTCGCAGCGGTCATCTTCGCGTCGGTCAGCAGTGTCATGATCATCGTGAACATCACACCTGGGGCCGTCGGCATTCGAGAGCTTCTCGTCGCAGCCCTCGGCGCATTCACGGGGCTGAGCTTCGCTGAAACCATGGCGGCCGCGACCATCGATCGAGTCGCCAGCCTCATCGTCGCCGTTTCCCTCGGGGCGCCAAGCCTGGGCTATCTCCGCCGCCGCAACCTAGTGTAGCCTCTAGCGCCGACTTGTTGGGACTCGCTGCGCGAGCCCGGTTACTGGAACTGAGATGAACATACCCGAAGGTGTCGCCACAATCGCCAACTACGAGCAGCTGCTCGACAGCGCCGAGTTCAAGAAACTCGAGACGTACTCGAACGAGTTTCTTCTCAAGCACAAGACGGAACTCGAACCGTATGGCAGTGACTGGGTTCGAGATCCACTTCACCAGTGGAGTCGCCAGTGGGAATACCCATTTGTCGCAGACCAGGTCGCGCAAACGGCATCGGCTGCCGCGGGGAGTCCGGTAAAAATGCTCGACGCCGGATCGGGCGTGAGCTTCTTTCCCTACTTCCTGGTCGAGCGCCACCAAGGTCTCGAGCTCACCTGTTGTGACACGGACCAGAGCCTGCCCGAGGTCTACCAACGACTAAATGAGCAGCGCTCTCAAAATGTCTCTTTCACTGTGCAGGACATCAGGCGCACCAGCTTCGTGGCTGATACGTTCGACATCGTTTCCTGTATCTCCGTGCTCGAGCACACAGAGGAGTATCCACGAATCATCGAGGAGTTCGCCCGAATCCTCAAACCGGGGGGCGTCCTGGTACTGACGTTCGACATCTCACTGGATGGTTGCAGCGACATACCTCTCGCGGAAGCCAAGCAGCTCATGGCCAAGCTTCGCGAGCGCTTCGCGATCGAGCACCAAGAGGATTTAGAAGACGAGCTCGCCAACCGTAGAATCGTCACGACTCGATACGCCCAAGTCATCGATCCCGCCTGGCTTCCGTGGCGTCACCCCTTACTCAGCTCGATCCTCGCCGCCGCGCGTAAGCGCAAGCTGCCCCCGGCAATGGTCAAGCAGCTTACGTTCGCCTGCTACGCTTGCCAGAAACGACCCTAGTTCTCTAGCTCGGTCCGGGGCTGTCCTTGCATCGCGGCGCGAAGCTCGGTGTACGCGGCGGGAAAGATGAACCACTTGCGAGCGTCGTCTGACCGTTGACCAGAAAGTCGGAACGTCATGCAGCTGCGTCGAGTCTTCGACCGATAAGCGCGGTTTCCGCGTCGCGCGACCTAACCAACTCTTTGGAGTCGCCATCGCAAGAACCTAAGGTCCGGTAGGATCCATTGCCAAGCCTTCGAGGCTCAAGATCGCCGCAAGCATATCGGGCGAGATCCAATGCTCCGTGTGGCTATAGTCCATCAGGATGTTGAAGTGCCCTCCAAGCTCCTGAGCGCGAAACGAAACGTACGGAAGGTAGTCATAGGCCACGAGGCCCCCGAAGCAACAACTGTCGTACACGTTGAATCCCTGCACCTGCTGCCTATTCGGATAGGTGGCCATTAGGTACAGCTCTAGGTAGCTCGGGATGCTGCGCTGCTCGAGGTCACCGGGTCGGCCGTAGAGCTCACGCAGGTAGTGCGGCCACGATCCGGCGACGGGGTAGCTGGCGTCGATTCGCTCGTCGATGCCAGCGATAAGGACCGTGGTCCAGCCACCACCCGAGATCCCGATCATGAAGCGTCGGGAGTACGAGTACGTCGCATCCGCCCAGTTGAGCGCGATGACAACGGGTTCCGCGAAGGGCGCAAGCGGACGGTCTCGATCGACGAGTTGGTTGTGACTGTTGTTCTCGTAGGGGTGCGTATTCATCCCCCGCATAGGCATGGCGAAGGCGAGCACCTGGTGACCGGCGTCGAGGAGCCCCTGGATCGTGTCTTCGCCGTTGGTCCGAAAGTCCCCCGCGTGACCTTGGTGGTAGAGGGCTAGCCCACCCGTCCAAAGGGGCGGCTGGATGAGGTAGACGATCGACGCGAAGTCGTCGGTTTCGATCGTGAGCCGCTCGACCGCCAGCCCGGGGTAGTACTCGTCGGTGATCGCCTCAACCGCGTCCGGAAGCCGAGTGGGCATCGGTCCTTTGAAGACGGTCTCGATCATTTCGGCCCGTTGCTCGAGCAGGTCGTCGCTGTTGCGAATGCTCTGCTGCGAGTCCAGAAAATCCCAGGTAGCGGGCTGAGGGATTTCCTGCATGGCGCCATCACCAACGTCGCCAGCTGTGCCTCCGGTTCCTCCGGTACGCCCAGCGTATGTTTCTCCGCACCCTGTAGCGCTTCCAGACCCAAGCACGAGGAGCGCGAAGAGACAGATGGCAGTATGGATGACGTGCCAGAGTCCACCGGCAAGGGACAGGTCAGACATCGGCGTTTGCGTCGCACGCGAACACCAGAAGCTCGCTGTTGGGCACCGTAACGCCGCGCGCACGCAGTCTGTCATCCAGCTGCCGCAGTTTCGAGGCAGACCATCCGGCAAGGCGGTCGTTCACTTGAAGGAACAGGCCAAACACTTTGAATAGCGCGGCGAGCGGCAGATCTGCGATTTTGATTCCCGTAATGGGTGGCACGAGGAAGTGAAACAAGAGCTCGCGGTCCGTCAGCGTCAGCGCGCGCCTGCCAAACATCGCCAGGTAAGAGTCGCTGTTACGATACTTAACATGCTTGGAAACCTGGTAGTCGTGCTTGCAGAGTTGATCAATGATGAACAATTGGCCGTCCGCGGCGATGAGCGCACCGATGTTCTCGATAGCGGACTCGACTCGCTGATCATCGACGATGTGATACAGGACATCGAATATCGTGATCACATCGAATGGCTCGACTGCGCTCAATATCCCCGACAGGGACTCCGTAACATCTGCATGAACAAACTGATAGTCGGGGTAAACACCGGTGAGGTGCTCAATGGTTCGCGCAGAGATGTCCACGCCGACGTAATCCCGCACACCGCCCGCCTGCCAAAACCGCGTGTAAAACCCGCTGCCGCAGCCAATATCGAGGACACGGACCTGTTCCAGTGGTTTGTGGACATGGCGTGCGAGCATCGCCTCCAGCGCATCGATTCTGCGAGCATATATCTCGCCATTGTAGGCGGGCCCCATCGCTCGATGACCAACCACGGCAAGATCGGCATCGGCACCGACACGCTCCTGCCAATAGGCACCAGCATCAAAATTCTCGCTGTTGCTTAACACCGCGGTCCGCTTGAGAGTTCAGAATGAGAGAAGAGTCTACCCTATTCGGTTAGCTCAAGATTCGACACGAGGCACGGCGAAGACCCGAGCAATGCTTACTGAATACCCCTACCCGGGGTCCACGGCCCACGTGCCCTGGTACCTCCTGTAGCGCCCATTTTTCTGAAAACCAGAGGGATTTTCGAATACCGCGGGGTGGGGGGATAGCCGGCTCAAACGAGCAGCGCTTGCCAAGGCATGGGGTGGCGACTAAGCAGCCATCGCTAGAATGGTGTTTTCCTCCGACTCCTTCACCGCCGATCATGTTGGCAGCGAGCCGCCGCCAAAGAATCGTGATGCCCCATTGGCGTGAGCTATTGGCCCGGGTCGATCGCCTGGTGCTGCGGGTCGTCCGCTTCTTGCAGCGGGTCGTGCTGTGGCCGGCTCTCTATACGATCGCGTGGGCCGCCGCCATCTGGCCGCTCATGCATACAGAGAGGTTGCCTGTCTGGGCCACGAACAAGCTCACTGCCGTGGAGCGCGTGGAACAGCTCCACTACTTGCTCGTCAGCGCCGGAGTCATGGCCGTCTTGCTGGTCGGGTTCTTGTCCGTCAGTCGCGCCTTGCGGGGTCACTGGCAGGTAGAGGCTTGGGCGCAGAGCTTCAACCGTCTGTTTGCCTTCTCGCTCGCCGCCCCGTTCTTGGTGGCGCTGATGCAGCCCGGAGTCGAATCGAAGCGACCCTTTCACACCCTATTTTTCATCGGCGTCGCGACCGTCTGCCTTATTCCCACTGCGGCCTTCTTGTGGGAGGTTTCGCGGGATCGCCGGGCGGGTCCAGCGCCAACGTGGCTCACCCGCCTTCGGGCCGTGGCGCCCTGGGTCATCGTCGGCGGGCTCTTCGCTGCCTACGGGCTCTGGTTTTCGCGGCTTTCGATCAACCGCCACCACGCCCTGCAGACCGGCCTCTTCGATCTCGCGATTTACGACAACATCTTCTACCACTCGAGCCACGGAAATTTTCTGGGCTGCAGCTTCAGTCCCACGGGCAGCCACATCGAAGGGCACTTTGATCCCATCTTGGCCTTGCTCTCGCCGCTCTACCTGATTTGCCCGCGGGCTGAGCTCATTCTTGTACTGCAGGCGATCTGGTGCGGCGCTGGGGTGGTACCGGCCTATCTACTTGGCCGGCATCACGTCGGCTCGGCGTGGGCCGGGGTGACACTGGCCGCGGCTTGGGTGCTCTATCCAGCCCTGCACGGCGCCAACCTCTACGACTTTCACTCGTTGACCCTGCTCGCCATGCCGATGCTGTGGCTTCTGTATCTGCTCACCACGGGCCGCCTGCGCGCCTACTTTGTCCTCTTGCCCTTCGTGCTCTTGATCCGAGAAGACGCGTCATTGCTCCTCTGCTTCGTGGCGTTCGCCGCCGTTCTGACCCGAGACCCCCGCCTCGTGCGGGCCGGGTGGATCACAATTGGGGTGGCCGCCCTCTACTTCATTTTGATCAAGACACTGATCATGGGCGGCGCCGATCCATTAGGCGGCAAATACGGGTTCGGCTGGTACTATACGGACATGAGCCCGGGCGGGAAAGGCCTGGGGTACATCCTGGTCTCGCTGCTCACCAACCCGACCTTCGCCATCGACTTCGCGCTGCGTGAGGCCAAGGTCATTTTCCTGCTCCAGCTGCTGCTGCCATTGGCCTTCTTGCCCCTGTTCGGCAAGCCGTGGCGCTTCGCGGCCGTCTTTGGCCTGTTCTACATTCTATTGGCGAGTCGCCGACCGGTCTTTTCGATTCACTTCCAGTACTCGGTGGTGCTCTTCCCGGTGCTCTTCGCCCTCACGCCGATCGCCTTGCGCCGTTTGCGGGACAGCGATCTGGCCGAGCGTATCGGCCTGGCCCGGGCCCAGCTCGTCACCGTGCTGCTCGCTTGTGTGTTGGCCTCAAGCCTCCTGATGAGCTGGAAATTCGGAGGCGCCGTGCCCAATACCTCCTTCCGCGCTGGCTGGGCCAGGATTCCGCACACCCTGACCCAGGAGCAAGAGAAGCGGTACCAGGAGTTCCGCAAGCTCATCGAGCAGATCCCTGCGGACGCATCGGTCAGCGTCACCAATCGGATGGCTCCGCACCTGAGCAACCGCGCTGAGGTCTGGCGCTACCGAGACAAAAAGCAGGTCGAGTACCTGATGCTCGACACCCGCGACATGAAAGGCCGGTCACGGAAACAACACGTGGACCGGCTCACCGCAGGGAAGCTCGAGCTGCTCGCCAAAGGTGGTACGTTTCAGTTGTTTCGCATCGTGAAGTAGGGGCGCCTCTACGGCATGAAGAAGCGGTTGCTCCAACGAAGATTTACCATGAACAGCAATAGCAACGCGAGGCATGCCGCACCCTTGCTTTCTTCCGCCGCGACGCCTCGAGCACCGGCGAGCGCCCATCTCCTCGGCTGGTTGCTAGTCGGCATCGCGAACATCGTCGCCACGTGGCTGACGATCGACATGCCAGCTGCCGGGGTGGCCGTACGCATCGGCCAGCACGCGTATGACGTTGGCCATGTGCTTGCTCTTGGACTACTCAGTTGGGCGGCGGTGGCGGCATGGCAGCGTTGGGGGCCACGCCAGCAGGCCGCCGGCTACCTGGCGCTCTCGATCCTCGCCATTCTCGTTGGGCAGTGGGTGCTGCGGCCGGACGTTCGAAGCAGCGTGGGCATGCTGCAGCTAGAGAGCGGTTGGTCCCTCGCCACTTCCCTGGCGGCAGCGCTCGTCGCCATGTGCATCCCGATCAGCGCCTGGGTGGGAAGAAGACTCGTGCGCCATATCGGCTACACCCCCGTGGTGCTGTTGGCCGCGTTGTTGGCTCTCGGCCATCAGTTGGTGTTGAGCAATCTGTACTTGGGCATCCACGCCTACGCGACCTGGTGCGCGGCGATCCTCGGTGCAGCGGGTCTCCAGCCTGTGGCGGCGAAACTCAAACACTACTTCGCGCACCGCTCACCGTCGCTGCGAAAGCTCAGCTTGACGTTCTTGACGACGGCGGCCATGGCATCCTTGTTGGTTCGCACCCCATCCGATGTGGGCATACAAATGGTGCAGCTGCCGGGCTCGGTGGTGGCGCAATGGGGCGGCGTGGCGCTACGAAGGTTGTCGCGTACCAAGGCCAAGGAAGCCACGAGAACACCGACCGCGCCGACGCCACGAGACGAGGTGACATGGCTGCCCGACAGGCCGATCGTGGTGTTGCTCGTGGTCGATGCCCTACGGGCGAGCGTTCTGAACGACGACGCGTCTGAGATTCCTGCGATCACCAAGCTTCGCAAGGAGGGCGTGTACTTTCCCTATGCGTGGTCGGCCGCACCCGATACCAACGCGTCGGTGACGAGCTTGTTTTCTGGTCGCTACTCCTCCCAAATGTTGTGGACTCCAAAGCAAGCTGGGCGCATCAAGCCATTCCCGCACAAAGACCCAACCCCGCGTGTGCCCGAGCTGTTGGCCAAGAACGGCGTGCAGAGCGGGGTCGCCGGGCACATGAGGGGCGCGCATCCTGACTTCGGTCTCACCAAAGGGTTTGGCTCTGTCTTCCGATCCAAGCGCCCCGCCAAAAGAGTGGTCGAGGCCTGGGCAGAATGGCTCGCAGACCGCCGCGAAGAGCCCTCCTTGACCTACATTCATTTCGTCGAAGCGCACCACCCCTACGACGCCGCGGGCACCGAGGGGAGCCACTACGAGCGCTACGTGCGGGAAGTGGCGCTGGTCGACGAGGCGATCGGCGAAGTCCAAACACATTTGCTCGGAGTTGGTCTCGATGAACGAGCGATCTTGATCGTCACCGCCGACCATGGGGAGGCCTTTGGCGAGCACAACAGCCGATTTCATGGCAGTACCGTGTATGAAGAACAGGTGCGCGTGCCGCTCATCGTCGTTCACCCTGGCTTGAAACCCCGCATCGTGACGGCGCAGGTGTCACTCATCGATATGGCGCCAACGCTACTCGATATCTTCAACATCACCGCGCCGGCCCAGTACATGGGAACCAGCCTGCTTCCCGCGCTTCAGGGCGGCGCAATACGCCGCGCTGAACCGATTTTTCTGGACTCTCAGAAGCGCTTTGTAGGCATGGTGTTCGACGACGGGACCAAGCTGGTCATGCATGAGTCTGGCACCATTGCGCTCTACGATCTCCAGCGGGACCCACAAGAGAAGGACAACCTGATCGACCAGCATCCGCAGGCAAGTGCCTACCGCGAAGCGTTTGATCGCTTCGTGTCGAGCAATGGCCTGAAGCCCTTCACCGTCAAACAGTGAACTTACCTCGATGCCTTTTGGGTAGCCGGCGCAGGTCGGAATTGGGCTTGGCCGCTAGTCGATGTAGCCTAGCGCGCGCAGCTGTTTGATCAGCGTGGCTTGATCTGGTTGCGATCCTTCGGGAGCCTTCTTGCGGGGGTCCACATGCGCATCGATCAGAATCTTTCGGTAGCGATCGAGCTGTTCGACGAGCCTACGCTGCTTCGGGTCTTTGGCGTCGAAGATGTTGCGTGTTTCCTTCGGATCCGCTGCGAGGTCGAATGCCTCGTAAACGAACTTGCCAGCACCGTCGTAACGGTACTTGACCAGCAGATCGTTCGCGCGGGCCGAGACCCAAACGGCACCAGGATCGTAGCTTGGGTGAAACTTGAGCAGAAGTGGCTGCTTCATCCACCAGCGCTTGTTTTGGGGCGGCCACAGACCCGTGTGGCTGAAGGCGACTTCTCGACTCGGTGGCGCATCTTCAGTGAGGCTCCTCCCGAGGTTGGTACCCAGCGTCGCCTGCCCCTTCTCGATAGGCACCTTGGCCAGAGCCGCCAGCGTGGGGAAGACATCCGCGCTGCTCGAGACCCCCGTGTAGCGTCCTGGCTTGATCCCGTGTCCTCTCACGATGAATGGCACATTGATGACATCCGGAGCCAAATCAAAGCTATGTGACCATTTGAACAGCGAGTTGTCCCGGTAGAGAGTCTCGCCGTGATCGGCCGTGAATGCGATCAAGCTCTCCTCGGCGAGGCCTTTTTCATCGATCGCCTCGACGAGGCCGCCGAACACGGCGTCCGTGTAGGAGACACGGCTCTTGTAGATCAGCTCCAACGCGTCGACGAGCTCCTGCAGTCGCTCACCCTTCAGATCGTATTTTTCGACGGCTGACGGGAAATTGTAGGCCAATCGACGGGTGTCTTCGTAGAAGAGAGCCGCATTTTTGGGATCAATTCCCTCGCATTGCCCCGGATACTCTTCACAGAACTCGTCGAGTGAGTCTCGTGAGTAAAGGGAGTGGGTCAGACTGTAGAACGAGACGATGAACGCCTTGTACGTCGGATCGCTTGCAAGTCGCTTGAGCACCGCCTGAAACTTCGGGTCGTTTTCCTGGAGCGCGCGGCGCTTGAACGCCTGGTCTTCGGGGACCCCCTGACCGTAGTTCAGTCCGACACTCGCCATGGCCTGGCGCTCCCAGAAGAAGGTATCGTATCCCGCTTTGGCAAACGCCTCGGGCAGCGTTTCAACCGCGTCGGTGAGACGCGTTGGATGGGAGTACACCAGATGGCGCATCGCGTGCTCGCCGGACAGAATAGATGCAAAAGAAACCCCGCTTTGACCGGCTTCAGTCACGTGCCGCTCGAAGACCACCCCTTGTTCGGCAAAACGTTTCAAGTTGGGAGTGTATTCGACGCTTGCATCATAGGGCCCCAGAAAGTCTTTGCCCAAAGTACAAAAGACGTTGAGCATGACCAACCGAGGTTGCTCCGGCACGGCGTCGGGCTGCCGCTTGCGGCACCCGAACTGCAGCGAAAGCGCCAAGAGGCACAGGATGAGCTTCCGAAACACCGCCCGCCTATATCGCGAGCGGAAGCGCGTTGCAACGCATCGAGCCATGCAGCTGGCACTGGGCTGGCGGCGCGCGCCGTGATAGAGGTCTGCTGACCCCTATGAAAATTAGCGTCATCGTTCCCGTTTACAATGAAGAAGAGAGCATCCCTGAACTGTACAGTGAGCTCAGAGATGTGATCGATCGTGAACCCTGGGACGCCGAAATCATCATGGTCGACGACGGAAGCATCGACAAAAGCACTGAGATCATCTCGAAGATCGCCAAGGACGACCCACGTGTACGATTCGTCCCGTTCGCACGCAACTTCGGGCAGACCGCAGCGATTTTGGCAGGCATCGACCACGCGGAAGGCGATGTGCTCGTCCCGATGGATGCCGATCTGCAGAACGACCCCAACGACATTCCCCGTCTCATCGAGCGCATCGATCAGGGCTTTGACGTGGTCAGCGGATGGCGCAAGAACCGAAAGGATCGCCTTTGGAGCCGCAAGGTGCCGTCGATCCTGGCGAACAGGTTGATCAGCCGCTGGACTGGCGTGGCGCTTCACGACTACGGATGCACGCTCAAAGCGTATCGCGCAACGGCGTTGAAAGGTCAGCAATTATACGGCGAGATGCATCGCTTCATACCGATCTACGCGTCTGCGCGTGGCGGCAAGATCTGCGAGCTGGAAGTCAACCATAGAGTCCGGCAGTTCGGCACCAGCAAGTATGGGATAGGACGCACCTTCAAGGTCTTGCTCGACTTGCTGACCGTGAAGTTCTTGAGTGGGTACACGACCAAGCCTGCCTACCTGTTTGGGGGCATCGGGTTTACGCTTCTCGGCGTCGGCGCTTTGTGCGCCATCGGGGCGCTCGTCGAGTGGCTGATTTGGGACACTTGGCAACACAAGATGACGGTCATGATGCTGGCGACGTTTTTCGTGACCAACGGAGTGGTGCTGCTCTGCATGGGCCTGCTCGCTGAGCTGACTGTTCGCATCTATCACGGTCAGGGGCGTCGCAAGACCTATGTCTTAGCGTCGGAGTTGCGACCCGAGGATTAGCAGCGGCTGGCGATGGACATTAGTGAGGAATCCTCTTTGCGAGAGTTGCCAGTGCTTGCGTCGCCCAGGTTGGCAGTCGATACACGATGCTCTTTCGCACCCTGTACAGCAAAGGGGAAACGTCTCGAATCGGCTTGTAGGTCGACACTCGGGTCTGCCTGACGGACTCGGGAAGCGAATCGATCGCCTCGCGCTTCACGTAGAGAACGGTGTTGTACCGGTACCAAGGCGCCACGTCACGGTGGGACGCGACCTGGGGTCGGACGAAGTCGAAGGCCTCATAGCCGAGCTCTTCGAAGAACGCGCGCCAATAGTCGTAGGGTTGCTCGTTGATATGCTGTTCGCCTCCCTGTCCAGGAGGCGCAGCACCAAAAAGGACGGCATCGCCGTGCCGGCACAAGTCCGCGACAAAACCGCGGGCGCGTGACTCCGGCAGATGCTCAGCAACCTCCAGACTCTCGACGAGGTCGAAACGCCTTTGTAGATCAATTGTGCCCCCCAAGTCGCCAGCGCGGAACTCGGGCTCGTCGACGGCGAGAGCTGAACGATCGACGTAGTCACCATCTACTCCGAGGACGTCCGATGCACCGCAGGCCTTCCAAACTTCGAGCCAGGCCCCACGCCCGCAGCCCAGATCGAGAACCGACGTCGGACGCAGAGCTTCTTGGAGAATTGGCACGATCACTTGCGCCGACTTCGTTCCCATGGAGCGAGTGTAACTATGAAACTGGGAGTCGTATTCGTACACGGCTGGCGGAGTCTAACAGCGTTCGATGGAGACGCGAATTCTCTAGGCGCGGCCAGGGATGCCCCTCGCGTCCCGCCATAGCTCGAAGTTCAGCATCGTCCAGAGAACTTTGCGGTGGTTTCGCTTTTCTGTGCGGTGCTCCTCGATTAGTCGCTGCACGCAGGTCGAGTCGAAATATCCAGCGGCCTTTGTGCGTGACTCCGACAACAGGTCGTTCACCATTTCCTCGAGCGGCCCCTTGAGCCAAGCCGCTACCGGAATGCCGAACCCTTTCTTCGATCTGTTGAGCACTTCATTGGGCAAGCGGTCACCCATGGCGGCTTTGAGAATTGCCTTGCCTTGCCCGGGAAACCGTAACTTCTGAGAGGCAGGCAGGGCCGCGATGAACTCGACGAGCGAACGGTCCAAGAATGGAGAACGGGCTTCCAGCGACACCGCCATGGTTGCGCGATCTACTTTGTGCAGGATGTCGTCGGCAAGGTACGTCCGGCAGTACTGATAGGACAAACGCTGCAAATCGGACTGCGTGTCGGGCGCATCGTACTCGGCGGCCGCAAACGAAAGTACCGATTTGGCAGGGAAGTTCTTGCGAAGGTCTGCGTGCAGGGGATCCTCTGGAGACCCGGGAATCGCGCTTCCCAACCAGAGTGGGTGACGCCATGACGGCGGTGCATCGGCGGCCCGCAAGAAGGCGTTGACCTTGAAGTCAAAGCTGAGGTTCTTGGTGCTGACCGGAAGGGCCTCACCCAGTCGGCCCATGCCGCGGCGCAATGGCCGAGGCAGTTGCGTAAACGCTTTCGCGAATGACTCGGCAAAGAAGGTTGGATACCCAAGGAGGAGCTCATCGCTTCCATCACCGCCGAGGGCCACGGTGACCTGCTCGCGCGCGAAAGCACTGAGCAGGTACGTCGGGAGCAGACTCGCGTCCCCAAACGGTTCGTCGAGGCCCGACACGACTTCGGGGAGCACGTCTTTCATCGCTTCAGCGGTAAACACACGTTCGTGATGTTCGGTACCGAGATATTGTGCGACCAGGCGCGCCATCGAGGACTCGTCGTAGCTCTTCTCTTGGAAGCCGATCGAGAACGTCTTCACGTTTTCAGCGGTGCGCTGTCGCACGACCGAAGCCGCGACGGCGCTCGAATCGATGCCGCCGGACAAGAACACACCCAGTGGCACGTCAGCCATGAGTCGGCGTTCGACTGCTCCGTCGAACAGCTCGGTGAACCGTTGCACCGCGTTTTCGGGACAAGGGGCGTCCTTGATCGGAATCCGCCAATAGGAAGACTGGTCTACGTTGCCGCCATCGAAGCTCAACCATGCCCCGGGGAGCAGCTTGTGAACGCCTTTCACCATCGATAGCTCGCCAGGCAGGTACTCGAACGTCAGGTACGCGGCTAACCCCTCTTCATCGATGCTGGGTTGGATGTCTGGATGGACCAGCAGAGCTTTCACCTCTGATGCGAATACCAAACCCCCGCCGTCGAGCACAGAGTAGAAGAGCGGCTTCTGGCCCATTCGATCCCGTGCAAGCAGCAGCCGCCGTGCGGCACTGTCCCAAATCCCGAACGCGAACATGCCGTCGATGCGGTCCAGCAACTTGGCGACTCCCCATTCGAGATAACCGTGGACCAGCACCTCGGTGTCGCAAACCGAGCGAAAAGCACGACCACACGACTCGAGCTCAGAGCGCAGTTCGCGGTGGTTGTAGATCTCTCCGTTGTACGTGACCCACACCGTGCCCTCGGGATTGGACATTGGTTGTGCTCCGCCCGCGAGGTCGATGACTTTGAGTCGACGATGACCTAGCGAGACGCCGCTATCTTGGTGATAGCCTTCCGCGTCGGGGCCACGATGCGTCAGCGCCGTGGTCATTGCTCGGATTATTTCGTGTGGTGCCGGCTTTGCGTCGGGTCTGCCGGCGTCAGGATGAACGATGCCCGTGATCCCGCACATCTCAGGTGGCCAGCCTTCGAAAAAGGTACTCGATGAACGGTCGCCAGTTCGAACCGAAGTCACACCTCTCGTCAGTGGTCCGCATTAAGGCGACCACTTTGGCAAATGGGGCTCCGCGGTGCAACCGGTAGGAACAAGATGTGCCATTTCTCCTCAAGACCTTGCGCTCGTTGGCGCGGTCAGAAGGCGCGGGTGGGCGGGGTGTATCCTGGTCGGCGGAGCTGGTGCGCATCGAAGAACGTGCGCATCGCGCCGACATAACTGCGGCCCTCAGCGCCCAGCTCGTCGATCAGGTTGCGCTTCTCGCCGGGATCTCGGCTCAGGTCATAGATCTCGACCGTGTGCTGATTGATGTTCTCGATGACTTTTATACCGCTGGGGAAAACCATCACTCGGATCCGCTTGCTGGCGTCGACGACAATTGGACGCTCGAGCTTACGCTCCCCGCCGGACAGATATGGAGCAAGGCTCTCGCCCATGGAGTAGCCGGGCGTCGGAAGGTCGAAGAGGTCGAGAATTGTCGGACTTAGGTCCATCAGCGATACCGGCGCCCCGACACGCCGAGGTGGGATGTTGGGAGCCTGGATGATCAGCGGCACCCGTACGACCTCCTCGTATGCGGTGTTGGCATGATACCTCACGCCATGCTCGCGAAAGGACTCGCCGTGGTCGCCGGACACGATGAGAATGGTGCGCTCGTCCAGCCCCGAGGTCGCCAGGTATCTGCGGATCCTGCCGATCGCTAGATCGACCATTCGCACCTCGCGGACATAACGCTCATAGGGCGTGCCCTTTTTGCCCGCGAGGTTGTAGGGCGCATGAGGGTCGACGAAATGCGTGTACAAGAGCGTGGACCCATCGACGCCCTCTTCTAGCCGCTTGATGATCGCGGTAGCGACCTTGTTCGCGCGCTCGTAGTCCCTGCCGGGACGCAGCTCTTCGTCGAAGCCCACGCCGACACCGTAGTACTCGCCCAATCCCCACAGGGCCGGCATGTTGATGGTGCGCACGTCCGCGGCGTCAAGCAGATGGGCGAGACGTGGGGTGGCGTCTTCGTAAGGGAAGTAGCCTTTCCCGTCGGGGTTGGTGAAGTACAGTGACGAGTAGTACTTGCCGGTGAAAATGGAGATGAAGGAAGTGATCGTCGAGGTTGCCGGTGCGCGGGTCTGAGTGAACAGCAACGCATCGTTGGCAAGGGAATGAAGTTCGGGGAGGGCGGCCCGGTGTTTTTCGTCCTCGACCAACTCGGCACGCAACGCGTCCACGAATAGCAGCAGCACCAGAGGTTGCTTCGGAGGGGAGTAGGCGCCAGTGGGCGGAACCTCAGCCAAGTGATCGCGTGGCAGAAACCATGGCGAACGGGAGGAAAGATAAGTAGAAGCGCCGGTGCCTGCCGGATAGAGCCGTGCGACGAAAGGCGTGACCACCGAGCCCGAATTGCGGAACAGCTCTCGCCAGACGGACTGACTGGGAGGCAGGACGTAGGCCGCGCCGGCCGCGACGGCGACAGCCAGGAAGGCCAGCGTGCGGCTGCGCCCTCGGAGCCGAGAGGGGCGCACGAGTCCTGAGACCGCGGCGCCGATGAGCCCTGCGGCGCACCAGGCGGTGAGGAAGTGGATCCCTGGATAGTCGCCCAACAACACGAGGTGGTTGAGGACCTGCGCGCACGTGGCGATGGCGATCGCGAGCCAACGCCA
>Ga0209567_10000524_pt1 | contig 20878 bp, 20 predicted proteins | sample COG_12_FD_184756 | JGI IMG/M metagenome (GOLD analysis project Ga0209567, IMG submission 184756) | Pelagic marine sediment microbial communities from the LTER site Helgoland, North Sea, for post-phytoplankton bloom and carbon turnover... | ecosystem: Environmental > Aquatic > Marine > Neritic...
CAGCACGATCCGGGTGTGCCCGCCGGACTGTTCCTGCACCCATAACGCCACATTGGCCGGGCTGCGGCCGACGGTAATGACCAGGTCCGGCCACGGGGGGGCGAGCGGCGCGGAGCGTTCACGGTCTATGTGATAGAGCGTCGGCCCGACCCTGGCTTTGCCGAATACAAAGGGTTCGAGGACCTTGATACGCTTGAGTTCGCAACGCCAGCCTGGCGACGTCTCCAGCGCCTCGGCGATGGTTTCTACCTGACCGTTGTCGCCCTTTTTATCGCCAAGCAGCAGCCAGATGACGGGCTGTTGCTCAGACAGCGACACTGTCAGACTGCGAAGAATGCGGGGTGAAGTTGTTATAGCCGAGTGTCGGCGACAAATGTGTGTTTACCAGCTGTTCCAGCTCATCCGCCTGCCCGGGGGTGAAGTAATCCCGGTAGCCACCGACCTTGGCACGGCGTACCTTGAAGCTTTCGGGGTCCTTCGGGTTGCGTAATGTGAGCCCACCGGAGCGGAAGAAGCCCTCGCTTTCCAGTTTGCGCAGATTGTCAAAGGAGCCAAAGTCGACGGCGGCCTTGATCTCCTCGTCACTGAATCTGTCACCCATCAGCCCGGTGATCTGTCTGAGGACGGAAGCCGGATCGGCGCGTAAGGCTTCGTAGCTGGTGAGCAGCGTCTTGTCCAGTGCGGCGAGGTTGCGCTCCCAGTAGTTCAGGAATTCGATCAGCGAGGGCAGGCCAATGTCGCTGTGCCGCACAAAATCCCACATCTCGATAGTGTGCCGTTCGATGGGGTGATCGATAGCGGCGTTGATCAGTTCCTGCTTGTGTGCCGACTGGCGCCTGGTGAACTGGAAAAACCAGGAAACGGCGATATCGAGGGGATTGCGCGCCAGCAGTACCACCGGCTTGTGTTTCAGCGCGGAATCCGGCGCTTCCGGGGTAAGCTGGTCGCCCACCGCGCGTTCATAGCTGTACCAGCCGTTGGTGGCGGCAAAGCGGGGGATATCCGGGTTGCGGTCCGCGAGCGCCGGGTACTTGGCGAAATCCTCGGCTGCAATGCCGTGGCGTATACCGTACAGGCGGGTCAGCATCACCTTGAGCCAGGTGTTGCCGCTTTTCGGATGGGCGATAATCAGTAACTGGGAGCGGCGGGCGATATCGACTTCAAGCTTGCCAAGCAGGCGCTTTCGTAAGGGCACGCGCAGTTGCTTTGGCAGTATTGCCGTGGGTCCGATAATCATCGCCTTTTTCGCATTGTCGCTGAAGAGTGTCATGCCGTCTCGAACCTGCATCTGCAAAAATGGCGCATTATACCGGCTTTTTACCGGTTGCCGTCGGGCTTTTGCCGATCTTTCGGCCAACGCCGCTTGGTGCACATCCATTGCTGCGGCTGTTCACGAATCCACGATTCAAATAAGGTATTGATCTTTCGTGTCATTTGCAGAGCCTTGTCGTGCGTGTCTGCGGTCTCGTCATCTGGCCTCACGGCCTCGTGGATAATGACGCGGAAACGGACGCCTTTAAGCCGCTGAATCTGGATCGGGATCAGGTCGCAGTCAAAGCGCAAGGCCAGCTGGGCGGGGGTGATCGATGTCAGCATGTCGCGCCCGAAGAAGGGCACGGGTTCGCCGCTATCGACCCGCTGGTCCACGATCAGTCCAACAGAAGTGCCCTGTTTCAGGCAGCGCATGAGGTGGCGGCCGGCGCCGTCCCGCTCCACCAGCCCGCAACCGAGAGACTGACGGGCCCGGTACAACATCCGGTCCATGTGCGGATTCTGCAGCTGCGTATAGACCGCGGTCGCCGGAATGCCGAGGTGCGTAAGAGTGCCGGCTGCGATTTCCCAGTTTGCCAGGTGTGCGGAGACGAACACCGCGGGCTTGCCCGTTTTGCGGAACACCTGTGGATCACATCGCATGACGACTTCCAGGCGCTGTTCCGCCTCGCGATGGCAAATGGTGCCCAGGTGAGGATATTCGGCGAGTACCGAGCCCAGGTTGCCCCATATATCGCGAACCAGTTCATCGATGTCCGCGGCATTCTTTTCGGGGAACGCATTTTCCAGATTACGGCGGATGTGGCGCGTCTTGTCCATGCGCGGACCCAGTCTGCGCATCAGTCTGCGCCCAACGCTGGAGGCCAGGTCCGGTGAGAGTAGCCGACTCAGGCCGCCAAGCAGCCCGACCAGGCCGCCTTCGACAGCCCATAGCAGTTGCAACAGACGTGGCGAGTGATCCGCATGCTTGTCGCTTAAAAAAAGCTTCGCCAAAACTGCCTGACCTTTAATTGCTTGCTACCGGGTTCCGGGGCGAGCCTATTTTGCGGGATGACGCTGACAATGGCCAGAGCGATTAAATCATTGCCTTGGTAAATGGTCTACCCGGGTTTAAAATCCGCGCATCTGCTACAAAGAGGGTACTGAAGTGGAGAACTGTGTATTTATTCAAGCTAATGACAAGCAATTTGTCGGCGCACTGGTTGCCGAGTATGCACTGCGTCGCAACTCCAGACACAACGACAAATTCGACATCCGCATCATGAATTACGATGATTTTCCCTTCCTGCGTGCACGGGAAGGGCAGATGTACCTGCGCGATGGTGGCAAACGCCAGTGGGTCAGGGACGACTTGCAGTCGTTTACGCCCACCCGCTTTCTGCCGCCCCAGCTAATGGCTTACCAGGGCCGCGCCGTGGTCATCGATCCGGATGTGTTTGCCCGCGCGGATATCTGGGATCTCCTCGCGCGCGATATGATGGGCAAGGCTATTCTGTGCCGACCGAAGTCCGGTTCCAAGGGCAAACGCGGGTGTCTGGCCACCAGTGTCATGTTGCTGGATAACGCCAAGCTGGGGCACTGGAAGGTCGAGGAACAGTTCAACGACATGTTTACCTTCAAGCGTGATTACATGAACTGGGTGTGCCTGAAGTATGAAAATCCGGACAGCATTGGTTTCTTCGAACCGGAATGGAACGATTTCGACCGTCTCACTGAAAAAACCCGCATGCTGCATACCACCAAGCGCAAGCATCAACCCTGGAAGACCGGTCTTCCAGTCGACTATCGCGCCGCCGATACCTTTCGGCTGTTCCCGCCGAAGCACTGGATCCGCCGTGCGCGGCGTGCGCTGTTCGGTGACTATGGCTTTGCCGGCACCTACAAGCAGCACCCGGACCTGAACCAGGAACATTATTTCTTCGGTTTGTTACAGGAATGTCTGGCTAAAGGTGTTGTCAGCGAGACCATGCTGCGCGAAGAAATGGCGAAAAACCATATCCGCCACGACGCCTTCGAGGTGCTCGAGCGGACCCCGCCACTGGCCGCGTGACAATTTAGGAGCCAGATGCCCGGGAATCGAGTTCAGCCGTGTTGTCCGCGGTTTGTTGCGCCCGCGCATAACCGAAAAACGCTGACAGGTTTTCAGCGACATAGGCATCGATCTGTTTCACCTGCAGATCGTCGAAATAATCCTTGTAACCCCCCACCTTGGCGCGACGGACCTTGTAGCTGTTGGGGTTCGAGCGGTCCTTGGGGACCATACGTCCACCGCTCAGCCAGAAGGTCCTTTTTTCTTCCATTTTCTTCATGTTTTCGTAGGAGGAGAACGCCACGGCAGCCTGGATATCTGCATCGCTTGCCGGAGCGTCCATGAACTTGACCAGTTTTTCAAGCGCCTCAACGGGCTTTTCCTTCAGGTCCTCGTAACGTAACAGGAAGAAATCGTCCATGTGCGCTGCTTCCCGTGCCCACAGCTCCAGGAAACCGATGACCCACTTAAGGCCGGTATCGGATGTCATGACAAAGTCGAACAGGGAGATGTCCGAGTTTTCTTCGGGGTATTTATTGATGGCCCGCTTGCTGGATTTCAAACGGTACTTCCACTGAAAAAACTGTGACACCGCAACGTCTCGCGGGTCACGGGCGAGCAGGACCACTTTTTTCCCATAGAAATCGACTTTGGAATCTGTGTGCCCGGTATAGTTTCCGATGTAGTTGTCGTGGGTGAAGAACATGCGCGGAATGGCATTGTTCATGTTGTGGAAGTTATCGAACCCGATCAGGGCGCGTTTGGGAAGACTATACATCTGCTGGTAAAGGCCGGACAGCATCACGCGCAACCAGGTGCGGCCGCTCTTGCCGAAAGACACGAAGACAATATCCGCGCGCTGCAGTTTGCGGAACTGTTCGCGGCCGCGCAGTTTGCGTTCCGCCGCGAGTTTGCGCTCTTCCGGGTAAAGAACCATCAATGTTCTGAGGGTCTGGCGGGTGAATTTTTTCCAGGCTGTGTGCAGCGCCTGGTTTCCGGAATGGAATAGGTATGACATGGTAAAACCAAGTAAAAGTGACGCGTGAGACTACGCGGACGTGCCGGCGAATTCAAGTCCCGTTGCATTGACCCGGATCCGGTGTTTCCCGTCCAGGCGTCCCCGCCAGGGGTCTACTTTTGGCGCCTAAAGCGCCTACTTTTGGCGCCTAAAGCGCCTACTTTTGGCGCCTAAAGCGCCTACTTTTGGTGCTCTACCTCCTGCATCCATACAGTCGTTGCGGCTAACTGCTTCCCGGCCTGCAGAGTGGGGTATTATGAGTGACGGGGGACGCTTCTGCCCCCACTCTCGCATGGTTTTTTTTATGGGCCCAGAAGCATAACTTAAGTTATTGATTTGTCGTAAAAAGCTTTCATTCGCTGTGCTTGACACTTTTCAGTCAACTGGCCTAGACTGCGGATCTCTTCAAGATCGCGTCAAACAAAACAATCTGCCTGTAACCGGGCACGTCGAGGGTGGCATGCTGGAAAATTATTTACCGGTTCTGATCTTTATTGCCATTGGCATTGGAACAGGGCTGGTGATGACCTTGCTGGGCTTTCTGCTCGGGACGAGGAAACCGGACAGCGAAAAGCTCTCACCTTACGAATGCGGCTTCGAGGCCTTCGAGGATACACGCATGCGTTTCGACGTGCGTTTCTATCTGGTCGCTATTCTGTTCATAATTTTCGATCTCGAAATTGCCTTCCTGTTCCCCTGGGCGGTAGTACTCGACGAAATCGGCTGGTTCGGTTACTTCGCCATGATGATCTTCCTCGGCATCCTGGTAATCGGCTTCATCTACGAATGGATGAAGGGAGCCCTGGAATGGGAATAGAAGGTGTCCTCGAAGAAGGTTTCATCACTACGTCCGCGGATAAGCTGATCAACTGGGCGCGCACCGGTTCGCTGTGGCCCATGACTTTCGGTCTGGCTTGCTGCGCGGTAGAGATGATGCAGGCCGGCGCCGCGCGTTACGATCTGGACCGTTTTGGTGTGGTGTTTCGCCCCAGTCCGCGCCAGTCTGATGTCATGATCGTGGCAGGTACCCTGTGCAACAAGATGGCACCTGCACTGCGCAAAGTCTATGACCAGATGTCTGAACCGCGCTGGGTGATTTCCATGGGTTCTTGTGCCAATGGTGGGGGTTATTACCACTATTCCTATTCGGTGGTGCGCGGTTGTGACCGCATTGTACCGGTGGATATCTATGTGCCGGGTTGCCCGCCGACCGCGGAAGCGCTGCTGTATGGAATATTGCAGCTGCAGAACAAAATACACCGCACCAATACCATCGCCCGTTAAAAGAGATTGCAATGCGCGTCAAGGATCTTTTCAGCCGCTTACAGGAACGCTTTGGCGACACGTTGCAGGACGCCGGCCTTGCCGCGCACGAGGTGACGGTTGAAATCGCCCCACCGGACGTATTCAGCACGTTTACTGCGCTGCGCGATGAGGCTGATTTCGGGTTCGATCAGTTAATGGATATCTGTGGTGTGGACTACCTGGCCTACGGCAAGGGCGAGTGGGTGACTGAAGAATCCAGTGCTACCGGTTTCAGCCGCGGAGTAGACGCCGACAGTGCCGGCCGTTTGCCAGTTCTGGAGGAGGAGTTGTCGCTGGAGACGCCGCAGACAGAGCGGCGTTTTGCTGCGGTTTACCACCTGTTGTCGGTAGCCAATAACCAGCGCCTGCGTATCAAGGTTTTTGCCGTGGATGATCAGCTGCCCATTGTTCCGTCGGTGATCGATATCTGGAGCAGCGCCAACTGGTTTGAACGCGAGGCCTTCGACCTGTATGGCATCATGTTCGAGGGGCATCCGGATCTTCGCCGGATTCTCACCGACTATGGCTTTATCGGACATCCGTTCCGCAAGGACTTCCCCTTGACGGGTAATGTTGAAGTGAAATATGACCCCGAAAAGCGGCGGGTCGTCTATCAGCCGGTCAGCATTGAACCGCGGGTGCTGGTGCCGCGCGTGATACGCGCTGAAGGTAGTGTGGAAGAAACGCCCGTTGAAGAACCCAGCGTGGCTGAGCAAGAAGCCCAGGAGAGTTAACCGCGAAGGACGCTAAGGTCGCGAAGGTGTTTTATGTTGATTTTTGGATTTAGAGAACAGAGCAATTGGGTGAGAAATAGCACCTGCGTGCATAAGGGCCGGGGGGTTCCCGTATTTGCCCCTTCATTTGACGTTTCGCGTCCTTCGCGGTATTAATTTAGGCCAGATCAACTACGATGCCGGAAATACGCAATTACACCCTGAACTTCGGTCCCCAGCACCCCGCGGCGCACGGTGTGTTGCGCATGGTGCTGGAACTGGATGGCGAAACGGTGCAACGCGCCGACCCGCATATCGGCCTGTTGCATCGCGCCACTGAGAAGCTGGCTGAAAGCAAGCCCTACAATCAGAGCATCGGTTACATGGACCGGCTCGATTATGTTTCCATGATGTGCAACGAACACGGTTACGTCATGGCCATCGAGAAGCTGCTGGGTGTCGAGGTGCCGGTTCGTGCCCAGTACATCCGTGTGATGTTCGATGAGATCACCCGCATTCTGAATCACCTGTTGTGGCTGGGAGCGCACGGGCTCGACATCGGCGCAATGACGATATTCCTGTATACCTTCCGTGAGCGCGAAGACCTGATGGATGTCTACGAGGCGGTATCCGGTGCACGCCTGCATGCGACTTATTATCGCCCGGGTGGTGTGTACCGTGATCTGCCGGATCGCATGCCGCAATACCAGGTATCCAGGTGGCACGGCCAGAAAGATGTGGATCGGCTGAACAGCAACCGTCAGGGCTCCCTGCTGGATTTCATAGAGGATTTCACCGACCGTTTTCCGGCCTGTGTCGATGAATATGAAACCCTGCTGACCGACAACCGTATCTGGAAACAGCGGACCGTGGGCATCGGTGTGGTAACACCGGATCGTGCCAAACAACTCGGATTGACCGGCCCCATGATCCGCGGTTCGGGTATTGCCTGGGATCTGCGCAAGAAGCAGCCCTATGAAGTCTATGACAAGATGGATTTCGATATTCCGGTGGGTGTAAACGGTGACAGCTATGACCGTTACCTGGTGCGCGTCGAGGAGATGCGCCAGTCCAACCGTATCATTAAACAGTGTGTCGACTGGCTGCGTAAAAACCCCGGACCGGTGATGGTGGGCGATTACAAGGTGGCGCCGCCAGGGCGTGAAGAAATGAAAGCGGACATGGAAGCGCTAATCCACCACTTCAAATTGTTTACCGAGGGTTACTGTGTACCGGAAGGCGAAGTGTATAGCGCACTGGAACACCCCAAGGGCGAATTCGGTGTCTACCTGATTTCCGACGGTGCCAACAAACCGTATCGTGTAAAGATCCGTGCCCCGGGTTTTGCGCACATGGCTGCCATGGATGAAATGGCACGCGGCCACATGCTGGCCGATGTGGTGACCATCATCGGCACCATGGACATCGTGTTTGGTGAGGTTGATCGTTGAGGTCGGGCACAGTGTTGAAATTGATAGAGTGCAAGAGATGACAGCGGCAGAACAGAAAACAGAGCGCTATGAAATACCCGCCGAGATCGCGACCGAGATCGATCACTGGCTGGCCAAGTATCCGGCCGACCAGAAGCAGTCGGCGGTCTTGTCTGCGCTGCACGCTATTCAGCACCGGGAAGGCTATGTGACGGTGCCGCAGATGAATGCGGTCGCCGCCTATCTCGACATGCCGCCGGTATCGGTTTACGAGGTGTCGTCGTTCTATTCGATGATCGAGACACAGCCGGTAGGCCGCAACACGGTGGCTTTCTGCAATAACATATCCTGCATGTTGTGCGGTGCCGATGAACTCGTCGAACACGTGGAAAACAAACTCGGCATCAGGCTGGGCGAAAGCACGCCGGATGGGCGCATTTATCTCAAGGCCGAAGAGGAATGCCTGGCGGCGTGCGTGGGTGCACCCATGATGGCGGTGAACGGCCACTATCACGAGAATCTGACCATCGAAAAGCTGGATCAGATTTTGGACGGTCTGGAGTAAGGCATGACAAACCAGGTCTGTTTTACAACGCTGCAATTTGAGGAACCCTGGACACTTGAGAACTATCTCAAGACCGGGGGTTATGATGCCTGGAAAAAAATCCTCGCGGAGAAGACCTCACCCGAGGACATCATCGAAGAAGTCAAGAGTTCCGCCTTGCGTGGCCGCGGCGGTGCAGGATTTCCGACCGGCCTGAAGTGGAGTTTCATGCCGCGCACCGCGCCGGGTCAGAAGTACATTGTCTGTAATTCAGATGAATCCGAACCGGGTACCTGCAAGGACCGCGATATTATCCGTTACAACCCGCATGCGCTGATCGAAGGCATGGCGATCGCCGGTTATTCCATGGGTGCGACGGTGGGTTATAACTACATGCGTGGCGAATTTCATCACGAGCCTTACGAGCGTTTTGAACAGGCTTTGCAGGAAGCCTACCAGGCCGGCTTGCTGGGCAGGAATCTGCAAGGCTCGGGTATCGATTTCGATTTGTACAGTCACCTGGGTGCGGGTGCGTATATCTGCGGTGAGGAAACCGCCTTGTTGAATTCGCTGGAAGGTAAAAAGGGCCAGCCACGTTTCAAGCCACCGTTCCCGGCCAACTTCGGTTTGTACGGCAAGCCCACCACCATCAATAACACCGAAAGCCTGGCATCGGTCCCCGCTATAATGCGTAACGGTGGCGAGTGGTTTCTGGAGCTGGGCAGGCCCAACAACGGCGGTGAAAAAATCTGGTGTGTGTCCGGTCATGTCAACAAACCGGGTAACTATGAGATACCGCTAGGTGCGCCGTTCAAGGAACTGCTGGAACTGGCCGGCGGTGTTCGTGACGGTCATCAACTCAAGGCGGTGATTCCCGGCGGCTGTTCCATGCCGGTGATGCCCGCTGATGTCATTATGGAAACCGACCTGGATTACGATTCTCTATCCAAGGCAGGTTCGGCACTGGGGTCTGCGGGTATGATCGTGATGGACGATTCCACCTGCATGGTGAAGGCTCTGATGCGTATTTCGCGGTTCTATTATGCCGAATCCTGCGGTCAGTGTACGCCGTGCCGCGAAGGTTGTGGCTGGATGTACCGAGTGATCAAGCGCATCGAAGAAGGGCGGGGCTGCATGGAGGACATCGATCTGCTGGAGAGTGCGGCGGGCCAGATTGAAGGCCATACCATCTGCGCATTCGGCGATGCCGCCGCCTGGCCGGTGCAGAGTTTTATCAAGCATTTCCGTCATGAGTTTGAATATCACGTCAAGCACAAGAACTGTATGCCCGGCACCAGCAGTCACCGTGCCGCTGGATCGAAGGGAGCCGCTGCATGAGTGCCAAGCCGGACACCGTGGCCGATGACATGCTGACCGTCGAAATTGACGGTACCGAGTATCAGGCGCGCAAAGGTGCGATGATTATCGAGGTGACCGATGCGAACGGTATCACTGTCCCGCGCTTTTGCTATCACAAGAAACTGCCGGTAGCCGCCAACTGCCGCATGTGCCTGGTGGAAGTGGAGAAGGCTCCCAAGCCCCTGCCCGCCTGTGCGACGCCGGTGATGGATGGCATGAAGATCAGCACCCGTTCCGACTATGCGAAAAATGCGCAGCGTGCGGTGATGGAATTCCTGCTCATCAACCACCCGCTGGATTGCCCGATTTGCGATCAGGGTGGTGAATGTGAATTACAGGATGTCGCGCTGGAATACGGCCGCGGTGTCTCCCGTTTCAGCGAAAAGAAAAGGGTCGTAAGGGACAAGGATTTCGGCGCCCTGATTGCTTCCGATATGACGCGTTGTATTCATTGCACGCGTTGTGTGCGTTTCTTGCAGCACATTGCCGGTTTCAAGGAAATGGGTGGCATGGGCCGTGGTGAAAATGTCGAGATCGGCACCTACATCCAGCACAACATCGAATCCGAATTGTCGGGTAACATCATCGATGTCTGCCCGGTTGGTGCACTGACCTCCAAGCCGTTCCGCTTTACCGCACGCGCCTGGGAAATGGAGCAGGCCGCCTCGATAGCGGCGCATGATTGTGTCGGTTCCAACCTGTATCTGCACACACGCCGTGGCAAGCTGATGCGGGCCGTTCCCAGGGAAAACGAGGCTATCAATGAAGTCTGGTTGTCAGACCGTGACCGTTTCGCCTATCCGGGCGTGAACAGCGCCGATCGCCTCGAACAGCCGATGATCAAGAAAGTCAGCGGCTGGCAGGCGGTCGATTGGGAAGAAGCCCTGCACGTTGTGGCGCAGGCCTTTCGTGATCGCGTCGAAAATCAGGGCGCTGATCAGTTTGGGCTTCTGGTGTCGCCCAGCGCCACACTGGAAGAACAGGTATTGGTGAACCGGCTTGCCGAGGGCCTCGGTGTCAGCAATATCGATCATCGTCTGCGCCAGACCGATTTCAGTGGCCAGCAGGATCAGCCGCTGTTCCCGTTCCTCGGGCAGAGCATCGAGGATCTTGAAAATGTCGAGGCCGCCCTGATCGTCGACGGTAACCCGCGCAAGGACCAGCCGATCATCGGTCACCGTTTACGCAAGGCGGCCGAGGCGGGCGCCAGCGTCATGTTCATCAATTCCGTCGATTACGCTTACACCTTCAAAACAGCACACAAGGCCATTGTAACGCCGGGCCGGCTGGTGCAGTCGCTGGCCGGTGTGGCGGCGGCGCTGCTGCAGAGCAAAAAAGCGCGTGCACCGCGAGCGCTGCAATCGGTGATCGATCAGACCCTGCCGGATGCCACCGAGCAGGCCATGGCGTCTGCCTTGAGTAAAGCGGGGCAGGCCACCATTCTCCTCGGTCTGGGTGCCGGTATGCACCCGGCCTTTTCCACTCTGCGTGCTCTGGCGGTACTGATTGCCGAGTTGAGCGGGGCGAAGCTGGGTTTTCTGTCTGATGGCGCCAACAGTGCCGGTGCCTGCCTGGCCGGTGTATTGCCCCATCGTAGCGCCGGTGGTCGGGCCAGAGAAAACCCCGGCTTGAACGCTGCACAGATGATCGATCAGCCACTGAAAAACTATCTGCTGCTTGGTATCGAGCCGGAATTTGATTGTGCCAATGGCGCCCGGGCACTGGCCGCGATGCAGCAGGCCGAGCTGGTCGTCGCCTTGACGCCTTACATGACGGAACGTATGCGCGAGTACGCCGATGTTTTACTGCCGATGAACTGTTTCTCCGAAACCTCGGGCACCTTTGTGAACTGCGAAGGCCGCTGGCAGAGCTTTACCGCGGTATCGCGTGCACCAGCCGGCAGCCGGCCCGGCTGGAAGGTGTTACGCGTTCTGGGTAACCTGCTCGAGCTGGATGGATTCGACCAGACCTCTTCGCAACAGCTTCGTGATTCTCTGGGCCAGCTGCTCGGTGATGTCACAGTGAATAACACGCACTGTGGTGAGTTTGTCGGTTACCTGGAAAGCGGCGGCGGCTTGCAGCGCATCGATTATTTGCCCATGTATGCCGTCGATAGCATGGTTCGCCGCGCCATCGCCCTGCAGGAAACACCCGATGCCGATGTCGCCAGTGTGTGTCTGAATCCTGCCGATGCTTCCCGACTGGGCCTGTCGGACGGTGACAGGGCGGTGGTGCTGCAGGGTGACGCGGATGCAGATATGGATGTCCTTGTGACTGACAGTATCGCCGAAGGCTCGGCGTTGATATCGCAGGCCATTGAAACAACCCTTGAACTCGGCGCACCGTTCGGTTCGGTACAGATTAAGAAGGCATCATGACTGAGACCAGCTCACTCATCGACTGGATTATTACCGGCGGCATTATTCTGGCCAAGATTCTGATCATCGTAGTGCCGTTGATGCTCTGTGTCGCCTACCTGACGTATGCCGAGCGCAAGATCATCGGTTATATGCAGCTGCGTATCGGGCCCAACCGGGTTGGGCCGCGTGGCTGGTTGCAGCCCATTGCGGATGCGGTCAAGTTGATGTTCAAGGAAGTCATCATTCCCGCCAAGTCCAATTATTACCTGTTTGTCATTGCCCCCACTCTGGTGATAGGGCCGGCGCTGGCGGCCTGGGCGGTGATCCCCTTTGATGACGGCCTGGTGCTGGCCGATGTGGATGCCAGCCTGTTGTATATCCTGGCGCTGACGTCTGCCGGTGTCTACGGTGTCCTTATTGCCGGTTGGGCATCGAACTCGAAATATGCCTTCCTCAGCACCATGCGCAGCGCTGCGCAGATCGTCTCCTATGAGATCGCCATGGGTTTTGCGCTGGTCGGTGTGCTGATGGCCGCAGGCAGCATCAACCTCGGCGATATCGTGTTGGCACAACAGGGCAGTCTGTTGCACTGGTACTGGCTGCCCCTGCTGCCCCTGTTCGTGATCTATTTCATATCCGGTGTGGCTGAAACCAACCGGGCGCCATTTGACGTGGCGGAGGGTGAATCGGAGATCGTAGCCGGTTTCCACGTGGAATATTCGGGTATGGCGTTTGCCGTGTTCTTTCTCGCTGAATACGCCAACATGATCCTGATCGCGACCCTGGCGGCGTTGATGTTCATGGGTGGCTGGCTGTCGCCGTTTGAGGGAATCCCGCTGCTGGAACCGATGTTTGACTGGGTGCCCGGCATGCTGTGGCTGATCGCCAAAACGGCCTTGTTCCTGCTGTTTTTCCTCTGGTTCCGCGCCACCTTCCCGCGATACCGCTATGACCAGATCATGCGTCTGGGCTGGAAGGTGTTTATTCCGCTGACCATAGTCTGGCTGGTGGTGGAAGGTGCTGCCGTTGTGGGTGGCCTCGGTCCCTGGTTCGATTGAGCTTAATACCATGCAAGCGATAAAGCACTATGTAAAAAGTCTGCTGCTCTGGGAGCTGCTCAAGGGGATGCAGCTGACCGGGAAACACCTGTTTTCGAAAAAAATCACCGTGCAGTACCCGGAAGAAAAGACACCGCAGTCGCCCCGTTTCCGCGGTCTGCATGCCTTGCGCCGTTATCCGAACGGTGAAGAACGCTGCATCGCCTGCAAGCTGTGCGAGGCTGTCTGTCCGGCGCTGGCGATCACCATCGAAGCCGAGCCGCGCGCCGATGGCACGCGTCGTACCACGCGTTATGACATCGACCTGTTTAAATGTATTTACTGTGGATTCTGTGAGGAGTCCTGCCCGGTGGATTCCATCGTGGAAACGCGTGTGTACGAGTATCACTTCGAAAACCGTGGTGAGAACATCATGACCAAGGACAAACTGCTGGCCATGGGTGACAAGTACGAAGAGCAGATTGCAGCCGACCGGGCAGCAGATGCCGCGTTCAGGTAACCAATATGACGTTTGAGAAACTGGTTTTTTACATATTTGCAGCGATCCTGGTGTTTGCCGCCACGCGCGTCATTACCGTACGTAACCCGGTACACGCTGCGCTGCACCTGGTGCTGGCCTTTTTCACCTGTGCAGGGCTGTGGCTGTTGCTGGAAGCCGAGTTCCTGGCGATCACGCTGGTGCTGGTCTATGTGGGTGCCGTCATGGTGCTGTTCCTGTTCGTGGTGATGATGCTGGATATCAACACCGCGCCGCTCAGGGAAGGTTTTATCCGCTACCTGCCGGTGGGGTTGACGGTAGCAGCCCTGATGATCCTGGAAATGTACCTGGTGCTGCGCAGCAAGTACTTCGATGCCGAGAGCATGCCCGCGCCGCCACGGCGTGCCGCGGATTACAGTAACACCCGCGAGCTGGGCAGTGTGCTGTATACCGATTATGTCTACGCGTTCGAAATTGCCTCCGTCATTCTTGTCGTGGCGATTATCGCGGCTATAGCCCTGACGCTGCGCAAGCGGCCGGAGACCAAAATGCAGAATCCCGCCGAGCAGGTCAAGGCGCGGAGTACGGACCGTGTACGGCTTGTGAAGATGGAGGCGGAAACAAAGGACTGAATTCAGGTTCTTCGTCAAAATATTATGTTGCTTTCTGATTTTCTGATTTTGGGTGCGGTGTTGTTCGGGCTGAGTGTGGCCGGGATTTTCATCAACCGCAAGAACGTGATCATTCTGTTGATGGCCATCGAACTGATGTTGCTGGCCGTCAACATGAACTTTATCGCGTTTTCGCATTTTCTCGGCGATATCTCCGGTCAGGTGTTCGTGTTCTTTATCCTGACGGTGGCGGCGGCCGAAGCGGCAATCGGGCTGGCGATTCTGGTCGTGCTGTTCCGTAACCGCCAGACGATCAATGTCGATGATCTGGATGAATTGAAAGGATAAGCGCTGTGGAGAATGTCTATCTCGCCATTGTTCTTGCGCCGTTGCTGGGCGCCATTGTAGCCGGTCTGTTCGGTACGGTGATAGGACGTGCCGGCGCGCACTGGGTGACCATCCTCGGCGTGGCAACATCGTTTGTGCTGTCGCTGGTGGTGTTCGATCACATCGTCATCAACGGCGCGGAGACCTTCAACGGCCCGGTTTATACCTGGATGGTATCGGACGGGATCGACATGCAGATCGGCTTCCTGGTCGACAAGCTGACCACCCTGATGATACTGGTGGTGAGCTTTGTTTCCCTGATGGTGCACATCTATACCATTGGTTACATGAGTGATGACCCCGGTTATCAGCGTTTCTTCAGTTACATCGCACTGTTTACCTTCTCGATGCTGATGCTGGTCATGTCCAATAACTTCCTGCAGCTGTTCTTTGGCTGGGAAGCGGTGGGACTGGTGTCGTATCTGCTGATCGGCTTCTGGTACCAGCGTCCGTCGGCGATTTTCGCCAACCTGAAGGCATTCCTGGTGAACCGCGTCGGCGACTTCGGTTTCCTGCTCGGTATCGCCGCCATCGTCATGTTTTTCAATACACTGGATTATGCCGAGGTGTTTGCCGCGGCACCGTCGATGGCCGGTGCCTCGATCGAAGTCTTCGCAGGTACGCAGTGGTCGGCAATGACGGTGATCTGCATTCTGCTGTTTATCGGCGCCATGGGTAAATCGGCCCAGGTTCCGTTACACGTCTGGCTGCCCGATTCCATGGAAGGCCCGACACCGATTTCCGCGCTGATCCACGCCGCCACCATGGTGACGGCCGGTATCTTCATGGTGGCACGTATGTCACCGTTGTTCGAGCTGTCGGAAACCGCGTTGAGTTTTGTGCTGGTGATCGGTTCCATTACCGCGCTGTTCATGGGTTTCCTCGGCCTGGTGCAGAACGACATCAAGCGGGTAGTCGCCTATTCAACGCTGTCGCAGCTGGGTTATATGACAGTGGCGCTGGGCGCCTCGGCCTATGCCGCCGGGATTTTCCACCTCATGACCCACGCCTTTTTCAAGGCCCTGCTGTTCCTGGCTGCGGGGTCGGTGATTATTGCCATGCACCACGACCAGGATATGCGCAACATGGGCGGCTTGCGCAAGTACATGCCCATCACCTGGATTACCTCCCTGGTCGGTTCACTGGCGCTGATAGGCACGCCCTTCTTTGCCGGCTTCTATTCCAAGGACACCATCATCGAAGCGGTGCACCACTCGCAGCTGCCCGGTGCCGGATTCGCCTACTGGGCGGTGCTGCTGGGTGTGTTTGTGACTGCGCTGTACAGTTTCCGCATGTACTTCATGGTGTTCCACGGACAACCGCGCATGGACGATCACACCAGGGAGCACCTGCACGAGACACCCTGGGTGGTTACTGTGCCGCTGATCCTGTTGGCCATCCCCTCGGTGATTTCCGGCTACCTGATTGACCCGGTGGTGTTCGGAGATTATTTCGACGGTGTCATCCACGTATTGCCCGGGCACGATGTGATTGGCGAAATGGCCGGGCACTTCCACGGTCCACTCGCGTTTGTCGGACACGCCCTGGGCGGCCCCGCTGTCTATCTGGCAGCAGCCGGCGTATTCACCGCCTGGTATATCTATATGAAGAATCCGGCTATCGCCGACCAGGCCGCCAAGCGGTTTTCGCATGTCTACAAAGCGCTGGTCAACAAGTACTACGCGGATGATTTCAATCAGACCGTGTTTGCCGGCGGTGCCAGAGGTGCCGGCTGGACACTGTGGAAACTCGGTGATGTGTTGCTGATCGATGGCTTGCTCGTTAATGGCAGTGCAAAACTGGTGGGCTGGGTATCAGGCATTGTGCGTCAGGTACAGACGGGTTACCTGTATACCTATGCATTCAGCATGATTATCGGTTTATTGTTGTTACTGAGCTGGTTTATCTGGTTTGCGCCGGCTACTTGAAAGGTTTTTTATTAATGAATATAACCGCACGCGGTTTCACTAGCGGGACTCGATTGATAGGGACAGTTTGATGACTGAACTGCCGATTTTAAGCTTTGTGATCTGGTTGCCAATCATCGGCGGCCTGCTGGTGCTGGTCAGCGGTGAGCGCGTGAATCCGCGTCCGCTGGCGCTGGCCGTTGCCATGGTCACTTTCCTGACGAGTCTGCTGCTGTACAGCGGTTTTGATAGCAGTACGGCGGACATGCAGTTCGGGGAAAAAGCCGCCTGGGTACCGGTATTCAAAATCTTCTATCACCTGGGCATCGACGGTATTTCCATGCCGCTGATCATCCTCACCACCTTCACCACAGTACTGGTCGTACTGGCCGGCTGGGAAGTGATCAAGGATCGCCCGGCGCAGTACATGGCGGCGTTCCTGATTATGGAAGGCCTGATGAACGGTGTGTTTGCCGCGCTCGACGCCATGCTGTTCTACGTGTTCTGGGAAGGCATGTTGATCCCGATGTTCCTGATTATCGGCGTGTGGGGCGGGCCGCGCCGGGTATACGCGACCATCAAGTTCTTCCTGTATACCTTCCTTGGCTCGGTGTTCATGCTGGTGGCATTGATCTACATGTACACCCAGGGTGACAGTTTTGCCATTCTGGATTTTCATGTCCTGAAACTCGGGCTCACCGAACAGATACTGATATTCCTGGCCTTCCTGCTGGCTTTTGCGGTCAAGGTGCCCATGTGGCCGGTACACACCTGGTTGCCGGATGCGCACGTCGAAGCGCCGACCGGTGGTTCCGTGATCCTGGCAGCCATCATGCTGAAGATCGGTGGCTATGGCTTCCTGCGTTTCAGCCTGCCGATTACCCCGGATGCCAGCCATGAACTGGACTGGCTTATTATCTTCATGTCGCTGACGGCGGTTGTGTATATCGGTTTCGTTGCGCTGGTGCAGCAGGATATGAAAAAACTGATTGCCTATTCGTCCATTGCCCACATGGGCTTTGTTACCCTGGGTTTCTTCCTGGTGTTTACGCTCATGGATAACAACGCCGGCGACACGTCGGGTGCGGTCATGGGGATGGAAGGCGGTATGGTGCAGATGGTCTCACACGGTTTCATTTCCGGTGCCCTGTTCCTCTGCGTGGGCGTTCTGTATGACCGCATGCACAGCCGGCAGATCGCCGATTACGGCGGTGTCGTGAACACCATGCCGGTGTTCGCCGCCTTCATGGTGTTGTTTGCCATGTCCAACGCCGGGCTTCCCGGGACCTCGGGGTTCGTCGGCGAGTTCCTGGTTATCATCGCCAGTTTCAAGGCCAATTTCTGGTTTGCATTCCTGGCGGCGACCACTTTGATTCTGGGTGCGGCTTACAGCCTGTGGCTGGTCAAGCGCGTGGTGTTCGGTGAAGTCGGCAACCAGCAGGTCGCCCAATTGCAGGACATCAACGGACGCGAAGCCCTGATCCTGGGGAGTCTGGCCGCGGTGGTGCTGCTGTTCGGAATCTGGCCGGCGCCGCTGGTTGAAGTGATGCAGACGACCCTGGAAAACCTGGTCGCACACGTGACGGTATCGAAGTTATAAGGAATACGCATGACGCTTGATCCCAGTGAATTTATGGTGATTCTGCCCGAGATCTTCGTGCTCTCGATGACGTGTGTGATCCTGGTGCTGGACCTGTTCCTGAGTGACAAGGAACGGTTTATCAGTTACTGGCTGACGCAGATTACCCTGGTTTTCGCCGCTGTCATTACACTTTCCGTGTCGAACGGGCAGACCGAGCTGGTGTTTTTCGGGACCTATATCGCCGATGCCATGGGCTCGATGCTCAAGGTGTTCATCTACCTGGTCACGGCCCTGGCATTCCTGTATTCACGTCACTACCTGACTGAGCGCGACCTGTTCAAGGGCGAATTCTACGTGCTCGGTCTGTTCGGCATGCTGGGCATGATGGTCATGGTCTCTGCGCACAGCATGTTGACCGTTTATCTGGGGCTGGAACTTCTGTCGCTGTCGCTGTACGCCATGGTTGCCTTTAACCGCGATGCCCATCCTTGTTCAGAAGCGGCCATGAAGTACTTTGTGCTGGGTGCGCTGGCATCCGGTATGCTGCTGTACGGCATGTCCATTCTGTACGGTTTGACCGGCACGCTGGATATAAGCGCTATTGCAATTGCCCTGGGCCAGCAGGAGGCAACGGCTCCACTGGTATTCGCGACAACGTTTGTTGTGGTTGGTCTGGCGTTCAAACTCGGTGCCGTTCCTTTCCATATGTGGGTTCCCGATGTCTATCAGGGGGCGCCAACGCCCGTCACCCTCTACTTGGGCAGCGCGTCGAAAATTGCCGCGTTCGCCATGGTCATGCGACTGCTGGTCGAATCGATGGGTGCATTGCAGTCGGAGTGGCAGGGTATGCTGATTGCCCTGGCTGTATTGTCGCTGGCTATCGGTAACGTGGTCGCGATTGCACAGACCAACCTGAAACGCATGCTGGCCTATTCGACGATTTCACACGTCGGCTTCCTGCTGCTGGGAATTCTGGCTGGCACACAGCAAGGTTATGCCGCCTCGATGTTTTACATTATCACCTATGCGCTGATGGCGGCCGGGGCCTTCGGCATGATTATCCTGCTGAGCCGGGCCGGATTTGAAGCTGATGAAATTGATGATTTCAAGGGGCTCAATCAGCGTAATTCCTGGTTTGCATTCATGATGCTGATTCTGATGTTCTCCATGGCCGGTGTGCCGCCCACCGTCGGCTTCTACGCCAAACTGTCCGTGCTTGAGGCCGTGGTTGATATCGATATGATCTGGCTGGCTGCGGTAGCCGTGTTTTTCTCCGTCATCGGCGCCTTCTACTATATCCGCCTGATCAAGGTCATGTATTTCGATACGGCGGAGGATGAGCAGCCGCTGGCATCGCAGTTCGATCTGCGCCTGGGTCTGACGGCCAATGGTCTGGCGGTCCTGCTGCTGGGTATTTTCCCCGGCGGCCTCATGGCGCTCTGTCATCAGGTCATTTCCTGACTTGTTTTATTGCCGGGAAACCAGACACCACCCGTAAGAGCGGCCTCCCGGCCGCGATCGACGATTGTTTCCAACATCCATTAGTCTGATTGCGGCCAAGGGGCCGCTCCTACACCAGACAGTTTCAAGCATCTCTGATCCACCACACATCCCGTAATGAAAGGGGAATGCAGCATGAACGCCAGTCAGCACCAGGAAATAAAAATCTACAAAGTGTGGGACCTCCCCGTGCGCCTGTTCCACTGGGTCAATTTTCTCAGCGTCATCTCACTCCTGTTTATGGGCTTTATCATGCTCTATAAAAAGGAACTGGGCATCACCAGTCTTGACGCCAAGATCGGCCTCAAGCAGGTGCACGTTATCATCGGCTACGTGTTTGTGGTGAACCTGCTGATGCGTTTCGCCTGGGCGTTTATCGGCAACCGTTACGCGCGCTGGTCCGCCTTCCCGCCGTACCGGGGCGGGCTGTCCGATGCCCGTCGCTATGCGGAAGCCGCGCGGCAGGGACAGCCGCAGGCTTATCTTGGACATAACCTAACCCACTCGGGCGGTTCGCGGTCGCCTTGCTTCTGCTGCTGATGACGACAATGGCGGTTACCGGACTGATGCGCGCCGGCACTGATATTTACTTCCCACCCTTTGGCAGCTGGGTGCAGGGCTATATCGCCGCCGATCAGGTGCCGCCAGCGAGCCTGAAGCCTTATGACGAAACCCAGGTCGATGCAGAGAAATTTCAGGCGATGAAAGCCTTCAAGTCACCGTTCGGCAAAGTGCACCTGTACACCGCTTACACGCTGCTGGGTATCCTCCTGCTGCATATCGCTGCAGTCATCGTCACCGACAAAAGAGAGAGCGGGGCGATCATCTCGGCCATGTTCACCGGTAAAAAATATCTGGGCGGGCCTCCCCGCGATAGCGTTGATCTGGCGTAGCCCGATAAATCCACGCAACCCCTTGCAGGACAGATGCCAACCCTTTAAAATGCGCGCTTCCTGATGCGGGGTGGAGCAGCCTGGTAGCTCGTCGGGCTCATAACCCGAAGGTCGTTGGTTCAAATCCAGCCCCCGCTACCACATTTAGAGACGCCCAGAACCTGACCATACAGGTTCTGGCACTCAGCAAAGATGGTTTCCCCATCTTGAACTATCCGCACCTCGCCAAACAGGTCTGCCAGGGCCTGGCGAGTGGTTTGCGGAGATCCCTTGAAGACTTCCGGTAAATTATCCAGCAGCGCCTTGTAACGCTCGACCATGCGCGGGATCATCATGGGTAAGTCTTCCGGTAATTCCTGAATCTGGTCCTGCAATTCACGTTTCTCAGCTTCTGTGGTCACCAGGCGTGTGCGTAGGGCATCGGACAGGCCC
>Ga0209567_10000525_pt1 | contig 20856 bp, 14 predicted proteins | sample COG_12_FD_184756 | JGI IMG/M metagenome (GOLD analysis project Ga0209567, IMG submission 184756) | Pelagic marine sediment microbial communities from the LTER site Helgoland, North Sea, for post-phytoplankton bloom and carbon turnover... | ecosystem: Environmental > Aquatic > Marine > Neritic...
GTGTATTCCTGTGCGATGTCCATTTCGGCTTTTGCCAGGGATAACTGGGTATTACTGAGCAGGTTGCGAAAGAACGGCCAGTCCCGGTACATTTCGCGCAGCTTTGCCAGTTTGGCAGCATCCTGTTCGGAGTATGCCTGCAGCGCGCTGCCGATACCGTACCAGGCCGGCAGCGTGTGCCGGGACTGCGCCCAGCCGAATACCCAGGGAATGGCTCGAATGGAGTTCTTGGAACGATCCTGCTTTTTTCGATGGCTGGGACGTGAACCGATATTAAGGAGGCCGATCTCCGACACCGGTGTGGCTTCATAGAAGTAATCCAGCAGGCCTTCGCTGCGATCGGTGAGGTCACGATAGGCCTGCTCACCCTTTTCGGCGAGTTGTGCCATGATTGCCGCATATTCTTCCTCGTGGCCTTCTCTGTGTTCCTGTACCACGCTGCGGCTGGCCTTGAGCAACCCGGTGATACCCATGGATAACTCGTACACGGCAGTTTCCTGGTTGCTGTACTTGTCGGACAGCACTTCACCCTGTTCAGTGAACTTGATCTGGCCGTGCACGGTACCTGCCGGTTGGGACAGGATGGCATCGTGGGTGGGACCACCACCACGGCCCAGCGTGCCGCCACGGCCGTGGAACAGGCGGCAGTCGATATCGTGCGCGCGGGCAATACGGATGATCTTTTGCTGGGCTTCGTACAGGTTCCAGCCGGAGGCCAGGATACCACCGTCCTTGCAGGAATCGGAATAACCCAGCATGATCTCCTGCAGGTTGCCGGAGGCTTTGAGCAGTTTGCGGTAGACCGGTTCATCGAGCAAGCGGGTCATGACTTGTTCAATGTTGGTCAGGTCGTCAATGGTTTCGAACAAGGGGCTGATACGAATATGGCAGTACCAGCTGTTTTCCGTGCGCCCGGCCAGTCCGCAAATTGACGCCAGCCACATCAGTTCCAGAACGTGGCTGGCACTGTGGGTCATCGAGATGACATAGGTGCCGAATGCCTTGGCGCTGACTTCATCGCGCATCTGCGCCATCACATCCAGTACCTGCAGGGTTTCAACCGTATTCTCACTGAGGGCGCTTCGGTCTACCGCCGGTGGTGGCTTGTCCAGCAGTTTGCACAGCAGCCGAACGCGCGCTTCTTCATCGAGTGAGCTGTAATCGCAGCCGTCCATGATCTGCGCACAAAGCTCGCTGACCGCTTCGCTGTGACGAGTTGATTCCTGCCGGATATCCAGGTGCAGCAGGAAGAAGCCAAAGGTTTCCACCAGGCGGATCAGGTCCAGTAATTCACCCCGGCCGATATTCTGGTCACCGTGCGAGACCAGTGATGCCTGAATGAGTTTCAGATCGTCAAGAAACTCCCGTTCGTTGCGGTAGCGGCACGGATAAATCGCGGGGTTGGCGGATTCCGGGTGTTCAATGCGTGCCGTCGTCAGTTTCAGATTATGACGTAGCCGGTTGCGCATGATATAGAGCATGCGGCGGTAGGGCTCGTGCAAGAAACGTTCGGGACGTTCACCGATGACCCCCGGACAATGATGCAGATCATGATCCAGCTTGTCCCTGAAGGCCTGGCTGGGTTGCACCAGTCGCGAAGAGTAGGTCAACCGGCTGCGCAGGTCCTCAACCCGGCGCAGGTATTCGCAGAGAATTTCCCGCATGTGCATGCGCAGCGCGTATTCGGTGGTAGCAGGTTTAACGAACGGGTTGCCGTCACGGTCGCCACCAATCCATGACCCGAATTGCAACAGGCTGGGAAGCCTGATATCGATGTCGCCGTAGACGCGCTTAATGGAATTATCCAGGTAGCGGTAGACACGTGGTACCGCCTGAAACAGGCACTCGCGGAAATAGAAAAGTCCGTTACGGATTTCGTCTTTGACGGTGGGTTTATTAACGCGTACCTCGTCGGTTTTCCAGAGGATCTGAATCTGGTTGCGCAGGTCGTTGATAATGTCCTCGCGCTCTGCCTTGCCGACACGTGCTCCGTCCAATTTATCAGCGGTTATAAAGATGCCGCGCAAGTTATGCATCACCGACCGGCGTTTCGATTCGGTGGGGTGTGCGGTGAACACAGGCAGGTACAGGCTGATGTCCAGCAGTGTCTGGATCTGCGCGGCGTCAATATTCAGGGCGTGGAATTCGCGCAGGGTATGGTCAAACGAACCACGCCACAAAGGGCCACCTTGCCGGGCGTGGCGGCGTCGTTCCTTGTGCTGGAAGGCTTCTTCGGCAATATTGACCAGGCTGAAATAGATATTGAAGGCACGGACCACAGCGCTCAGTGTCTCTGGTCTGAGCCTGTCGATCGTTTTTGCCATGCGCGTCCGTAAGGCAGGATTATCCTCTTTACGCAGGCGGATATAACCTTTACGCAGGGTTTCTACAGCGGCCAGCACATCGTGTCCGGCCTGTGAAGCCAGCACCTCCCCGAGCAGGTTGCCGAACAGGCGTACACGGGAACGTAATTCCTTGTCACGGGGTGGCGGGTTAACACCTTGTTGCACTGGAATATCCATATTTTAACCTGGCCAAAAACGCGGGCCGCAACCGGCTCGGGCAGGCTGCAGCAGAAAACCGGCGTTATTATACCCTGATCCAGCACAGCCCGAGCGGGTATAGTGCTTTATATAATAAAAATACTAGACAGGAGCTTCGGACAGGTCCTGTAGCGGGTTTGCGCTGGGTCCGTCAGGGCTGGTGTGTGGCTGTTTCAATACCTGTTCATAGAGATCAACATAGGCCGAAGCACTGCGGCCCCAGGAGAAATCCTCGCGCATGCCGGTCTGTTGCAGGTCTTTCCACACGTCTCGCCGGTTAAAGAGGTTGAGTGAGCGGTCAATGGCGCGCAGTAACTGCCGGGGTCTGGCGTGCTCAAACACGAAACCGGTGGCGCTGTGCTGGTAGAGATTGGGGCCGTTTGCATCGACCACCGAATCGGCCAGACCACCTGTGTTGCGAACAATGGGGGGGGTCCCGTAGCGCAGGCTGTAGAGCTGGTTCAAGCCGCAGGGTTCAAAGCGGGAGGGCATCAGAAATACGTCCGAGCCTGCTTCGAGCAGGTGGGCGAGCTTTTCATCATAGTCGATGCGCACGCCGATTCTGTCGTGGTTTTGCCGGTGAGCCTTGCGCAAGGCCTGTTCCAGGCTGGCTTCGCCAGTGCCCAGAAATACCAGTTGTATGGGGCGGTTCAGCAGTTGCGGGAGCAGTTCCAGAATAAGATCCAGACCTTTTTGTTCTACCAGTCGGCCGACGTGCCCGAACAACGCTATATCCGCTTTGACCGGCAACCCGAAAATTTCCTGCAGCGCGGCTTTGTTTTTGCGCTTTGATTCCAGCGTGCGCGCCGTGTAGGTCTGTGCCAGCAGTCGGTCCCGTCCCGGATTCCACACCTGGTAATCAACACCGTTGAGGATGCCGGTCAGGCGATCCTTGCGGTGTTCGAGCAGTCCTTCAAGGCCGCATCCGAACTCTGTCGTGCGGATTTCCTTCGCGTAGGTGGGACTGACGGTGGTGATCCAGTCGGAAAAAACCAGGCCGCCCTTGATAAACGAGATCTTGTCGTGGAATTCCAGGGTATCCAGTGACCACCAGTCATGCGGCAGCTGCAAGGCTTCGAACTGGTTCCAGCCAAACAGCCCCTGGTAGGCAAGGTTATGGATGGTAAAGACTGTCGCCGGCCGTTTCGCCTGCAGGGAAAGCAGGGCGGGAACCAGACCGGTCTGCCAGTCATTGCAGTGCACCAGGTCCGGCTTCCAGTTCAGCCCGGCCTGGTTCATGGCTACGGCGCACACGGCACGCGCAAACAGTGCAAATCGTGCGGCGTTATCGGGCCAGTCTTTGCCGGCCGGCGAGCTGTAGGGCCCGCCGTCGCGATCAAAGTATTCGGGGCTGTCGATCAGGTACAGTTGTACCCGGGTATGCGGCAGACGTCCATGCAGGATGCGTATCGGCCGTTGCGAGCCCGGCAGTGAGATTTCGGCTACCAGTTTCAGGATGCCGGCGTTTGCCCTGGCGACAGGGTAGGCCGGTAGAATCAGGCGTATTTCCTGTTTCAGGTTCTTTATTGCGCGTGGGAGGCTACCGGAGACGTCGGCCAGACCGCCGGTTTTGACGAGCGGGTGGGCTTCGCTGCTTGCAAACAGAATGTCCATGACTGGTACGTTTCCCCGGTTTCAGGTAGGTTGGGTAAACGCAATGTACTCGAAGCACAGGGAGTCCATCAATACAGTGTGGTTCGAGTCACGACAGGCTCCTATATTTTGAGAAAGGGTTGGATACAGGCATGGACGATTGTACTTTTGTAATTTTCGGTGCGACCGGTAATTTATCCCAGGTCAAACTGCTGCCGGCGCTTTATCATCTGGATGTCGCGGGCCGTTTACCGGAGGGGCTTAAAATTGTCGGTTTCGGGCGTCGCGACTGGGATGACGAAACCTGGCGTGGTCAGGTACGCGAGTGGTTGGCAGGCAAGGCAACAGATGCGGAGGTGCTGGAGCGTTTTTGCGCACGTCTTTCTTTCTTTCGCGGCAACCTGGGAGACGAGCAGGTCTATCCGGTATTGTGCGACTTTCTACTCAGCGGTTCGCGATTTTCACCCAATCTGATTTTCTACATGGCAATCCGGCCGGCCGATTTCGGTGTGGTCAGCCGCCTGCTGGGTTCGGTGGGTCTGAATCAGGAGGATGATGGCTGGCGCCGCCTGGTGATAGAAAAGCCCTTCGGCTATGACCTGGAGAGTGCTGAAAGTCTTAATCTGCGTCTCAGCCGGGATTTCCAGGAAACACAGATCTTCCGCATCGATCATTATCTGGGCAAGGGCACGGTGCAGAATCTGCTGGTCTTCCGTTTTGCCAACCTGATGATGGAACCGCTCTGGAACCGTAACTATATCGATAATGTCCAGATCACCCACTCCGAGTCGCTGGGTGTCGCGGGACGTGCCGGTTACTACGATGGAGCCGGTGCGTTGCGGGACATGCTGCAGAGTCACCTGCTGCAGGTGCTGACGCTGGTGGCGATGGAGCCCCCGGCCAATCTGGATGCCGAATCTCTGCGTGACGAAAAGGTGAAAGTGCTGCGTTCGATACGGCCCATTCCGCAAAGCGCGGTGAATGCCCATGCCTTTCGCGCCCAGTATGCCGCCGGCGCGGCGAACGGCGAAAAGGTGCCAGGCTACCTGGACGAACAGGACGTGCCAGCACACAGTGTGACCGAGACCTACGCGGCATTGAAGGTTTTTGTCGATAACTGGCGCTGGCGGGGGGTGCCTTTTTATCTGCGCACCGGCAAGCGCATGAAAGCCGGCAATTCCATGGTATCGATACGTTTCAAGCATCCGCCACAGCAGTTGTTCAGGGAAACCCAGATCGACCGGCTCAAGCCCAACTGGATCCTGCTCAATCTTCAACCGAATGAATGTATCCGCATGGAAATTCAGGTCAAGCAGCAGGGACTGGAACTGCGTGCGGAGACCACCCGTCTGGATGCCAGTTACTGTGGTATCAACCAGGGGCAGCTTGACGCCTATGAAGCGCTGTTACTCGATCTTATCGAGGGTGACCACTCCCTGTTTCTGCGCTATGACGAAGTGAGCTGGGCGTGGAAAGTGGTCGACCCGATTCTGAAGGTCTGGGCAGTGGAACGTGATTTTATCCATACCTACCCGTCCGGCAGCTGGGGCCCGAGTGAAGCTGACCGGCTGTTTACACGCCAGGATCACCGCTGGCGTAATACGCTGGAAACCGATGAAGAGTAAACTGTGAATTGTTCTATTTAGCTGTAGGGGCCCCCTGGCCGCGATCAAGCGAAAGCCGGAAAGGGAATCGCGGCCAGGGGCTGATGCTATGGCAGGAATTATATAAATGTCGAAACTAAAAGAAAAATCCGCCTGGAAGGCGTTACAGGAACATTTCGAGCAGGTCAAAGACCTGCACATGCGCGATCTGTTTGCCGCCGATGCCGGGCGCTTCGAGAAATTTTCGCTGCGCTACAACGATATTCTGCTGGACTATTCCAAGAACCGTATTTGCGAAGAAACACTGCCGTTGCTGATTGATCTGGCCGAACAGAGTGACCTGCCCGCCTGGATTGAGCGCATGTATTCCGGTGAGAAAATCAATTTCACCGAGCAGCGGGCGGTACTGCACACCGCGCTGCGTAACCGCAGTAACACACCGGTGTACGTGGACGGTGTGGACGTCATGCCCGAGGTCAAGCGGGTGCTTGAGAAAATGCGGCGTTTCACTGACAACGTGCGCAGTGGGGAGTGGAAGGGTTACAGTGCGAAGTCGATTACCGATGTCGTGAATATCGGTATTGGTGGCTCGGACCTGGGGCCGGTGATGGTGACCGAGGCGATGAAGCCTTATGGCTACCGGCTCAACGTCCACTTTGTGTCCAATGTGGACGGCAGCCACATCCTCGACACGCTGGCCAAGCTGAATCCGGAAACCACCTTGTTCCTGGTGGCGTCTAAGACATTCACCACCCAGGAGACCATGACCAATGCCAGACAGGCGCGCCGCTGGCTGCTCGCGTCCGCCTCGGACCGGCGCGTGGTAGCCAAACACTTTGTCGCCCTGTCCACCAACCGCGAAGCCGTTCAGGCGTTCGGTATCGACCCGGATAACATGTTTGAGTTCTGGGACTGGGTCGGCGGACGCTATTCGCTCTGGTCAGCCATTGGTTTATCCATTGCACTCTATATCGGGATGGATAATTTCGAGGAGTTACTGGCCGGCGCACACGACATGGATCAGCATTTTCGTTCTGCACCACTGCCGCAGAACATGCCGGTTATCCTGGCGCTGCTGGGCATCTGGCAGCGCAATTTTTTCGCTACCGACAGTCACGCCATCCTGCCCTATGACCAGCACCTGCACCGCCTGCCGGCCTATCTGCAACAGGCCGACATGGAGAGTAACGGCAAACGGGTGGAACGCGGCGGAGACAGGGTAGAGTATTCGACCGGGCCCATCATCTGGGGAGAGCCGGGTACCAATGGCCAGCACGCCTTCTTTCAGCTGATCCATCAGGGAACCGAGCCGATTCCGGCTGATTTTCTGATGGCGGTGAATGCGCATCACAGCATACCGGATCAGCAGCAGATTCTGTTCTCGAATTATCTTGCCCAGACCGAAGCCCTGATGCGTGGCAAGACGGAAGCCGAGGCCAGAGCTGAACTCGAAGCCGAGGGACTGTCCGAACAGCGCCTCCGCGAGCTGTTGCCGCACAAGGTGTTTCCCGGCAATAAACCCACCAATTCGCTGCTGTACCCGAAACTGACGCCATCGATACTGGGTATGCTGATAGCGCTTTACGAACACAAGATTTTTGTGCAGGGTATCGTCTGGCAGATCAATTCTTTCGATCAGTGGGGCGTAGAGCTGGGCAAGCAGCTGGCCACCGTGATCCAGAAAGAGCTGGACAGTCAGGCGATCACACAGGACCATGACAGTTCCACGCTGGGGCTGCTGGGATTTTTTCAGGAGGTGAAGCAGAATTGAATCAGGCGAATGGAACGCCAACCACTAATTTTAGGGGATTATCCAATGGATGGATCAGAAACACCTTTTGCACAGGAACGTGCACGGCAGGTACAGAAAGAATATCAACTCGGGCTGGTCTTTTTCAGAATGAAGCACTGGAAAACCGCCGCCCGTCATTTCGGACTGGCCGCTCAGAAATCCGGCCGCCACGATGTCCACGAGCACCTTTACAGGTCTTACCACGGTTTGTCGCTGGTCTGCAGTGGCGACGTCAGTGGCCTGAATCTATGTCGGCACGCAGCGGCCAAGGAGACCATCCAGGCGATGGTATTCCAGAATCTGGCCTTGTCGGAAATCCGCTTCAGGCACCGAAAACGCGCTTGCGCTGCCATCAGGCTCGGACTCCAGGTCGATCCGGCTCACACCGGCTTATTGAAACTACGCCGGGAAATGGGTGTGCGTCGTAATCCCTGCCTGCCGTTTCTGAGGCGTGAAAATCTGCTGAATAAATGGCTGGGCAAGTTGACCTATCGTAATACCATGCGGGGAGCTGCTGCACGCTGATCGGCAGCAAAAATAGGCGGCTGGCTGAGCTGGCTGAGTAGCCGTCTTTTTTGCGTTGAGTCTGTCAGCTGCGGCGACGGGCGATGCCCACCAGGCCCAGCAGACCGGAACCGAACAGCCAGACAGCTTCCGGTACCGGTACCGGCTGGTTGGTCACATCACCGGAGAGAATCTGGTTGCTGGTGAATGGATCGTCCGCATTCGCAGTGGTCGAAAAACTGATATTCAGTCCCCCGGCGTAGCCAATATCGGGCAGCCCGTAGAAGGCAAGCAGTTCCGGGTGCTTGGTATCGCTGAAGGAACCACCGGCGATCTGGAACTCAAAACTACCGCTGCCAAGATCGATCACGGTGGCGTTGTTGAACGTACCTTCCAGCAGGGTACTGCCCGCCGCGATGTCCGGTGTTGCGTCGGGAAAATCAATGCCGCCGGTGATGGTGATGGTCCCGCCGGAACCGAAGTTCCAGCCACCGGTCGAGGCCCCGGTCTCGAAATCCAGCGTGCTGGAGGAGCAAACGGAGAACACATTGCTGTTGCTCGGGGTATCCAGGCCCACCACATCATCGACATCGATGCCCAAACCAATGAGGGGGGCGATTCCTCCAGCGTAGCTGAGGGTGCCGGCGGTAGGCGCCTTGATGCCGAAATCGAGAAACGTGGCGGCGTGTGTTGTGCCTGCGATAAGTAATAGCGAAACACTAATAACATGTCTGAAATGCATGGCCCCGTCACCTCCTGTTTATTATGTTATTCTGCTGGATGACGGTCACAGGTACAGAACCGTCATTATTCCCCGCATTGCTTTTTTGTTATGTGCTCTTATTCTCTCCAGCCTTACTGATTGAGACTAGCCGTTTGCCTCGCGGTTGCCACTGTCCGGAAGATTGGTTTTAATCTTGATCAGAAGATGTGTGCCGCCCCCCACTATGAGTCAGTTACTGCTATACCCATTATGTTTGTTTCTGTGGAATCACCGATTACTAAATTTGCTCATCAGCAACGATAATCTGAATGATAAGCAGGTTTAATGGTATCCAGGCTCTTGCTTATCGATCAAATGGCCGGGTAAGGTGCCTGTCGTAAGCTTATGCAAGCAGGTGCTTCGTGCTGATCGGCAGGCATGAAAAAGCCGGCTGAAAAGCTGAGCCGGTAAACAAAGGTGTTGATATTCTCAGCACCTTTGTTTTTTGTAGATTATATCTTCCTGTGTAACGACACCCTTCGCCAACCCCAGTCGCATAGCAGGCGTCTTTCCATCCTTTCCTTTAAGACAGTAGTTGTAATAAACCCGGAAAATATCCAGCAGCTTTATAATGCTCTCTGGATTGTAGGCGCTATAACCATGCCATATGCGCCTTCCCGCACTGGCTGTGGCAAAAGGCCGTTCCAGTAGAGATAGTCTTCTCCGCACTTGCATGAAGAAGCGATCAATGCCATGCATGGAGGCTTTGTTATATAGCCAGGCCTTGTGATCTTTGTCATAGCCATCGTAGTCTGTCAGATAACAAACCGCCTTTTCTGGCTCACTCATGTTTGGAAATGGGTGAGTCAACCATCGATCCTTCCATTGACCAATTTCCGCCATGCTCTGCATGCGCTCCTTGATTAACACCAGTTTGAGTTCATTGTCCGTCAGATCAGGATGCACTTGTCGCATTTTACGGAAAATCCGCCTGCTTTCCGCCAGCGCCTGCTTTTTTTCATCGACCGTCATGGTTTTGTTGATCTTCACATAATAAGTATCACAACGACGATCTTGAATCCCCTGCTGAAATACCCCTAAACAGGCCGCCCGCATACCGGAATCCTGATCCAGAAAGAATCGGACTTTTTCCGCGCCAGAGAAAAACCGCTTCAGTAAGAAGAAATGGGCATAGAGCGTGTATTCTGCATGGATCTGCATGCCATTGGCCGGAAGACGGGATGTCTTTGTTGGATGTTCAAAATCCTCCACGTCTTTCCGATCCATAGCTTCGCTATAGGCTGCCTGTACTTCACCATTCAAAGTGCCATCAGACGAATATGGAGAATGATTGGCATTTTTCACCGCTTTTTCATAGTCACATTCCAACCAGGCGCGTGCATATTTGCGAAACGGATAGGGTATATCGCAATCACCGATCTGTTCAGCATCTACTTCGACGGCAACAGCATCCAGGGTTGAATCAAAATTCAAATGCATACCGAAGACATACCCAGTCTCATTGTCAGCGCTGCCAACAGCAGATAGTTGCACATTCCGCTTGTCCTCCCGCTTGGTCCAGTTCACCACATATTCCTGGCGATCCACTCCGACATAGAGGCGGCGTATCGCCATTCCTTTTAATAACTTTTGTTCCCGATGACCGGAAAACGCCAAGCACTGGCTACGCAGAAAATCAATTTTGGCGTAAACACTGGGCATCTGAAGGTCAGCTGCTTCGCAAATGCGTTTTAACGGCATTTTGTTCATCAGCAGACTGAATACGAGGCGATTCTTATGCGGCTGCTTTTGGCGAAGCGTTGAAACACCGACTGAGAAGGTTTTTCTGCAAGCCTTGCAACGATAGCGTTTTGATCCGGATTTGGTTTTTCCAAATGATGCGTAATAATCAGATCCCTTACTAACGCCAATACCAGAATGCTCACAATCCGAATTGGGACAGCCGGGTTCTGGAGGGGGTGTTAAATAGGCCGATAGCCTGGCCAGCTCTTCCTGGATAGCTGTGTTGCTTTTAAGAGGTGGATAGTCACCACAGGCGTGACACTTTAGTACCGGATAGTTTTTACCAGCAGAGACAACGGCATAAACATCCTGATTAGGACCCCGACCTTTGTTGGAGGACTGGGCGGCAGGTACCCCATAGTTTGCACATAAAGGATTCTTGCAGAAATTAACCTGAATGCCATCAGCCTCCAGTGGTATTCTTGGTCTTGGTTCTGGAGAAGATTTCTTCTGCAAAAAATAAATCCCTGTAACTGCTTTGAGTTACAGGGATTGTAGGTCTTACAGGCTATAGTAACCACACCTTTGTGTACCGGCTTGCTGAAAAGCCGCCTTTTTTGTTTGTTGCCTTGAGTTTGTCAGCTGTGGCGGCGGGCGATACCCGCCAGGCCGAGCAGACCGGAGCCGAGCAGCCAGACAGCTCCAGGTATGGGTACGGGAACCAAGTGGGCGTCAAAGCTGCTGATCTGACCTGAGCCAATGTGGTTGATCTGCGCTAAATGGTCAGCGAGTAAGGACCACTCCCCGCGCCGGTGCTACCGCCACCGCTGCCACTGAAAGCGCCTCCGCTGGCCGCGGCAGGGTCAAAAAACGAACTCCCGCCAAACTCGTCGTTCCCGGCGTCGCGAAGGAAATTGAAATCGACGTTACCCGTCGTGGTACCCCCGAAATTCGCTGTATAGGCACTAACATTGCCTGTATAGCCGGTATCAGTCAGGCGAATTTCCAGAATTCCGTCGGAACCGCTGACATTGATGCTGTTAAGATCCAGCTCGCCTGGGCCGATCAGGGGATCGCTGACTCCGGTCACTACGTTCACCGTGAAGCTGCCAACACCACCGTTAAAGGAGATGAACCCGTCCGGTGCAATTCCATCGGCCGCCGTCGTGACAAGCGAGGAACCTGTCGTGGCTCCGACACCCAGGCCGTCGCTTAAGATGACGTCCACGCCGGTAGTACTAAGGTCGTCCAGGGTCATGACAAAGGCCGCCTGGGCCACATTAGCTGTTGAAATACTGATTCCGATACCAGCAGTGAGTGCTGCAACACGTGAAAAATCCATGAATTAGTCCCCTTCCGTCGATTTATTACCTTGTTCAACTGGCCGACGGCTACAGTTACAGATCCGCCATTTTTTCCAGAATTGTTCTTTACGTTATACCTTTAAGTTATGTCCAGTATTCCTGCAGAAGGTTAGTTCTTTGCCTCGCAGTTGCCACTGTGCAGGCGATCAGTTTTAATCTTGATCCAAGGGCGTATACCACCCCAACTATGGTTCAGGAGCAGCTATACTTTTTGTTGGCTTATTTGACTATTGTTTATATGGAATTGCTGTGTATTAACTATGATTTGTCATGACAGAAAATAATCCGATGTTTCTGCCTGTCGGGGAATACCAGGTTGGCAAATTCTTGAAAATAATAAAATCCGATATTTAGATTGGGTAAAACAGCAATTTTCTCTATAATTGCAAGCTGAAGCCGGCCGGACAGCCGCTGTGACTGCGGTCATGGAGGAAAGTCCGGGCTCCACAGGGCAGGGTGCCAGGTAACGCCTGGGAGGCGTGAGCCTACGGAAAGTGCCGCAGAAAATATACCGCCAGCGCTTAGCGCCGGTAAGGGTGAAATGGTGCGGTAAGAGCGCACCGCGCAGCTGGTAACAGCCGTGGCAGGGTAAACCCCACCCGGAGCAAGACCAAATAGGAGAGCATTGGCGTGGCCCGCGCTGTTCCCGGGTAGGTCGCTCGAGGTGTACGGTGACGTGCATCCCAGATGAATGGTTGTCCACGACAGAACCCGGCTTACAGGCCGGCTTCCTTATTGCTTACGTTTTAGTGCGTATGTCGGCGTATTCACGTACTGATTAGTAACGTTTTGATATTCAGATTAATTTCATGGAAAAATAGATGCCGTAGTGTGGTCTACGGCCGCAATATTTCGTGTTAGGGCAGCGCTCTAACAGAGATCGGTACGCCTGGTCGTTAACTGCCGGTTTCCCGAACGGCAGTTTTAACAGGGTTGAAATGTCATTCTTCGCCAAACTGTCTGTATAATATGCAGCCCTGTTTGAATTAAACTTAAAAGATTTCCCTTAAGGCAGAAATTCCCGCTCCATGGCCGGCAAAGTTTTTATCAAGACCCACGGTTGTCAGATGAACGAGTACGACTCCGCTAAAATGCTGGACGTGCTCGCCGTTGCCCATGGTCTGCAACAGGCGCAGTCGGCCGAAGACGCGGATGTGCTGTTGCTGAACACCTGTTCAATCCGGGAGAAAGCCCAGGAGAAGGTGTTTTCCCAGTTGGGCCAGTGGCGCGAACTCAAGGATCGGCGTCCTGAACTGATTATCGGCGTTGGCGGTTGTGTCGCCAGCCAGGAAGGCGAGGCGCTGCGCGAGCGTGCACCCTTTGTCGATGTGGTGTTTGGTCCGCAAACCCTGCACCGTTTGCCGGCCATGATCAGCGAGGTGCGTGGCAAACAGGCTGCGGTGGTGGACGTGTCCTTCCCGGAAATCGAAAAATTCGATCGCTTACCTGAACCGCGCGCCGAGGGGCCGACGGCGTTTCTGTCCGTCATGGAAGGTTGCAGCAAGTACTGCACATTTTGTGTCGTACCCTATACGCGCGGTGAAGAGGTCAGTCGGCCGTTTGATGATATTGTTGCCGAGGCGGTCAGTCTGGCGGAGCAGGGGGTTCGCGAAATCAACCTGCTGGGCCAGAATGTCAACGCCTATCGCGGCAGCATGGAAGATGGCGCAACGGCGGATCTCGCCCTGTTGATTACCTATATCGCGGCCATTGACGGTATCGATCGCCTTCGCTATACCACCTCGCATCCGCTGGAGATGAGCGACAGCCTGATTCAGGTGTACGCCGAGGTTCCTGAGCTGGTCAGCCACTTGCACCTGCCGGTGCAGAGCGGTTCGGACCGTGTACTCGCGGCGATGAAGCGCAACCATACGGCACTGGAGTACAAGTCGAGGATTCGGCGCTTGCGCCAGGCGCGGCCGGCTATCAGTCTGTCTTCGGATTTTATAGTCGGCTTCCCGGGTGAAACCGAAAGCGATTTTGAAGCCACCATGAAACTGATTGAAGACATTGGCTTTGATCATTCTTTCAGTTTTATCTACAGCCGCAGGCCGGGGACGCCGGCTGCAGACATGCACGATGACGTGCCGATGGCTGTCAAGAAACAACGGCTGGCGCGCCTGCAGGTACGTATCCAGGAAATGGCTGCACAGATCAGTGCCGACATGGTGGGTACCCGGCAGCGTGTACTGGTGGAAGGGCCGTCAAGAAAAAATCCAGCGCAAATGGCCGGGCGTACAGAAAATAACCGTGTGGTAAATTTTGACGCCAACACCGATTTAATTGGCCGTTTTGTCAGCCTACGTATTACCGAGGCCATGCCTAACTCCTTACGTGGTGAATTTGTTGCTATAGCCGATGCCGGCGCGGCCGATAGAGCGGTTAACTGGGGTTGATCCCCGCTGTAAACTGTCATTTTGGATCCCGAATCTTCATCCATTACCCTCAGCCTGGAACCCGCCGACAATCAGCGGCTGGCGTCCCTGTGTGGTCAGTTCGACGAGCACCTGCGTCAGCTGGAACGCCGTCTGCACGTGGAAATCAGTAACCGTGGCAACCAGTTTCAGATCGCCGGTAACGACAGCGCACCGCGACTGGCCGGCGAGGTTCTGCGGGATCTTTATGACACCACCCGCGAAGCACCACTGACACCGGAACGTGTTCATCTGCACCTTCAGCAGGCCGGTCTGGAAGTTCTCGATGCAGAAGATGACCGGCAAAACCGGGATCTGGTCATCCACACGCGCCGGTGCACGGTCAAGGCGCGCGGTATCAACCAGCGGGACTATATTCGCAACATACTTGAGCTGGGTATTAATTTAGGTATCGGCCCCGCCGGCACCGGTAAAACCTACCTGGCTGTAGCCTGTGCCGTACAGGCCATGGAGCGTGAGCAGGTGCGGCGCCTGGTGCTGGTTCGTCCCGCCGTGGAGGCCGGTGAACGCCTGGGTTTCCTGCCCGGTGACCTGACCCAGAAAGTTGACCCTTATCTTCGTCCTCTCTATGACGCACTGTATGAAATGCTGGGTTTTGAGCGCGTTGCTAAACTGATCGAACGCAGTGCCATAGAGATCGCACCCCTGGCCTTTATGCGTGGCAGAACGCTGAATGATGCCTTTGTGATTCTGGATGAAGCCCAGAATACCACGGTGGAACAGATGAAAATGTTCCTGACGCGGATCGGATTTGGTTCTACCGCTGTGGTCACCGGTGATATCACACAAATCGATCTGCCAAAGGGCGTAAAATCTGGCCTGCGTCATGTTATGGACGTTCTGAAAAATGTGGATGGTATCGGCTTCACCTATTTTGATGCGCGTGATGTGGTGCGCCATCCGCTGGTCAAAAAGATCCTGCACGCCTACCAGCGCTTTGAAGACAATGCTGATGGCGATTGAGTCGCAGTTGGTACTGGATCTGGAATTTCAAAACGCCATTCACGAAACCGGCATCGCTGCGCAGCCGGGTGTCCCGACGCAGCTTGAATTCCATGGCTGGGTGGTAGCGGCACTGACGCCTGTCAATCACCGCGTCGAAATGGTGATCCGGGTCGTTGACGAACAGGAAAGTCGGCAATTGAACAGCCGTTACCGTGGTAAGGACAAACCGACCAATGTGCTTTCTTTCCCGTTTGCGAAGCCCGCCGGCATTGACTGCGACCACCTGGGGGACCTGGTGATTTGTGCGGCGGTGGTAAAGCGCGAAGCACAGGAACAGCAAAAAAGGGAAATCGATCATTGGGCGCACATGGTGGTGCATGGTGTGTTGCATTTAAGGGGCCTGGATCACCAGACAGAGCGGCAGGCCCGGGAAATGGAAGAAATGGAAAAGCAGATACTGGCGGGGCTGGGGATTAAGGATCCGTACCAGCTGCAAGATGTGTCGATGTGAAGGAAAATCATGAAAGAAGACCAATCTAGCAACGGCTCTACCTATCGGGTATGGATGGATCGACTGAGCCAGGCGCTGTTGGGTGAGCCCAAAGACCGTGATCAGCTGATTCATCTGCTGCGCGAAGCACAGGGGCGTGGGCTGTTCGACGTCGATGCCCAGGGGATGATAGAAGGTGTATTGCAGGTTGCCGATATGCAGGCCCGCGATATTATGATCCCGCGTTCGCAAATGGTCGTAGTCAGCCGCGATGCCGATCCTGAAGAGTTAATCCGTGTCGCTATCGAGTCGGGCCATTCGCGCTTCCCCGTGGTTGGTGACAGCCGGGATGAGGTGGTTGGTGTACTGTTGGCCAAGGACCTGCTCCGCTATTCGGCGAACAAGAAGTCGCAGCAGTTTTCAATCCGCGACGTTTTGCGCCCTGCTGTTTTTGTGCCGGAAAGCAAGCGACTGAATGTGCTACTGAAGGAATTCCGTGCCAGTCGTAATCACCTGGCAATTGTTGTCGATGAGTATGGCGGCGTGGCCGGCATGGTAACGATCGAGGATGTTCTGGAACAGATTGTCGGTGAAATCGAAGATGAGCACGATATCGATGAAGATACCTTTATCCGTAAATACAGCGATATTAATTTTACGGTCAAGGCATTAACACCGATTGAGGATTTTAACGAATACTTCAAGACCGAATTCAGTGACGATGAATTCGATACCATGGGTGGCCTGGTGACGCACAAAATTGGCCATCTTCCGCGGCGTGGTGAAACCATTATTCTCGATAATTTCAGTTTTCAGATCGTCAATGCGGGTAACCGGCGCATTCACCTCATGCAGGTTACGCTGCTGCGCGATCCAAACGCGGCACAAACCGCTGTCGACGCCTGAGTTTATGCCCAAGGTCTGGAAAGGACTGCTTGCACTGTTGTGTGGTGCGCTTGTAGCGCTTGGTTTCGCCCCTTTCAGCTGGTATCCGCTGCCTGTACTGGCCCTTGCTGTTCTAGCGGTGCTGTTGCGTTCAGCCAAATCCCGGGATGCGTTACTGTGGGGCTGGCTGTTCGGTATCGGACAGTTTGGCGTTGGCGTCTCGTGGGTTTATATCAGTATTTACCTGTACGGTGATGCCGGCCTGGTTTTGTCTATTGCAGTAATGCTGTTACTGGTGATGTTCCTCGCTTCCTATTCGGCTGTTATGGCGTGGGTGCTGGCCAGAACCGGCCTCGGTTCCGGGGGCTGGTTTTTTCTCGCCGCGTTTCCAGCGGCGTGGACGCTTTCCGAGTGGTTGCGTTCCTGGCTATTAAGCGGTTTCCCGTGGCTCAATCTGGGCTACAGCCAGGTCGAAAGCCCGTTGCTGGGCTACGCCCCCATCATGGGTGTATACGGAGTCGGCTGGGCCACGGCATTCAGTGCCGGGCTGCTGGGCTGGTTTGCCGGTGGTGGTAAACAGGCGCGTATTGCCGCGCCCGCCGGGCTGGCGCTGCTGTGGTTGGCCGGACTGGGTTTGAATTATCATCACTGGACCGAGCCCGTTGGAAATACGCTGACTTCAACGCTGGTACAGGGCAATATTCCGCAGGAGTTGAAGTGGAAACCCGAACAGCAGCAAGCCACCCTCGAACGTTATGTTGAGCTCACCCGCAAGCATCTCGACAGTGATCTGGTGGTATGGCCGGAAACGGCGATTCCGGCCTTCTACGATCAGCTGGAGTCGTCTTTTATCGACCCCTTGCGCGAAGAGTTGGGGCAGCACGGTGTGGCACTGGTTACCGGGATTCCGGTGCTGGACCGCAGTCAGTGGGACTATTTCAACAGCATCATCAGTCTCGATCAGCCGGGCCGGTTTTATTTCAAGATTCACCTGGTGCCGTTTGGAGAATATCTTCCGTTGCGTGACTGGCTGGCGAGTGTGCTGAGTTTTCTACCGGTACCGCAGGCTGATTTCAGCCCCGGAGAAATCCGACAGCCGCTTCTGGAAGCTGCCGGTTATCCCATCGGTTCTTCCATCTGTTACGAGATCGCCTTTGGCGAGCAGATAATCAGCGCACTGCCGGAAGCGGCTTTTCTGGTTAACGTCAGTAACGACGCCTGGTTCGGTGATTCTCTGGCGCCTCACCAGCACCTGGAAATGGCGCGCATGCGTGCACGTGAAACCGAGCGTTATGTATTGCGCGCCACCAACACCGGAATCTCTGCGATTATTGACGCCGACGGGGTATTGCTGGTTCGCAGTCGTCAGTTTGAATCCGCAACCGTCAGCGGCGATGTGCAGCCACGCGCCGGTGCCACACCCTATGTGCTGTGGGGCAACTGGCCGATCGTGATCGCCTGCTTGGCGGTTTTCCTGCTGGCGGGTCGTTTTCGCACAACCTCATCTATAGAGAGTCCCCGTATAGGGGATCAGTAAACCCCTCGCCTTTAGGCGATGGATTCAGTTTGTATGCAAATGATATACGGGAGAATATTAACGCGGCTCATAAAGAAGGATTCCTTCTCCCCGCCGGGAGAAGGCCAGGATGAGGGGATATAAAAATAAAGCAGTTATGCTGTTTTATCCCCTCACCCCAACCCTCTCCCGGGTGGGAGAGGGGGTGATAATCGGCCGAATGGCCGATCGATCCGGCTTTAGCCAGTGGAGTATTCACCATCAGGTTTTCTCCGTTGGCCAGCGTCGGAAATTGCCACTTCGGCATTTCGGGCAGGGGGGAATGCGCGCCGTGTGATGGAAGTGCAGGATTTCGTTGCAGGCCGAGCAATAGAGCGTGCCGGGTCCGGTGACTTCTCCGCTGTGATAGGGCGGGTCCTTTTTCAGTTCCTGTTGCAGCTCCACCCATTCGATTTTCGTCCGGTCTGCCACGCGGCTGAAAATTTCCAGCAGGCGGTCTTCGATCCGGTCGATATCAAAGCGCAGCCAGTCTGCCAGTTCGTGGCTGGTCTCCGCCAGATGTTTACCGGCATCGTGAACGTCGCGCTTCAGGTAATAGGCGACTTTGTCGGCTTCCTCCTGGGTTAATTCTTCCAGTTCAACTGCTGTTCCCCTGGCTTTTTCGATACTGTGTCGGATGGTCGGTAACGCCTTGGATTCGGCTTCCCCCAGGGCATGACGAACGCGTTCCATCATCCGGTTGTAGGCATGAACAAGTTTATCTGTGGCGGGGCTGGTCATATCGTTCTCCTTGATCAATAACCTTGTATTTGTGGCTCTTCCCCTGATCGGTCGGGTTCGCGTCGTACGCGGTTTGCGTCCTGGCTGACGATACTCCCCGCCCACGATCTGATGAAGGTTCCTATTGATAAGTTTAGTTGTTCCAGCAGCCCGTGTGTATTGTTCCTGCGCCGCACGGTACGGTATTCTTCACGCTTTAATTCTTCGGGCAGGCTTTGGGATGGAAGAAACCTACAATCCGCAGGAAATCGAGGCGAAAATCCAGCGATATTGGCAGGAACAGGGCACTTTCCGTGCCCTGGAAGACGAATCCCGTGAGAAATACTATTGCCTGTCGATGTTTCCCTATCCCAGTGGGCGTCTGCACATGGGGCATGTGCGTAACTACACCATTGGAGATGTAATTTCCCGCTATCAGCGTATGTTGGGCAAGAATGTGCTGCAGCCCATGGGCTGGGATGCCTTCGGCCTGCCCGCAGAGAACGCCGCGATCCAGAACCGGGTGGCGCCGGCCAGGTGGACTTACGAAAATATCGATTACATGCGGGGCCAACTGCAGCGCCTGGGTTTCGGCTACGACTGGGAGCGTGAGCTGGCAACGTGTGACCCGGCGTACTACCGCTGGGAGCAATGGTTTTTCACCAGGCTGTTCGACAAGGGGCTGGTGTATAAAAAAACCGCCGTAGTGAACTGGGATCCGGTTGACCAGACCGTACTGGCTAACGAGCAGGTGATCGACGGCAAAGGCTGGCGGTCCGGAGCGCCGGTGGAGCGCCGGGAGATTCCGCAGTGGTTCCTGAAAATCAGCGATTATGCCCAGCAGCTGCTGGATGATCTGGATCAGCTGGACGGCTGGCCCGAGCAGGTGCGGACCATGCAGCGTAACTGGATTGGCCGTTCCGAAGGTGTCGAGCTGCAGTTCGAAATTGAAGGTGAAGATCAGCCGCTGACCGTCTATACCACCCGGCCCGACACCCTGATGGGAGTCACTTATGTCGGGCTGGCCCCAGAACATCCGCTGACAAAAAAAGCCGCAGAGAAGGACCCCGCCCTGCAAGCCTTTATCGATGAATGTGCGCACACCAAGGTCGCCGAAGCCGAGTTGGCGACCATGGAAAAGAAGGGGATCGACACCGGGCTCAGGGCGATTCATCCCGTCAGCGGCGATACAGTACCGGTATGGAGCGCCAATTTCGTGCTCATGGAATACGGATCCGGTGCCGTGATGGCGGTCCCGGCACACGACCAGCGTGATTATGAGTTCGCCAGGCAATATGCCTTGCCCATCCGTCAGGTGATACACCCTGAAGATAATTCTGTGGATGTGGATCTGCACAAGGCGGCATTTACCGATAAGGGTGTTCTGAAAGATTCCGGCCGGTTTGACGGCCTGACATCGCAACAGGCTTTCGACGCTATTGCCGGATATCTGGAGAAACAGGGTAAGGGACGCAAGAGCATTAATTTCCGCTTGCGCGACTGGGGTGTTTCGCGGCAACGCTACTGGGGTTGCCCGATTCCGATAATCAATTGTCCGGCCTGTGGACCGGTGCCGGTGCCGGAGGATCAATTACCGGTTGAGTTGCCGTCCGATGTGGTGCTTGAAGGCAGCGGTTCGCCGTTAAAAAAAGACCGGGGCTTCATTGAAACCACCTGTCCGGGGTGTGGCGCAGTCGCAGAGCGTGAAACCGACACCTTCGATACTTTTTTCGAGTCGTCCTGGTATTACGCACGTTATACCTGCAATGATTTTGACCGGGGTATGCTGGATGAAAGGGTGAACTACTGGCTGCCCGTGGATCAGTATATCGGAGGTATTGAACACGCAGTCCTGCACCTGCTTTATGCGCGTTTCTTCCATAAACTGATGCGTGATCTGGAACTGGTGAAGGGCGATGAACCGTTCCGGCATTTGCTGACCCAGGGCATGGTTAACAAGGACGGTTCCAAGATGTCCAA
>Ga0209567_10000528_pt1 | contig 20820 bp, 19 predicted proteins | sample COG_12_FD_184756 | JGI IMG/M metagenome (GOLD analysis project Ga0209567, IMG submission 184756) | Pelagic marine sediment microbial communities from the LTER site Helgoland, North Sea, for post-phytoplankton bloom and carbon turnover... | ecosystem: Environmental > Aquatic > Marine > Neritic...
AGCTGCATCGGCAGATTAAAAAGGAGAGAGGCCTCTAGAAAACTATCTTTAAAATGCATCTAACGCCCAAGGGCTTTGTTAGACTGAGTAGACTGAATTTTATTTTTTGACAGGATCTACAGGATATTTTGGATATTTTTCTTAGTCGCTCTCCAGACGAGAGCGACTAAACCCAATCCGCTTTCAGCGGAATAAAAATACTCGGCCATACAATCTAATCTCGGAAATGGCTGCTATATATGAATTACAAACTCAGTTAATGAACGCACGTAAAGCTCGCCGCAGGCGATAGGGTTTGTCCGTTCTCATCTGGAAAACGGACAAAAAGAATCCTGACAATCCTGTCTAAAAAACTTTCTACGTTGAACACATTTACCTGTTATGAGTCAGATGTGAAATCTCGCTTTCAAGCATGGTCATTTACGCCTTCCGCTGTGTAGCCTCTACAAGGCTGCGGTCAATCTTCCCGAGTGCTGCCTACCGATACGAAAGAATGTGAAATAAAGTTCACATTAGTCAGGAATCCGTTTCACAAGATATAGCACGTAAAGACACCATCTTATATTGTCCTCACGCTAAGCCCCCATGGTAACTGCCTTTCCGTTTACGTATTCATTGGCATAAAGCTTGCGTACTATAGATCGGTGTTAAAGGCATACCTGGCTTTTATAAAACCCGAACTCTACTGCGGTCCGCTTAAATTGGCTGCACCACATCGATAAACAACACGCGCTGAGCTTTGCAAGTATTTTATCGATTCGCATGTAAGCCGTTGCGGATAGAAAAGGAGGGGAAAGAGCATTGGGCATAAAAGGGGGAGAGGTTAATATCAAAGATAAAGGCGGGACGCGATCGCGAAGTGAAAGGCGGCAGAAACATCAACCTTACCGGGGTGTGGAAAAAAGGTCCGGCCATGACCGCAGAAAAGGCTTTGACCGCAGAAGTGGCCTGGCAATACGCAGAGCCCCCGGGCGCAGGAGTAATAACGGCAGCTGGGACGGCTCCTGCATCGAACGCCGCGACGTATTTCGAAAATTAAAACCATCGCGCTTCGAAGGAACTCAACCGAAGATTAAAAAGTAACCTTATGGCCAACACCGAAAAGATAATATATATAACCCACAACCTGAAGCCAGCCAAGGGGCAGATGGTTGCTGATGACCAGAGAGCCAGTAAACGCTTTGGCTATGAGGCGCCTTTGGTAATCAAAAATTTCGATTGCGGAACATATGCATACGGTAGAATGTACAACTACAGCCGCAGGGGTCTCTATTTGGAATCAGATGCTAAATTGAATCCCGGCACCCATGTTCGAATCGACATCGAAGCATCACCCAACGGTCCGGCCACAGATCATTATTATGCGACTGTTCAGTGGTGTAAGGAAATTTGTGCTGCGGTGGTATTATATGATTACGGTATCGGTCTCGAATTCGACCAGGCAATAGACTGCACAACCGGCCCCGAGAAACTGCGCATTATTGAGGGCGGCGCCGATCAACATAATGCCGGGCCAGTCAGAGGCGTTTGAACAACCGCTGTTTTACAAACTACATTCAAATGGGTCACAATGACATTAGCAACAACCCGTATTTAAAAGTTTCACTAAACACACGCTAACATCAACAGCGTGCCCCTGATCCCACAAAAGGCAGAACCGTTTAAGGTTCTGCCTTTGTTATTCATTGCGCCAATATTGAATCAATACCATGTGTCTTACATTTTATAATCCGATCGCAGCTTTATTTATGCTGTTCCAGCTGCCAGGGTGAAACCATTTCAGCTACTGAGTGTTGACTGTTAAATCATTGATCCTAACTTAGAGGTACGTCGATCATGCCGTACATGCGTGAAAATCATGGGGGCAGTCCTACGACCTTAAACCGATATGGTTTTCGCGCCCGGGTGACGCGCTCGATAAGGAAACAATCGATGTATATCCATACGGTGCGTATGTGATCGGTTCAAAAAGCGGAAAAGTCGGCCTGTGCTATTTAAGCCTCAGGACAGTTGCGGTGACGGCCGACTCAACGACTGGTTTCAATTGCATTTGATCTGCCCCGGATTGGCAATGGCCAAAAAGCGTTCCGCCGTTTTGAATCTGATGAAAAAAACATTAGCTTGTTCGGGAGCCTTTGCACATGATATCCCAAACCATCATACCGATTTTCCCGCTGGGCCTGGTCTTGTTACCTCAGATGTCCCTGCCGTTACATATTTTTGAAGACCGCTATAAACAAATGATCAAGGCGTGCCTGGCAGATGACAGGGTTTTCGGTGTCGTGTATTTTAGCGGCAAGCAATTCGAAACCAAAGGTTGTACAGCGCGTATTATAGATATTCTAAAACGTTATGATGATGGTCGTATGGATATCATCACGAAAGGCGAAAACCGCTTTAGTATAGAGGCGCTTATTGAAAACAAACCCTATTTAGAGGCACGGGTCGAATTTTTTGATGATCAGCCACCAGAAAATTCAGAATTGGAAATATCGCAAAAATTGGCCCATGCATGTAAGGAGCGTCTCAAACAAATAAATGCCATGACCGGCCAATACACCGATGGTGATTTCAGGGATCGGTTGGATGCGAAATCGGTTTCGTTTTTGGCAGCGGCATGCGACGGGTTCAGTTATCAGGAAAAACAGCGGTTTCTGGAAATGGCGGTCACTGTAAAGCGGTTGCAAAAAACCGCCCAGGCTCTCGAGCAGCTGGTTCACCGACTGACCATTACCCGGAAAATAGAGCGCATCATTGGCGGAAACGGCAACTTGCCCGAATCGCTGCAAGGTGAGGCTAAATAGGAACACTTAGAGCAACAAAAATGAACCCACGGGAAAAATGCGATTTTGAAGCTATCTCAAAAATAGTAGATCACTTTATCAGGTTCGCCTGTTGGGTCCGTTTGGTCGGCCGAAGGTCCTCGTGAAACGGGATTGAGTCCGTTAAAAAGGAAAATGTTTGATTTTTTTACCGGCTAACGGGCTCAACCTGATTAAGATAGCTTCTAATTTGAGTATTTTTCTCGGAATGCCTGCCTGCGCTCCCTTTTTATGCGAAGTTTTAGACTTTGCAGGCTTCTTCGATCCGACCCGCTGCGACGATGGCGCAAAAATCGTCTTTCCGGAAAATGCTCGGATGACGTATATTGTCGACGATCCGGCAGCGAACGCCGTCCGCCCCGGTCCTTCATGGATCGAGGGTCAACTGTATCAGCCACTGAATTAAACCTTTGCAGTGTAAAGGTTTAGCGCTTGGCCAAACCGGAAAAAGTGAACGCTAAACACTGAAATCGTTTCTGATGTTTTCTTGGCATCAGCGAATCGCCTCAGACATCGTATGTTACAGATTACAAGCGCTGCCTTTTTTGTCAAGTGCAAGTTCGGCATCGGGATGAAATTGAGGGCACGGGCAAAATTTTAGTGTATGTCAGTCAGATGGTTTTTAAGAAATTCTTTGAGTCTTTCTTTGCCGGCATTGGAAAGCGATCGGGAAGCATCCAACTCTTTACCATGCAATTCTTCATAACGACCGGCAGCCCTGATGGCTTCGAATTGCTCTGTGCATCTTGTGCAATATTTGCACATCAGAACGTGCATGCGAATCAGCACCCGTTGATAAAAGGGCAATGCTCGATCCATGGATTCTGATACCATTTCAGAGACTTCTTTGCAATTGTACATCCAGCGCACAGATTCACTCCTTTTATGACCCTGCGCTCAACCACTTATTTTCTAAACAGCGCCGCAGGGACATACGGGCCCGATACAGCATAACCCAGCTATTCGTCGCCGTAATTCCCAGCTCCTTACAGATTTCCTCCGTACTGAGGCCATCCATCTCGCGCTTGATGAAGGCTTCCGCCAGGCGTTCGGGAAGTTCTGCCAGACAGTGATAAAGCACATCTATAAATTCTTTTTGTTCGTACAGCTTACCCGGATTGACCGTCCACTTGCCTGGCAGGGTTTGCCAATGACCGCGTTCGTCGAAGTCCGGATCTAACGTGTCTGTCAGGGTTTCGATTTTATCGCTAGACGGTTCCCGGATTTTTTTCCGGATATAATCGACGATTTTATGTTTCAGTATGGCAATCAACCATGTTCTGCCGGCAGATTGGCCCTTGAAATTTTCGCGCGCGCGCAGAGCGGCCAGAAAGGTTTCCTGGACCAGATCCTCGGCAACGGAAGGATCTTTGACTCTTGAGAGGGCAAATCGGTACAGGAAATCGCCATAGCTGTCGACCCACGATTCAGGGTTATCAATACTGGCGATTTCGGGTTTCCGTTTGTTCATAACTATATATGTTTAGCTGGCAGAAAGCCAGATATGACCGTAACACCAGGAAGTAGAACAGCAGGTTGCGAACAACCCACAATGCCAAAGGTACTCCATTCTGAGAAACTATATCAGTATTTTAAGCGGCTTGCAATGGATCTGGCTGACAAAATCAGACGAATATATAAGTCAGGGTTAAGGCCAAAAGTACAAAGCAGCAATGGATAAAACGGCGGTCTTTAGCGTTATGACCAGCCTTTCAACGAAATGAAGTGTCGGAGAAAGAGTTTTATCTGCCCGATTCGCATCGGCGTTGATGTTAACTTAGCTTTTTGACAGCTTCGATGACCGCATCATAATCTGGCTCCTCCGACAGCTCTTTGACGTGCTGGATATACTGAATGACGCCATTGCGGTCCACAACAAAAATGGATCGCGCCAGCAGGCGCAGCTCTTTGATAAGCACGCCAAAAGCACTCCCAAAGACAGCTTCGCGGTGGTCTGATAGGGTAACGACCTTATCGACGCCGGCGGCCCCGCACCAGCGCTTCTGGGCAAAGGGCAAATCAGTGCTGACCGTTAAAATGACGACATCATCACCCAGCTGACCGGCCGTTTCATTAAAACGGCGGGTTTCTACGTCACATGTTGGTGTATCCAGAGACGGTACCGCTGAAATGACACATATCTTGCCTTTAAACGCTGAGAGTTTAACGGCATTCAAATCGTTATCCAAAACCTCAATATCGGGAACCGTATCCCCCACATTGAGCACCGTACCCATCAGGGTTAACGGGTTGCCATGCATCGTAACAGCTGCGCTATGTTCCTCCATTTTAAGCTCCTTTCATTAACGTTATGATTTCAGAGTTTAAATTTATCTTTTAGAATGTTCAAACATAATACTTTTTCAAATGAAATCAACGCCGTTATCTCAGTGATTCAAGCTTGATCCATTGTGCCATTGCGGCGGTTCGACGCTTGCTTGACTGCGCGTATTCAAACCTTACTTTGGTGTAAGTTTATTGAGTATCATGCGACCAAAAGCAAAACCGGGCAGTAAAACCGGGTGTCAATCGGGTTTTCACCTGAATCTTGCCAGAAAATTAAGGATAAGTTGGGTTGATCATAAATGGCAGCCCGTTAAGCAAATGATAGCAATAAAACAAAACACCAATCAGTTACAAAGGATCTTAAGATGAATCAGCGCTATTGGGGACTGGCTTTGATCATACTCATATCGCTTGTGTACGGCGCTTTGGGCCCGGTGCGATCGAGCCGGGCTTCGACGGTCAATCATGAAATTTGGGCCGACCTGCTCAGCAAATATGTCACAGCGCAAGGCCTGAATTATACCGGCTTTAAACAGGATGAAGACCGACTGGATCAATATTTAAAGGTGCTCGAAAATACGATTCCACAAAAGCTGCCGCGCAACGAACAGTATGCCTACTATATCAATGCCTACAATGCCTGGACCATTAAATTGATTTTAAGCGACTACCCGGGCGTCAAATCCATCAAGGATTTTGGCACAATCTTAAAAAGCCCGTGGCAAAAAGATTGGGTGCGCGTCAATGGCGAGGTCCTCACCCTTGATGATGTGGAACATAATATCCTCAGACCCCGCTACAAGGACCCGCGCGTTCATTTTGCCATTAATTGTTCAGCCGCCAGTTGCCCCCCCTTGAGAACGGAACCCTATCTGGCTGATCGGCTGGATCAGCAACTGGAAGATTCAACCCGCTCCTTTGTTAATGATGCAGACAGTTACCGATTGGAAGGCAATACCCTGTATGTCAGCCGCATATTCAAATGGTTTTCCGAAGACTTTAACGAGGGCGCCCTGGGATTTTACCTGCAATATGCCAATGGAGCGTTAAAGGAAAAATTAACCCGCCAGAAGGACCGCATCAAGGTGAAATATTTGCACTATGATTGGGCGCTGAATGATATCAAAAATTGAAAAGCCCGGAGTGATGGAATACTGGAGAGTTGGAGTAATGGAAAGTTGAAAAACGACAATGAGTGGCTCTGAATGCATTTTTCAATACTCCGGTTAAATTTAGATATGGTTACACCTCGCTAATAATATGCGATTCAACGAGTGAACGATAGAGAGGACGAAATGCCAGATTATGACTATGATATCGGGATCATCGGCGGCGGTGCCGGCGGACTGACCGTGGCGGCCGGAGCTGCCCAGCTGGGTGCCAAAACGCTTCTGGTTGAAAAAGAAAAAGAGCTGGGCGGCGACTGCCTGCATTTTGGTTGCGTCCCGAGTAAAACGCTTATCAAAAGTGCCCATGTCTACCATTTGATGAAAAATGCCGAAAGATTCGGGTTGCCAAAAGTTGAGGTGCCGCCCGTTGAATTTCAAAAAGTCTCAGACAGGGTGCGGGCGGTGATCCGCTCCATCCAACACCACGACTCGGTCGAGCGGTTCTGCGGCCTGGGCGTCCAGGTGGAGTTCGGCCATCCTAATTTTACGGATGAACACGCCATTCGGCTAAACGGCAAAAGTTACGCAGCCAAAAACTGGGTAATTGCTACCGGATCTTCAGCCATCGTTCCGCCCATTCAAGGGCTCGATCAGACACCTTATGTGACCAACAAAGAAATTTTCTACCTCGATCAACTGCCCCAATCGATGATCGTGCTGGGAGCCGGACCCATTGGTGTCGAAATGGCGCAGAGCTTTAGTCGATTGGGCGCTGATGTCACAGTAGTGGATATGGCGCCGCAAATACTGCCATTTGATGATCAAGAGATGGCCCACACCGTAATGGAGACGCTGCAGTCCGAAGGTGTCAAATTTTATGTGAACCACACAATTCAAGCCGTAAGCGACCTGGGTAGCGAACGACAGGTGACGGTCAAACACAAAGACGGTAGCGTTGTTAGCCTTAAGGCAGATACGTTGCTGGTGGCCCTGGGTCGCATCGCCAATATTGACGGCCTCGGGCTCGAATCCATCGAGGTCGAGCATGATCGGCGCGGCATTAAGGTCGACAATCGCATGCGAACCAATCACAAGCATATCTATGCGGTCGGTGATGTCAACGGGGGCTTTCAATTCACCCACGCCGCCGGCTATGAGGGCGGTATCGTGGTCGGTAATGCCATTTTTCATCTGCCCCGCAAAGCCAACTATACATATATGCCCTGGTGTACGTTCACTGATCCACCCCTGGGAAATATCGGCATGAATGAAAAAATGGCCCGGGATGCCGGCATTGATTACAAAGTTTTTACCGAAGATTTTAAAGACAATGACCGCAGTGTGGCCGAGGGCGAGAAGGTCGGAAAAATCAAAATGATTCTGGATGAGAAGGAAAAACCCATCGGCGTCCAGATTTTAGGGCCCCACGCCGGGGACCTGCTGGCCGAGTGGGTGGCCGTCTTAAACGGCAAAGTCAAACTGGCCACCCTGGCAGCAGCCGTGCATCCTTATCCGACCATGGGTGAAATCAATAAACGCGTGGCCGGCAATTTCTTTTCTCCCAAAATATTCTCAGAAAAGGTTCAGAAAGGTTTGAAATTTTTCTTTCATCTAAAAGGCAGGGCCTGCGAGGTCAAATCCTAAAATAAGATTAAACCGGAGCGTAACCAAATTAAACGTTAACAATGGAGACAAAAGCATGAAACTTGCAATGATTGGATTGGGGAAAATGGGGATGAATATGGCCAGACGGCTGATGCAGGGAGGTCATGAGATCATCGCTTATGATCTGTCCAAAGAGGCGGTTCAGCAAATCAGCGCTGAAGGCGCCAGCGGAGTGAATTCGCTGCAGCAGGTTGTCGAAGTGCTTTCAGGTCCCCGCATTGTCTGGATCATGCTGCCAGCCGGTAAGCCGGTGGAGGAGACCATCAGCCGCTTAAAAGAATTGCTGAGCCCGGAAGATATCATTATTGACGGTGGCAACTCATTTTATAAGGATGACCGTCGCCGCTACGAGGCACTGCAGGCAGCGGGCATCCATTATATGGATGTCGGTGTCAGCGGCGGGATCTGGGGCCTGGAGGTCGGCTATTGCATGATGATGGGCGGTGAAGAGGCTGTTTTCAACTATCTTGAGCCCATATTTAAAACACTGGCCCCCAAAGACGGCTATCTGTATTGCGGCAAGAGCGGGGCGGGTCATTTTGTAAAAATGATCCACAACGGTATTGAGTATGGCCTCATGCAGGCCTACGGAGAAGGTTTTGAAATTCTGGATGCTTCTGAGTTTGCCGAATCTTTCGACTATGCCAAAATTGCCCACCTGTGGAACCAGGGCAGCGTGATTCGCTCGTGGTTGTTGGAGCTGGCTGAAGATGCCTTTAACAAAGATGCCGAACTGACCGACATCACCGGTTATGTGCCGGACTCCGGTGAGGGGCGCTGGACGGTACAGCAGGCGGTCGAAACCGGTGTGCCGGCAGAAGTGATCACGCTTTCGCTGATGCGGCGCTTTCGCTCACGGCAGCAGGACCCATTTACCGAGCGGGTGCTGGCGGCCTTACGCCGCGAGTTTGGTGGGCATGCGGTGGTTTCGAAGGAAAAGTGAGAATAGAACATTTGAAGTCATGTGCGCAAATACGGCTATTTACACTACTGGAAACCGTTTATTTCTATAACCACGAAAACACGAAATAATGAAAGTATGAAATATTTTTTCTTTTCGTGTTTTTAGCCTTTCGTGCTTTCGTGATAATTTTTCCAAATTTATCGAAGATATACCGGCTACAAGTTTTATTAAGGATCTTAACAATTTGTTCTATGCGGCAGGTAGGGTGAATAAAATGAACAGTAAAACCATTGATCCAAATATTGTCGAAGACGCCATGGCAACGGTACGCGCACCGGATCTGGGGCTGGCGCCGCAAGAGTGTGTCATGCCCGAACCCAGTGAACCCTGCACCATCATTATTATGGGAGCCACCGGCGATTTAACCTCGCGCAAGCTAATGCCACAGCTGTTTAATCTGTATTTGAATGCCGGCCTGCCGGAGCCTTTTTTAATTGTGGGCACCAGCCATATAGATGTCAGCGATGCGGAGTTCAGAAGCAACATGCAAGCCGCTTTAAAAAAGGCCGGGGTTTACGACGAAAACCGCTGGCCCGATTTTGCCAGAGCGCTTCATTATCGCTACGCTGATTTTGCAGATCTGGAATCTTTCAAACATATGGCCCAGGCATTACGGGATCTGGATCAAGAGTTTAACACGCGCGGCAACCGCATTTTTTATATGGCTCTGCCGCCGTCGGTTTATAAATCCGCGGCCCACCTGATCGGCAAGGTGGGCCTGGCAGATGAACATCAAAACGGCAACGGTTGGTCACGCATTGTTGTGGAAAAACCGTTTGGCACCGATCTGAAAACGGCTGTCGATCTGGATCAAAGCCTCAGCCGGGATTTCACGGAACATCAGATTTTCAGAATCGACCACTATCTGGCCAAAGAAACCGTACAAAATGTATTGATGCTGCGTTTTGCCAACTCACTGTTTGAGCCCATATGGAATCGACGCTATGTAGAGTATGTTGCCATCACCGCCATTGAAGAGCTGGGCGTCGAACATCGTGCCGGCTATTATGAACAATCCGGGGTTTTAAGAGACATGTTCCAGAATCATATGATGCAGCTGGTGGCGCTTACGGCCATGGAACCGCCCTCCCGTTTCGAAGCCGATCAGGTCAGAGACGAGAAAATCAAGGTATTTCGTGCCTTGCGGCCTTTCCAGGTGGATCGTCTCAATGAAAACCTGGTACTGGGACAATATGCAGCCGGCACCGTTGATGGCCAGACAGTGCGCGCCTATCGTGATGAACCGGGTGTGGCGGCTGACTCGCTGACGCCCACCTTTGCCCTGATGAAGGTCAACCTTGACAACTGGCGCTGGCAGGGGGTTCCGTTTTACCTGACCTCAGGCAAACGCCTGGACCAAAAATTGACCGAAATCGCCATCCAGTTTAAAAACGTACCGCATTCGATGTTTAGGCATACACTGGGCGCAACCATTCCGGCCAACCGGCTGATTCTGGGGATCTACCCTGAGGAAAAAATTACCCTCACCTTTCAAACTAAAAATCCCGGTGCCACGGTCTGCCTGCGCACCGTCACGATGGACTTTAATTATCAGCAAAATTCAAGCGGTCCCGTTCTGGACGCCTATGCGCGGGCACTGATCGATTGCATGCTCGGCGATCAAATGCTGTTCTGGCGTCAGGATGGTGTAGAACTGTGCTGGAAATTCCTGACACCCATCCTGGATCGCTGTGAAATCTGTGACGATCAGGCAAAATTGCTTCATTTCTATGAAGCCGGAACCAAGGGCCCTAAGGCGATCGAAAAGCTCAAATGATGTGGTTTCAGGTGTCAGGTGTCGGGGAACATAAGACTAAAATCAGAAAATAGCGAAAACATACGACCATTAAGCCACTAAGTGGCAATGATTGGGAACCGGCCACCGAAGGCCTGACACCTGAAACCTGATAGACCGACAGCAGCCAGTGGCCGGTACCTGGACAGAAGCCTGTTTTTGGGATTGGATAGTGAAGCATTCAACCTTGATACTGATACAGATATTGACATCTGAGGAGAGTTCGATATGGAAGACGTCATGCAACCGACAGTTAACAACCGCAAAAAAGCGCTTGTAAAAGCGCTGATACTCGTGGCATTTATTATTGGCGCCATTTTGATGGTGCGCTTAACACCGATTAAACAATACCTGACCCCTGAAATGTTGGGTCAGTTTTTAAATAGGACCGGCTTTTGGGGGCCGATTATTTTCATCCTTATATATGCTGTTGGGATCTGTCTGTTTTTACCCGGCACGCTGCTCACCGCATTGGGAGCGGCTATTTTTGGCGCCTACTGGGGATTTGCTTGGGTGTGGATCGGGGCCATGATCGGCGCCAGCGTTTCTTTCATCATCGGTCGAACGCTGGGAAGAGAATTTGCAGCATCATTAATCGGCGATAAACTTAAAAAATATGATGATGCCATCGAGCGCAACGGTTTCGCCACCGTTCTGTATCTTCGGCTGGTATACTTTCCGTTTACCGCTATGAATTTTGGGATGGGCTTGACCAAGGTCCGTTTTTGGGATTACCTTGCGGGAACCGGTCTGGGTATCATCGTTGGTACCTTTATATTTACTTTTTTTATCGGAACCCTGAAAGAGGTCTGGACGTCAGGCAACTGGGGTGAGCTTATTTCGTTTAAGGTATTTTTCTCCATCGGGTTGTTTATTTTTTCGTTTTCTATCCCCAAAATTATTAAAAAAATCAAAAAAGAAGAGACTTAACGATAAAATTCAGAAATATTTTTTAAGCACGAAAACACGAAATCTTAAAAGCACGAAATTTTTTCATTTCTTTTGTGTTTTCGAATTTCCGTGCTTTCGTGGTTGATTTTACGTGGTTACCATATGCCCGTAAACTAACATCTATCAATCGCCGCGGGGGGAGAGAGAATGTCGAGCGAACTTGACCAGTTATGTATCAATACAATTCGAATGTTATCAGCCGATGGGGTGCAGAGAGCCAACTCGGGGCACCCTGGAATGCCCATGGGAGCCGCCGCGATGGCGTATATTCTCTGGACGCGCTTTTTGAGGCACAATCCTCAAAATCCGGAATGGCCCAATCGCGACCGTTTTGTGCTCTCAGCCGGGCACGGCTCGATGCTGATTTATAGCCTGTTGCATTTGAGCGGTTACGACCTGTCGCTGGAAGAGATACAGAATTTTCGTCAATGGGGCAGCAAAACACCCGGTCATCCCGAATATGGGGTTACACCGGGTGTCGAAACCACCACCGGCCCGCTGGGCCAGGGATTTGCCAACGGGATCGGGATGGCCCTGGCCGAGCGGTATCTGGCAGCCCACTTTAACCAACCCGGCCATCAAATTATCGATCATTTTACCTACGGTATTGTCAGCGACGGGGATTTAATGGAGGGTATTTCACATGAGGCCGCCTCACTGGCCGGACACCTTGGCCTGGGCAAGCTGATCTATTTCTACGACGACAACCACATATCCATCGAAGGTGATACCGATATTGCATTTACCGAAAACCGCAACGGACGTTTTGAATCCTATGACTGGCAGGTTCAATATGTCGAAGACGGCAATGACCTGCCGGCGCTGGAGCAGGCGATTGTCGAGGCCCAGAATGAAACCGGCCGGCCGTCATTGATCGCCGTCCGTACCCACATCGGCTATGGAAGTCCCAACAAACAGGATACGCCCAGCGCACATGGAGAGCCACTAGGGCTTGAAGAGATTCAGCGTACCAAAGAAAATCTGGCCTGGCCACCGGATTCTGAATTTTTGATTCCGGATGAAGCATTGAGCCATTTTCGCAGGGCCATCGAAGTCGGACAAAAACTTGAAACCCGCTGGCAAAAAGCTTTTGAAGCCTATCAGACGGAGTTTAATGAAGCGGCCACCGAGTGCCGTCGCTGGTTAAACAATCAGCTGCCGGACGGATGGGAAAAGGATATTCCGGAATTTGAACCCGATCAGAAGGGAATGGCAACCCGGGTTGCCTCCGGAAAAGTATTGAATGCGGTGGCCCCGACAGTCGCCAACCTCGTTGGGGGGTCGGCGGACCTGGCACCTTCTACCAAAACCCTGATTGACAATGAGGCTGACTTCCAGGCCGAAAATTATGCCGGCCGCAACCTGCGCTTTGGGGTGCGGGAGCACGGGATGGGCGGCATTTTAAACGGTATGGCGCTGCACGGCGGATTAATTCCTTACGGCGCCACATTTCTTATCTTTTCTGATTACATGCGACCGGCCATCCGCCTGGCGGCACTCACCGAACAGCAGGTTATTTATGTGTTTACCCATGACAGCATCGGCCTGGGTGAAGACGGCCCCACCCATCAACCCATCGAACAACTGGCAGCCTTACGGGCAGTGCCGAATCTATTGCTCATTCGGCCCTGTGATGCCAATGAAACCGCCCAGGCCTGGCAGGCCGCCATTGAGCACCGTGACGGACCGGTGGCGCTTGCCCTGACGCGACAAAATCTTCCCACCCTCAACCGCCAGTCACAGTATGCGTCCGCCGACGGCCTTCACCAGGGAGCCTACATTCTCAGTGAAGCCGCCAACAACCAACCGGAGATTATTCTAATTGCCAGCGGATCGGAAGTGCACATTGCCCTCAAAGCCGCTGAGATGCTTACCGCCCGGGGTAAGGCCACCCGCGTGGTCAGCATGCCCTGCTGGGAACTTTTTGATGCCCAGCCGGCCGATTACCGCCAGCAGGTCTTGCCGCCGACGGTCAAGGCTAAAATTGCCATCGAAGCCGGCAGCCCCCAGGGCTGGCATCGCTACGTTGGCGATGGCGGTCAGGTCGTTGGCCTGGATCATTTCGGTGCATCGGCTCCTGCACAGACACTGTTTGAAAAATTTGGGCTAACCGCCGATCAGGTGGTTGAAAAAGCGCTGGAATGTATTTAAAAATACATCCTGTGTGCATCGAAAATACGAGGAGAAGGAGAAGGGTATGTCAAAACTGATCGAACTTGCGGAAATGGGCCAATCTATCTGGTTGGACTATATTCAACGCTCTTTATTAACCTCCGGCGAGCTCAAGCAAATGGTCGACTCCGGCATAAGGGGGGTGACGTCCAATCCGGCCATCTTTGAGAAGGCCATTGCCGGCAGCAACGATTATGATGAGGATTTGAAGCCCCTGGTTAAAACCGATGGCTCGATTGAACAAATTTATGAAGCGCTGGCCATAAAAGATATTACGCTGGCCACCGACACGCTGCGCGGTGTCTATGATTCGACGAACGGCAAAGACGGTTATGTCAGCCTGGAGGTCAGCCCGGAGCTGGCCTACGAAACGGATAAGAGCGTGGCCGAGGCCAAGCGCCTGTTTGAAGCCGTAGACCGGCCCAATGTTATGATCAAAGTGCCGGCCACCAGAGAAGGGCTGCCGGCAATTGCCGAATTGATCGGGTGCGGCGTCAATGTCAATGTCACCCTGATATTTGGCCTGCAAAACTATAAGGCCGTCACTGAAGCCTATCAGGCCGGACTCGAGCAACTGGCAGCCACCGGTCCCAGCGTCAGGGGCGGGCATGCGATTGATCGCGTGGCTTCAGTGGCGTCATTTTTTGTCAGCCGCGTGGATACGGCGGTGGACAGAGAATTAGAAAAAATCGGCGACTCAACGCTGCTGGGCAAAATTGCGGTTGCCAACTCGAAAATCGCTTATGCCGAGTACAAAACCATTATCAGGCAACCCCGCTGGCAACAGCTGGCTGCTCAGGGCGCGCAGGTACAACGCGTTCTGTGGGCCAGTACCAGCACCAAAAATCCGGCCTACCCGGACAACCTTTATGTCGATGAACTTATCGGGCCGGATACGGTCAACACTCTGCCACCGGCAACCCTGGACAGTTTCATGGACCACGGTCGGGTGGCCGAAACCCTTACCCGGGGGCTCGAAGAGGCGCAAAGCCAGGTTGCCCAACTGGCCGATCTGGGCATCGATCTGGATGCCGTCACTCAGAAACTGCAGGAAGACGGCGTGGTGGCTTTTGCAAAGCCCTTTGCCAAACTGCTGGAAAGCATCGCTGAAAAATGCAAGAAACTGAAAACCGCATAGGATCGGTGCATTTCTTTATGCGATTCTGAGGTCGGAAAACCATTTTTACTGGAGGCGATATCAACAGCAAGCGGCCATGCGGTCTCATAACTCTTTCCTCCCGAAGACAGCCGACATGTGTGATATTGGCAAAGGCCTGATGACGGTTGAGAATATAAAACTTGAGATAATAACACGCAGAGATTGATGGACTTGAAAAAGCAGGATGAATTAAAACAAAAAGCAGCGCACCGCGCTGTGGAATCGGTCGAATCCGGTATGATCATAGGCCTGGGTACCGGCAGCACGACATCGTTTGCTGTGATTCGTATCGGCGAGCGCCTCAAATCCGGTGATCTTGAAAACATCATCGGGATTCCAACCTCCATTCGGACTGAAAAACTGGCCCGCGAACTGGATATCCCCCTGGCAACCCTGGATGAACAGCCGCAAATCGATGTGACGATCGATGGGGCCGATGAGGTCGACCCGGAGCTAAATTTGATCAAAGGCGGCGGCGGTGCGCTGTTGCGCGAAAAAGTCGTTGCGCAGGCCAGCCGCACGAATATCATCATCGTCGATGAAAGCAAACTTTCAGACTGTCTTGGCACCCACTGGGCCCTGCCGGTGGAAGTGATCCCCTTTGCCGCCAAAACCGAAGCCGGCTTTCTACAATCGCTGGGGGCAGCGGTCAGCAGGCGCCGCGCTGAAAAAGGCCAGCCCTATAAAACCGATCAACACAATTATATTCTGGATGCGAATTTCGGCGCGATGCCGGATCCAGCCGCTCTGGCGATCAGGCTGAACGAGCGCGCCGGAGTTGTTGAACATGGGCTTTTTCTGGGTCTGGCCAGCGAGGTCATCGTCGCCGCACAGGGTGGCATCCGGCACCTGAAACGCAAAAGCAAATGAAAACACGAAGGCAATTCATCACCTGGGCCTTAAAACTGCTGGCCGGGTTGGGTCTGGTTATCACGACGGTCAGGATCACGCTGAAAAAGGCCTGGGCCCAAACCAAACGGTTTATCGTTCCGCGGGACACGGACCTATCGACCTTGCGCAATAAAGATCCGGCTACACTGGACACCCGCAATCTGGAGGTTCTGCCATTAGACGCTTTTGATACCATGGGCTTGAGCAATCATCCCGTGCATATGCCCTCCTGGCGTTTGATCGTCGAGGGCAATGTCGCCGTGCCAACCCGACTCCCCTATACAGAAATCATCAAGCTTCCCTCGATCGAGCGTAACGTATTGTTGATTTGCCCCGGTGTCTTTGTCAATCACGGAAAATGGAAGGGAATTTCGCTGATGACGGTATTGGATCTGGCACAGATGGAAGCCGATACCACTCATATCGCTGTTTATGGGCCGCAAGGCACCCGCGAAAAAGTCGAGCGCTTCCCGATCGCCGATGTCCGATCGGATAAAATCTTTCTGGCCTATCAAGTCAACGGCCAAAAATTGCCACAACGACACGGTTTTCCGCTGCGCATCGTGGCCGAAGATTACTACGGCGACGATTGGGTAAAGTATGTATACAGGATCGAAGCTATTAAAAAGTTGGAGTAGTGGAGTATTGGAGTGATGGGATCAAAATGTTGCCTGTTTCGGGTTCCGGGTTGCGAGTTGAAATTCGGACTTGGATATAGCGGTGCATAACGCGTGACGCATCACTCGCAACTCGGAACGATATTCCGAATTCATTACTCCAACACTCCAGCACTCCATGAATTATGAAGAAAAGGAACATCCGATGCAAAACACAGATTATCGCACAAAATTAGATACAAAAAAGGGAACCTACACCTTTTTTGATATTACACGGCTGGAAAAAAACGGCATCGCCGATATTCAACGCCTGCCCTATTCCATTAAAATCCTGGTTGAAAACCTGCTGCGCAAGCTGGACGGGCACGTGGTCCTCGAAGAAGACCTGAACAATATCGCGCGCTGGCAAAAAAGCTACGATACGCCGGTTGAAATTCCGTACCACCCGGCAAGGGTGCTGATGCAGGATTTTACGGGCGTTCCGGCGGTGGTCGATCTTGCGGCCATGCGTGATGCCGTCAAAGAACTGGGCGGCGATCCGCAAAAGATCAATCCACTGGTTCCGGTGGATCTGATTGTCGATCACTCGGTGCAGGTCGACTATTTTGGCACCGCCGACGCCATCACCCAAAATGTCGCCAAAGAGTACGAGCGCAACGCCGAGCGCTATGCCCTGCTGAAGTGGGCCCAGAAAAGCTTTGATAATTTTAACGTCGTCCCCCCGAACTCGGGCATCTGCCACCAGGTGAATCTGGAGCATCTGGGGCGGGTGGTGATGATCGAAAAAGACGGCAATGCGATGGTGACCTATCCGGACACCCTGGTGGGCACCGACTCGCACACGCCAATGATTAACGCCATTGGCGTTATGGGTTGGGGAGTGGGTGGCATCGAAGCCGAAGCCGTTACATTAGGGCAACCCTACTACATGTCCATTCCGCAGGTCATTGGTGTCAAACTGGTGGGTGAACTGTCTGCCGGCATCACGGCAACCGACCTGGTGCTGACCGTCACCGAATTGCTACGTCAGCTCAACGTGGTTGAAAAATTTGTAGAATTTTTCGGCCCTGGTATGAAAAACCTGACCGTCACCGATCGGGCCACACTGGCCAATATGACCCCGGAATACGGCGCCACTTTGGGATTTTTCCCCATCGATGATAAAACCATTGATTACCTCAAAATGACCAACCGGATCGACCAGGCTGAAATCGTTGAAGCCTATGCCAGAAAGCAGGGACTTTTTTACACGGATGCCCGTGAGCCCGAATACTCTCAAATCGTCGAACTCGATCTGTCTACGGTGGTGCCCTGTGTGGCCGGCCCGGCCCGGCCCCAGGACCGCATCAACCTCAAAGACCTGAAACAGAGCTTTGCCACCCAGCTCGGCTGCTCATATGAGCGCGACACCGATATTGAGCATATATCCAAATACCACGATGAATCCGGCTCAAAAACCAGCCGTCCCGAGGACTGCACGCCCAAAAAGAAAGCCTGTCAAATCGTGGTCAACGGCGAAGCCGTCAGGCTTTGCGATGGAGACATCGTCATCGCAGCCATTACCTCCTGTACCAATACCTCCAATCCGTTTGTGATGCTGGGTGCCGGACTGGTGGCCAGGAAGGCCGTTGAAAAAGGATTGCACGTACCCGCCTATGTGAAGACCTCTCTGGCGCCGGGCTCAAAAGTCGTCATCGATTATTTAAGGGACGCCCAGTTGTTGTCTTATCTGGAACGTCTGGGTTTTTATCTGGCCGGATTCGGCTGCACGACCTGTATCGGCAATAGCGGTCCCCTGCCGCCTGAAATTGATAAGGCGGTTAAAGACAAGGGTTTAACCGTCGCGGCCGTGCTTTCGGGCAACCGTAATTTTGAAGCCCGCATTCATCAGCAGGTCCGCGGTAATTTTCTGGCATCCCCGATGCTGGTGGTGGCCTTTGCCATTGCCGGCAGCATCGACATCGATCTGACCAGCGAACCGCTCGGTCAGGGTCCAGACGGCCAACCGGTATACCTGAAGTATATCTGGCCGACAGCCGAAGAAATTGAAAGCTTGATCCACTCGCATGTCAAACAACAATATTTCAAAGAAGAGTACGCCCGAATATTTGACGGCGATGATTTTTGGCGCCAGCTTCCGGTGGCGGAAGGCACCACCTTTGAATGGCAGGCACAATCGACATACATTCGCAAGCCGCCCTATTTTCAGGGATTTGGGCTGGATATCTCCCAGCCGGATGATGTTCAAAATGCAGGCGTTTTGCTGATTTTAGGCGATTCGCTGACCACCGACCACATTTCTCCGGCCGGCGCCATCCCGCCGGACTATCCGGCGGGCAAATATTTAATCGAAAAAAAGGTGGCACCGGCTGATTTTAATTCCTACGGATCCCGCCGGGGGAACCACGAGGTCATGATGCGCGGCACTTTTGGTAACATCCGCATTAAAAACCGGCTGGTGGATCCCAAAGAAGGTAGTTATACACTCAAATTTCCGGAACGTGAGGAAATGTTTGTTTATGACGCCGCCATGCAATACATTGCCGAAGATAAACCGCAGGTGGTTTTAGGCGGTAAGGAATACGGCACCGGCTCATCACGGGACTGGGCGGCAAAAGGATCCCAGCTGTTGGGCGTTAAAGCCGTCATCGCCGAATCTTATGAAAGAATTCACCGCAGCAATCTGGTGGGTATGGGCGTGTTGCCGCTCACCTTTAAAGAGGGCGATAGCTGGCAAAGCCTGGGACTGGACGGCTCGGAAACCTACACCATCACCGGTATTGAAAGCATCGCACCGCTAAAAACTCTTGGCGTGCAGGCGGTTAAGCCGGACGGCAGTAAAATTGATTTTGATGTCACCGCCCGATTGAACACGGATATTGACGTGGAATATTTTAAACACGGTGGTATTTTGCCGTATGTATTGCGAAAGATAATGGCTGATTAAATGTGGGCATATCGGAGTTAGGCCGGCCAGAGACGGCAGCCGCGGTGGGCTGCCCTACGCAAAACCCGGGATGCAATGAAATGGATCGACCACCGCGCCGGACGACAAAAAATTTTTATTATTTTAATGACCTTAAAAAGAAGAAAAAACATTCGTCTCGCAAAGGAGATATACTCAAATCCAAATCAAATTTTCAGCATTACCATCTGCGTCAAAGATCGACGACCCATTTTTAAAGATTCTGCTTGGGCGGAAAAAATTCTCGAGACTCTTAAAACGGGACCATTCGGTAAAGGAGTAATTTGCTATTCGTATTGTCTGATGCCGGATCATTTGCATCTTCAAATCTCTCCAAAGGATGGTAATTTAATTGATCTTATAAATGGCTGGAAAAGCTACACGGCAAATCTTTTAGGAAAAATCGGACATGTAGGCTCTTGCTGGCAAAGAAGTTTTTATGATCATGCCTTGAGAAAAGAGGAAGATATTAAAATGGTTGCAGAATATATTGTGACCAACCCCGTCCGAGTTGGTCTGGTGAAAAATTGGAAAGAGTATCCATACTCATGGCATAAATGGATGTAGGGCCGGCCACCGTGCCGGCTACAAGAAGGCAGCCGCGGTGGGCTGCCCTGAAGGTCACCCAACAAAGAAGAGAAAGGCTGAGTCATGGGAACTGAAAATCTCATTACCATAAACCCGGACGGCACCCTGAACGTTCCGGATACACCCCGGATTCCGTTTATCGAAGGAGACGGCATTGGACCGGAAATCTGGCAGGCAACACGCCAGGTTATTGATGCGGCCGTCCAAAAAGCGTATGCGGGTCAGAAGCAGATTGAATGGCTTGAGGTTTTGGCCGGTGAAAAAGCATTTAAAAAAACCGGAAACTGGCTCCCGGATGAAACTCTGGCGGATATTGAAAAGCATGCAGTGGCCATTAAGGGCCCCATGACAACCCCTGTGGGAAAAGGGATCCGCAGCCTGAATGTGACCATCCGCCAGGTCCTTGATCTATATGCCTGCGTGCGCCCGATAAAATATATCAAGTCGGTCCCCAGTCCCGTGAAAGATCCGCAAAGCGTTAATATGGTTATTTTTCGCGAAAACACCGAAGACCTGTATGCCGGTATCGAGTATCAATCCGGCAGTCCGGATGCTGACAAAGTACGGCAATTTTTAAACGAGCAAATGGGCACCACCTTGCCCGTCGATGCGGGTATTGGCATCAAACCCATCAGTGCAACCAATACCAAGCGGCTGGTGGCCAGAGCGATTGCATATACCCTGGACAACGGATTTGGCAGCGTGACGCTAATGCATAAGGGCAATATCATGAAATTCACCGAAGGCGCTTTTGCCCAATGGGGCTATGAGGTAGCTGCTGAAAAATTCAAAGACCAGACAATCACCGAAACACAGCTATGGGACGACTATCAGGG
>Ga0209567_10000531_pt1 | contig 20780 bp, 20 predicted proteins | sample COG_12_FD_184756 | JGI IMG/M metagenome (GOLD analysis project Ga0209567, IMG submission 184756) | Pelagic marine sediment microbial communities from the LTER site Helgoland, North Sea, for post-phytoplankton bloom and carbon turnover... | ecosystem: Environmental > Aquatic > Marine > Neritic...
GCGATGAGCTTCAGCTCGGTGTCGGTCATCGCGAACTCTCTTCGACTGCGCCGCCTGGAGATTTGAGCGCAGTTGCGATTTCCCCTCTCGTGCCTCGCTGTGTCCACAGCGAGGTGATCGCGCTACCCGCAAAGATCGACAGGATTGCGACAATGCTGCCGGGCGCCAGGAGCGGAACTCCCGTGAGGCCGTGCCCAACGGTGCAGCCCGCCGCCAGTGACGCGCCAGCGCCAAGACCGAGCCCTCCGGCGAAATGCTTGCCGGCGCTCATGGGAGACACCTTGGACGCCGTGACGGGGCCGCTCCTTCGAGCCGCGACATAGGCTCCGAGCGGGATGCCCAGCACGAACAGCACGTCCCAGCTCATCAAGCGCCTCAAGGGCTCGGCGAGCAGGCTGACGGTTCCCGGGACTACGGCCATTCCAAAGTCGCGAGCCGCGAGGCTCGACAGCGGCCAAGCGACGGCCCCGACGAGCCCCATGGCGATGCCCGTTCGCTGCCAAGTCCAAGCGCCGGCCGTACCGGGAGCAGCTCGCCACAAGAGCACGACGAGCAGGAGTCCGGCCACCGGGGCCCAGGCCCACAAGGTCTCGAATGGAGCGTTGCTCATGGACGGTCCCGCCGACTGAACGGCGGTCCGCAAATCCGTCAGGGGACCGAGCTCGAGCGCCGCGGCACCGATCGCCATTCCCAGCACCGCGGTCAGCGCACCTAGACTTCCCGAACCCACCTTGTACCAAACACCTGCGGCGCAACCGCCCGCCCATCGCATCGATGCGCCAAAGAGCAGGCCGCCTAATACGGCTCCGATGGGAAACATGGCTGGATAGGTCGGGCTCGACAGGCCCAGGGCGAAGACCAGCGGAACGATGAGCATTTGCAGCGCGATGGCGAGGGCATAGGACTTTACTTTGGTCGTGTTCCCTTCCGTGACAGCAACGCGAAAACCGGAGTTCATGCAAAAGGCGCCGCGTTGAGAGATGTATCCGTAGCCGACGCCGACGAGCAAGCCCGTGAGTGTCGCCAGGTACATGATCAATCCTCCTCGGCGGCGTCGAAGATGGCGCCGTAGTGGTACGGGCCTACCTCTTTCACCTCGCGAAGTCGAAACCCCACAGGCTCTACCCAAGCGGCAACCTGCTCGGGCGAAAAGCGCAGCTCAGAGCGCGGGCCGCGAGGCTTACCAAGGACGGTGGTCTCTACGCGCGGACGTGGCCACCAGTTGATGACGACGAAGATCCCATCCGCCCCAAGCGTTGCTCGAACGGCGCGGGCGAGGCCGGTGTGGTCCGGTGCGCCGTGGAAGGTATTGGCGATCAACACCAAGTCCACCGAATCGGGCACCAGATCGGCCAGCCTCATCGCGTCATCCTGGATGAACGTGACGTTGCCAACACCCGCGAGCTCCACTTCCGCGCGCGCTGCGGCCATCATTTCGGCGGAAAGCTCGACTGCAAAGACCGACCCATCTGCGACCAACTGTCCCATGGGTGCTGTGAAATAGCCGTCGCCACAGCATAGGTCGATGACACGCATTCCGGCAGCGACGCCGACCTGTTCGAGGACGCCCTTTGGGTCGGGCCAAAGCGCCTCCCACCAATCACGGTCCGGCATGGCTGTCGCTTCAAACACCTACCAGTGAATCCCATGCATGATATGGGCAAACGCGACCGCTTCGGGACCGGGCGGCCGGTGGTCCCCTTCTTCGGCGAATCCAGTCACGAGATACATGTCACCTCCAGGGGTTGGGACGGGTGACGATATCCGCGATGACCCCCCGACGGCAACACGAACCGCCACAAAGGCGTGGCTCTGCGGCGGTATCGAGGCTAGGGACCAGGCGGATGCACCCCGGGCTCGAACAGTACATCAGCCGCGCTCTGCTAGATATCGACAAGATTCCTGACGAGCGGAGGCGCGCGTTGCGAGAAGTCTCGGCGTTCGTTGTGGCCAAGCGTCGGGCAGGGCAGGTTGCCGAGCTCACGTTCATCTGCACGCACAACTCGAGGCGGAGTCAGATGGGGCAGGTTTGGGCCGCTGCTGCGGCGGCGCACTTCGGCATCGATGGCGTGCGGACGTATTCCGGCGGCACCGAAGTGACGGCGTTCAATCCGCGCGCGGTAGCTGCGATGCAGCGGGCGGGCTTCGTCATCGAGGACCCGGGAGGCGACAATCCGCGCTACCGGGTGACGTTCGATCAAGTTGGTCCGGTCATGGAATGCTTCTCGAAGACCTATGATGACCCCCTCAATCCTGCGACCGGGTTTGCGGCCATCATGACCTGCTCCGATGCAGACGAGGCCTGTCCCGTGATCAACGGTGCCTCTCTTCGCGCGCCGATTCGTTACGAAGACCCCAAAGTTGCCGACGGAACACCGGGCGAGGCGTTGGCCTATGATGCGCGTTGCCTGCAGATCGCGACGGAGATGCTCTACGTGTTCGCGCGCGCCGCCTAGCGGACGACGACGGAGCTCGGTTCGGGCGGGGCAGCGAGAACCTCCCGGTTCGACTTTGGCCGCCGTCCGTCGGCCTCGGAGATCCCATACTCCTGTGCGAGCTCCGCGATGATGAGAACGCGGCCCGAGCGCTCCATCCGTTTCTCGTCGCGATGGAGTGCCTCGATGACGCGGCCGATCAGCTCGGGGCTCTCCGCGTTGGCGAGGAACTTCCCATACGGGCCCTTCATGGCGTCGGGATCCTGGAAGAGCGACTCGTTTCGCTCGGTTCGGACGAAACCAAGCCAGAGGCTCATCGCGGCCACGTCGTGATCGCGAAAGTCCACGGCCATGTCCATTGCCATCTTGTCGACGCCTGCCTTACCCGCGCCATAAGCCGGGCCGTGCATGTAGCAGCGCCCGCCGTAGCTCGAGGTGAACACGACCAGTGCGCCTTCCGTGCCGACGAGAATGGGCGCAGCGAAATAGCTGGCGACGTAGTGTGAGCGTTGCCCGACGTCGAGAACGCGCAAAAGTTCGAGGGACTTCTCCCAGAACGGACCGGGCTTGGCGAGCTCTCGCGGGACCGCGGTCGCATTGTTGACCAGAATGTCGAGTCGTCCTTGCTCATTGCCGACGCGCTCGAACAACTCGCGCACCTGCTCATCGTTGGCGTGATCGCAGGTGACGGCGATGCCTTGACCGCCGGACTCGGTAACCGCTGCCGCCGTGGCCTGCACGGTCCCGCCAAGCGGATGCTTCTTGCCGCCTTCCTGGCTCCGTCCGGTGACGTACACGGTGGCGCCCGCCGCACCGAGGGCGATGGCAATACCCTTCCCGACGCCGCGGCTCGCGCCGGTGACGACGGCAACTCTCTTTCGGCTCTCGTTCATGGCGCTAGGCTTCTAGCACGGCGGGTGGAGCGAAGTATCTCTTCCGAATCCTGAGGGCGACGCCGACCAGGGCGATCATCACCGGCACCTCGACCAAGGGCCCGATCACCGCGGCAAAGGCTGCCCCATGATGAATGCCAAAGGTGGCGACGGCAACGGCGATCGCAAGCTCGAAGTTATTCGAGGCAGCCGTGAAGGAAAGTGTCGTCGCTTCCGGATAGTTGGCCCCTGCGGCCTTCGAGAGCCAGAAGGAAATGAAGAACATCGCCACGAAGTAGATGAGGAGTGGTACGGCGATGCGAACCACGTCGAACGGCAAAGCCACGATCGTGTCCCCCTTGAGTGAGAACATGACGACGATGGTGAAGAGAAGAGCAACCAATGTGATCGGACTAATCCGCGGTGCGAACACCTCGTCGTACCAATCGCGTCCCTTCGCCTTGATGAGCCCTGTTCGCGTCAGGAAGCCGGCGGCAAAGGGAATACCAAGGTAGATGGCGACGCTCTTGGCGATTTCGGTGATCGTGATGTCGACGACCACGCCTTCGAGGCCCAGCTGCGCCGGCAGCCAAGTTACGAAGAACCATGCGTAGACCGAGAAGAACAGGATCTGAAAGACGGAATTGAAAGCGACCAATCCTGCCGCGAATTCCCGGTCTCCCAGCGCGAGGTCATTCCAGACGATGACCATGGCGATGCAGCGCGCCAGGCCGATGATGATCAACCCGACCATGTACTCGGGCTTGTCCGGCAAGAACGTGACGGCCAGCGCAAACATGAGCACCGGGCCGATGACCCAGTTCTGAATCAGTGACAGCGTCAACACCTTTTTGTTGGTGAAGACGCGCCCCATCTCTTCGTACCGGACTTTCGCAAGGGGCGGGTACATCATCAGAATCAATCCCACCGCGATTGGGATGGACGTCGTACCGACGCTCATGGCGTTGAGGGCGTCGGCGAATCCCGGCACTAGGTAGCCGAGGCCGATGCCGACCGCCATGGCGACGAAGATCCAGAGTGTCAGGTAACGGTCGAGAAATGAAAGGCGGCGTTTCTGGTTGGTCATCGTGTTGCGCTTTCCGTGGCGGCGGGCCGGAGCCTTCCATATACTCCGCGGCAATGAAAGCCGAGCTATTTGAGCGCCGCCCCAGCGATTATCTGATTCAGGGCCGCAACGTGACGATGCCATGCGTCGTTCGGGACGCTTGCTCGGCAACCGCAACCTGGCTCGTCAGCGCGCGTGCTGCCCAGGCGCTGCTCCCCGGGCCCGAGCTCGAGATCGCCCAAGTCCTCCCAGGCCGCGGCCTGCTCAGCATTGCGTGCATCACCTACCGCGACAATGACTTAGGCGACTACAACGAAGTTTCCATTGCGTTCTTCGTTCGCAAGCGTGGTGACCGTAAGGGCATTCCGTTCATGAGCGCGGCGATCGACATGATGCGCGGCGTCCTTCCAACGCACATCATTCATCTGCCGGTGAATCAGTCGTTCACCTGCGAGGCCGGCCGAACGATTTGGGGGTTTCCAAAGACGGTCGATGAAATCGATTTCGACACGAGCGGCGACCGCGCCCGATGCGTTTGGAACAAGGACGGACAGAACGTCCTGAAGATCAGCTTCCCGATGGGCGGAGCGCGGGACTTCCCGGAGCAAGAGCTGTGTACTTACAGCTACATCGACGGGGTGCTGCATCGAACTCCGTTCATCTCGAGCGCCAAGAATCTCGGCATTCGGATCGGCGGCGTGAAAATGGCGCTCGGCGCACACCCAATTGCGGACGAGCTGCGTTCGCTTGGTCTTCCGAAGCCGGCGCTGATGAGCCTCTGGATGGGGAAGATGAAAGGTCGGTTCGACGTTGCCGAACGCTGCTAGTCGCCATCCTTGGCCAACCATGAGTACACGGCAGGCAAGACCAAGAGCGTCAGCAACGTCGCCGTGACTAGGCCACCGATCACTACGGTGGCCAGCGGACGTTGCACTTCAGCACCGGCGCTCGTCGACAGGGCCATTGGGACGAAGCCGAAGGCCGCGACCGCCGCAGTCATGAGCACGGGCCTCAGGCGCGTGAGCGCTCCGCGTCTCACGGCATCATCGACCGTTGCGCCATCCTCTCGAAGCTGAAGGATGTAGGAGATCAAGACGACGCCATTCAGCACCGCGATACCAAAGAGGGCGATGAACCCAACACCCGCTGAAATCGAAAACGGCATCCCGCGAGCAAGAAGGGCAAGAATGCCACCCGTCGCTGCGAACGGCACGTTGAGGTAAACGATCAGGGCGGCTCTGACAGAGCTGTAGGTCATGTAAAGGAGCAGGAAGATGAGGAGTAGGGCGATGGGGACGGCAACAATCAGTCGGTCTGTCGCTTCTCGAAGGTTCTTGAACTGGCCGCCCCACTCGAGGAAGTAGCCGGCGGGCAGCACGCCAGCCTGTTCGATTCGCTCCCGCGCCTCCGATACGAAGCCGCCGAGGTCGCGGCCGCGAACGTTGGCCTCGACCGTCAGTCGGCGTTGAATGCGATCGCGGTTGATCTGCGCGGGCCCGTCCTCGACGCTCAACGTGGCGAGCTGTCCAAGCGGAATCAGAGCCCCGGAGGGCGCCTCGATCGGGATTTGCCGAATCGCATCGATGCTCGAACGTGCATCCTCTCGATAACGGACCTGCAAAGCGAATCGACGCTGCCCTTCGAAGACCTCTCCGACCCGACGTCCTCCCATTGCCGCAACGGCATCGAGAACATCGCTCACGTTGATCCCGTAGCGGGCGATGCGGTCACGGTCGATTTGAACGCGGAGAACCGGGAGCCCGGCCGATTGCTCGGCTTTGACGTCGGCTGCCCCCGGCACGGTGCTGAGGATTCTCACGAGATCGTCTCCGGCCGACTTCAACGCTGCCAGGTCCTCGCCGTAGATGCTGACTGCCACGTCGGAGCGCACACCGCTGATCAACTCGTTCATTCGCATTTCGATGGGCTGGGAAAAAGAGAAGAGTTGACCGGGGACCTCGTCGTGAAGAGTTCGCTCCATCGCTTCGATCAGCGCGTCTTTCGTTTCGGCGGCACTCCATTCGGAGACGGGCGCGAGCATGATGATCACATCCGAAAGCTCGACGCCCATGGGGTCGGTGGCCACCTCCGGCCGTCCCGTCTTCGATACGACGGTCTCGATCTCGTCGGGAAATCGTTCTAGAAGAACGCGTTCGACTCGAGTCGTCGCTCTCACGGACTCTTCGAGTGAAACGGAGGGGAGCCGAATCGCGTGCATCGCTATCGCGCCCTCCTCGAGCGTAGGAACGAATTCTGCGCCGAGAAACGGCGCGACGGCTACCGACATGGCAAAGATTGCCGTGGCAAGTAAAAGGGTCCTCTTGGGTCGCGCGATCGAGCGATCGAGCGTTGGAACGTACCAAGCTCGGAGCTTGCGAAGCAGCCAGGTATCGTGTTCCACGACGCCCTTCCGGAAGACGAAGGTACAGAGCGCGGGCACCCAGGTTAGCGCCAGCACGAGAGAGGTCGCCAAAGCGAACACGACAGTCAGCGCCATGGGCTGGAACATCTTGCCTTCAACGCCGCGCAGGGAAAGTACCGGAACGTAGACGATGATGATGATCGCGACCGCAAAGGCAACCGGTCTGCCGACCTCGAGGGCGGCCTCGTGTACGGTGGATTGAACCGCGCGACCGCTTGGACGTCTATCGTTCAAGACCCGAACGACGTTCTCCACGATGACGACCGAGCCATCGACGATGAGACCAAAATCGATCGCGCCTAAGCTCATCAGGTTGCCTGATAGGCCGGCCGCCCGCATCGCAATGAACGCTCCGAGCATCGACAGCGGGATCACGGACGCCACCAAGAGCCCGCCCCGGACGTTGCCTAGCAGCAAGAGAAGGACAACGACCACCAAGACGCCACCCTCGATTAGGTTCGTCGCGACGGTGCGAATCGTTCGATCGACCAAATCTGTGCGGTCGTAGAACGCCTCGATCGTCACCCCGTCCGGAAGCGTCGGCTGAATCTCTTCCAGCTTGGTTTCCACGTCGCGTGCCACTTCCCGCGCGTTGGCACCCATCAGCATCATTGCGATACCGATCACCGTTTCACCCTTGCCCTCGTGCGTCGCCGCGCCCTGCCGGACCATGGGTGCGTTTGCGACACTGCCGAGGTCGTTGATCGTGATCGGCGTTCCCTCGTGTCGATTAGCCACGACGATGTTGCGAACGTCATTGAGGTTGGCGATCAGGCCTTCTCCCCGAATGAGCAGCTGCTCGCCGGACTGCTGAATGTATGCGCCGCCCGCATTGGCGTTGTTGCGTTCGATCGCTTCGAAGACATCGCCGAGCGGAATGTCGAGCGCCGTTAGGCGGGCAGGGTCGAGTTGGACCTCATAGGTCTTGACCTCTCCGCCAAACGTGTTGACCTCGACCACGCCCGGAACGGAACGGAGTTGGTAGGCGATGTACCAGTCGAGGACGGTGCGGAGCTCCATCGGCGTGTAACAGCCCTCGGTGTCGGGTTCGCCAGTCAGGCACATCGGGTCGCCTTCGACTGTAAATTGATAGATTTCTCCGAGCCCGGTCGAGATCGGTCCCATCGTGGGATGGCCATAGCCCTCGGGAATCGCTTGGCGCGCCTCGGCGAGGCGTTCGGCAACGAGCTGTCTCGCGAAGTAGATGTCGGTTCCCTCTTCGAAGACGATCGTCACGGCCGAGAGGCCGAACTTGGAAAGGCTTCGCACTTCCGCAAGGTGGGGGAGACCGCTCATGACCGTTTCGACTGGGAAGGTGATGAACTTCTCGATTTCGAGCGGGCCGAGCGCAGGTGCGGTCGTCAGTACCTGCACCTGCACGTTGGTGACGTCCGGGACGGCATCGATCGGAAGTTGTTGCGCCGCCCGAAGCCCGAGCGCGCCAACGAGCAGGACTGCGAAGATGACGACGGCGCGGTTTCGAATGGAGAAATCGAGGAGACGTTCAATCATGATGCCTCTCAGTGCTCGTGGTCGCCTTCAGAGAGGCGGCCGCGCAGCAACTCCGACTTCAGCGTGAAAGCGCCAGACACGACGACTTCGTCGCCTTCGACGACGCCGTCGCGGACCTCGACCTTGCCCTGCGACCGCGCTCCCAAAGTCACGAAGGCCGGTCTGAAGACGCCGGGCTCGTCGGTTGCGACGAACAGCAGCGCTTGCCCATCGACTCGCTGTACCGCGCTCTTCGAAATGGCCGCGACTCGTCGTGCGCCATCACCGTCCGGGCTCAGCGAGATCTTCCCGAATAGACCGGGCCGCAGCGTGCCGTCTGAATTGTCGAGCTCGATCCGGATCGCGAGCGTGCGACTGTGTGGATCGAGTGTGTGGCTGACGTAGCTCACCTCGCCCTGCCACTCTTTGCCCGGGTACGCTTGAAGGGAGACTGAGGCGGGCGCTCCAATTCGAGCCGCTGCCACGTCCTGCTCATAGACCCGTCCGACGACCCAAACCCGGCTGAGGTCTGAGACCATGAAGAGTGAGCTGCCCTCCGAAACCACCTCGCCGGCGGTTGCGTGTCGTTCGATGACGGTACCGCCCAACGGGCTTCGAATTGTCGTCGTGCTTCCCGCTCCCTTGCGACCGCCGTACACTTGCAGTCGTTCATTCGAAGCGGACAAGTCCGATTCGGCGCTTCGCAGCTCGCCCTGGGCCTCGAGATAGGCACGCTGTGAACCGATCCCCTCGCGCTTGAGCTCCTCCTGCCTCACGAAGTTCGCACGCGCGACTTCGACTGCGGAGCGCGCGTTGGCGGCCGACGAGCGAGCCTCGCCGAGCGCCACGCTGCGCATCGTGACCAGCGCCTGGTTGGCCTCGACCGAATCGCCGAGGGAAGCATGAACTTGGTCAATTCGGCCTGCGACCATGGGCGTGATGTGCGCAGTGCGGTCTGGATTGAGCTGGACTTCTGCTGGAACCTCGATGCCTCCGACCAGCTGCTCGAGGCGGACCGGCTCGGTCCGAATGCCGCTTCGTTCGAGGCCGATCTCGGATATGCGGACCATTCCCTCCGGCTCGTGCGGTCCCGACGGGGCTTCGTGCTCGTGCTCGTGGGGGGGTGGCTCGTTCTTGCAGCCGTGGAGCAAGGATAGCGCGAGCAACATTGCGTAAAGTGGGTGGCTATTCATCGGCTTGTTCCCCGTGGCCCTCTTCGTGATCGTGGTGTTCATCGGGCCACACCTCCGTGCCAACCTCCGCTTCGAGCGCAGCGACGTCCCGGTAGTAGTCTTGGTGTGCGGTCAAGGCATCTTGCTGGATCCTCAGCAGTCGTTCTCGCGCGACCAGAACTTGCAGCAGATCGACTTCGCCAAGCTCGAATGCACGACGCAGAAGCGTGAGGTTACCCTCGAATGCCGGCAAGATTTCCGTTCCATAGGCGGCGATGCGATTCGCGTCGGCGTCGACGGCGATCGCGGCCCGTGTAAGGCGTGCTTGCAAGGTCTGGCGAAATGATTGCTCCTCGGCTTGGCGTACGCTGAGGTCCGCTCGGGCGAGCGAGCGACCCTCTTGATTGCGCTGGGAGAACGGAATCGGCAGTATCATCGTGCCTTGAATGATGTGCTCGTGGATGCGGACGTTCGGCAGCGATTCGCGCGTGTACATCACGCCGAGCGAAGGCTCCGGCCAGGCCTCGCGGTCCTCCAGCCGTACGCGGGCTTCTGCTTCTTCGACCGCACTTGCGCGCGCGGCGATGCCCGGGTGCTGCTCCGCGGCCAACCGTAAGAGGGCTCCGATGACAGGCGCTCGTCGCGGTTCGTCCAGCTCCCCGAGGGGCTCCGGCAGGACATCCGGCGACCATCCGGACACCTCCGCAAGCTCCAACTGCGCCGTACGGTATGCGCGTTCAGCCGTGAGCGACGTCTGGCGAGCCTGCGCAAGCTCACCCTTGGCGAGACGAACCGCAAGCGGTGAGATGTCTCCGGCCTGAAGTCGCCGTTCGGCCACCGACACCAGCTCCTCGGTCGAGACCAGGAGCTTGTCGACGACTTTCCAGCGTTCCCGTGCCACGAGTGCCGTGTGGAACGCGGCGTGGACTTCGCGATGCACGATCCATTCCGCCTCTTGGAGCTCCTTCCGCGTCCGCTCGTCGAATTTCTTCGCGGTCCTGATTCGCTGTTTTCGCTCACCGGCGATCTCGATCGGCTGCGTCAGCCAAACCTGGAAATCAACGCCAAGGGCTCCCTCCGCGATGCGCGGGCCCGCGGCTGCTCCCGCCCGCAAGTTGCGTTGAAGCACGACCGATGCGCCGTCGACGGCCGCCTGACCGCGTTCGAGGGCTGCCCGGCTCACGCGCAAGCGCGGAGCATGCTCATCCGCGTGGGCGAGCATCGCTCGTAGCGATACTGGAGTCGTCTTCGGGCGGTCATCGGCCCTTGCGTTCATCGACGCCATCTGAAGCGCGAGGATCGTAATGCTCGCGCGCAGCCAAGCTGCCAAACTCATTCGTCTCTCCTTTGCCCCGACTCTCGGAGCGATGCTCGTGTTGAAGGTTCGGTCCTGCGCGTTCGGACGCTGCTGAACCTGCCGTTCAGCGATCTCGAGGCGCACCACTCCCTGGAACTACAGAGCTAGGCGATCGGAGGTCGAAAAACGGAGGCGACGACTCCATCCCCTTGGAGGTTGGCCACGAACCAATGGAGCATCTGAGATTCGGCTTCCGCCACGCCGATTTCGACCGGCCCACCGTCGGCCAGGAACGCGGTCGTCCCGTGGCACGGACAGGTTTGAAAGGGGCCTGAGCAGCCATGCGTGTCTCGGTTCTGCGCTTCTTCGGCTTCGTGCTGAGCATGTGCCGCGTGCCCGTCGAGCAAATAGTGAGCGACGTTCTCGGTGAGCTCACCGGCACCAGGTGTGATCGCGTACGCGAGCAAAACCGCAATGCCTGGGATGAGTCGATGCACGCCTCCAAGGTAGCGCTCCTCACAAATACGTGCCAACCGCCGCACCCGCGTTTCCTGTTGAAATCCAGTTGCGACAAGCGTACCCATTCCGTTCACGGAGGGAACCCATGGAAGTTCGCGCTGCAGTTGCCCACCAGGCAGGCAAACCACTATCCATCGAGACAGTACGGCTCGAGGGCCCGCGCGCGGGCGAGGTGCTCATCGAAATGAAGGCTACGGGCATTTGCCACACCGATGCGTACACCTTGTCGGGCGCAGACCCGGAAGGAATCTTTCCGTCGGTGCTCGGGCACGAAGGTGCCGGTGTGGTCGTCGAAGTCGGGCCCGGGGTGAGATCGCTACAGCAAGGCGACCACGTGATTCCGCTGTATGTCCCGGAGTGCCGCAACTGCGAGTACTGCACTTCGGGGAAAACCAATCTGTGTCAAGCCGTGCGCGCAACGCAGGGGCGAGGGCTCATGCCCGACGAGAGCAGCCGCTTTTCGATCGGCAAAGAGACAGTCTTTCACTACATGGGCACGTCGACGTTTGCGCAGTACACGGTCGTGCCGGAGATCGCAGTCGCAAAAATTCGTGAGGACGCGCCGTTCGACAAAGTTTGTTACATCGGCTGCGGCGTGACGACCGGGATCGGAGCGGTCATCAATACTGCGAAGGTGGAGGCTGGCGCCAACGTAGTCGTGTTTGGGCTGGGGGGCATCGGGCTCAACGTGGTGCAGGGGGCCCGTATGGTGGGCGCCGACAAGATCATCGGCGTGGACCTCAATCCCGCGCGTCGCGAGCTCGCCGAGAAATTCGGGATGACTCACTTCGTCAATCCCAAAGAGGTAGACGGCGATTTGGTTTCGTACCTGGTGGACCTGACGGGGGGAGGGGCCGACTACACGTTCGAGTGCATCGGGAACGTCGAGGTGATGCGCCAGGCGCTCGAGTGCTGTCACAAGGGATGGGGCGAAAGCGTCATCATCGGGGTCGCAGGCGCCGGCGAGGAAATTGCCACGCGTCCATTCCAGCTCGTCACCGGCCGCGTGTGGCGTGGAACCGCATTTGGCGGCGCTAAGGGGCGGTCCGACGTGCCGAAAATCGTAGACTGGTACATGGAAGGCAAGATCAACATCGACGATCTGATCACGCACAAAATGCCGCTCGAAGAGATCAATACCGCGTTCGATCTGATGCACGAGGGGAAATCGATCCGTAGCGTCGTGGAGTTTTGAAATGAGCACCGAGTCCGAGGTTTTCGTTCATCAGTTCGAGCTTGGCCCCTGGGACAATTTCATCTACTTCATAGGCGACAAGGCCACCCGGCAATGCGCGGTCGTCGACCCGGCATGGGATGCGGACTTCATTCTCGAGGAGGCCAAACGGCTCGACGTCGAGATCAGCCACATTTTGTGCACTCACAGTCACTTCGACCACGTGAATCGCGTGGACAAAATCCTCGAGAAGCGAGACGTGCCGGTGCACATGCTCGGGGAAGAAATCGACTTCTCGGGCTTTCATTGCGAGAACCTGCAGCGCCAGAGCCCGGGCGATGTCCTGCGGATCGGCGACCATCTCGAGGTCACGATGGTGCATACGCCGGGTCATACGCCGGGTTCGACCACGTTTCGCATCCGAGACGCGATCGTCACAGGCGATACCCTTTTCATCCAAGGCTGCGGACGCTGCGACTTCGTCGGTGGTGATCCGAAGGTCATGTACCAAACGCTCAAGAGCCTCACCGAGGCGCTGCCGAGAGGCACCCGAATGTACCCAGGCCACAACTACGGCCCGGTCACGGTCTCGACCCTCGACGAGGAGCTCAAACAAAACCCCTATCTGCAACACTCGACACTGGACGACTTCGTCGCACACCGGATGGAAGGGAAGACCCCCAACACGGCACTCCCAGAGCCGTAGTCGACGACCCCCCTACCGAGTCGCCTTTTGGCGTGCCCGGCGGACCCCGGTGGTGACGTATTGGATGGTGCTGATCGTGATCGTCATCAGGATGGCCGCGCCCAATAACTGCAGCGCGAACATGGGCGGTTGGCCGCGCCAGGCGTGACTGATCGTGAGTAGGACGAAGAGGATCTGGAAGACCGTGTTGAGTTTGCTGGCCCCGGTAGGCTCGCCGTGGACGGGGGCTACGTAGAGTTGGTAGACGATGGCTCCGGCGATGATGATGATGTCGCGTCCGACCACGATCGCCGAAAACCAGACGGGAACCAATCCGATCCAGGCGAGGGTGACGTATGCGGCGAACATGAGGAGCTTGTCCGCTGCTGGATCGAGCAGGCCGCCCAAGCGGGTGCGCCAGTCGAACCGCCGCGCCAAGAATCCATCCAGCGCGTCGGAGAACCCTGCGACCAGAATCAAGCCGAGGGCGAGACCGTAGCGACCCTCCAAGAGCGCCCAGACGATCGGCGCCACCAAGATGATGCGCACGACGCAAATCATGTTGGGGATGTATTTGAGCTTCACTGGGGGTCCGACGGAGCTATTTCGCGCTGAACTTGGAATAACCGATGGTGATTCGCTGGTAGGTGGAAGGTAGCAGCCTCACCACCCAGTCGAATACTCTCGCGTCCGGTCCGACCAGAATTCGTCGTTGATTGCGTCGCACGCCGTCGAGGATCACACGCGCTGCTTTGTCAGCGCCAGTGATGAATGTCTTTTCAAACCTCTCCCGACTGTCCGTATCGCTGATGCCGAGGTCACGGACGCTGCGGTCGATCCGGGACGAGCGGGCGATCCCCGTTTTGATTCCGCCAGGGTGGACGCTCGATGCGCTGACGCCGTAGCTCATCATGTCGAGCTCTTGGCGGAGCGACTCGGTGAACCCGCGGACGGCGAACTTTGCCGAGTTGTAGGCGCTCTGACTCGGAATCCCTGCCAAACCGAACACGCTCGACACGTTGATGATGTGTCCGTCGCCCGAGGCTTTGAGATGCGGGAGAAATACTTTGGTGCCGTAGACGACGCCCCAGAAGTTCACGTCCATCAGCCATTCGAAGTCGCCGTAGCTCATGCCTTCGACCGTGCTGGCAAGTGCGACGCCCGCGTTGTTGAAGATCAGATTCGCCTTGCCGTGCTCGTTCACCACCTGGTCTGCCCAAGCGTGGACTGCTTCGCGGTCGGCCACGTCCACTCTCTGAGAGGTCACGTGGACGCCGAGCCCTCGGACTTGCTCGACGGTCTCCAGCAACCCTTGCTCGTCAACGTCGGACAGCGCGACGTCGCATTTCTGGCGCCCTAGCTCGACGGCGAGCGCACGGCCGATGCCAGAGCCCGCGCCAGTGATGGCGGCCACCTTGTTTTCGAAGCTTTTCACAACTGAACCTCTCCCCGGAAGCATGGATCCTGCCAGACCGGATTTGCGCCGTCGACCACCCAGAATTCTCGCCAGACGCGCTGCGATTGCTGGCATACTCGCACGATAAGACGCCCTGGAGGAACCTTGTCGAACGCGTACATTTCTGGAACCGGCTTCCACGTGCCGGAGGACGTTGTCAGCAACGACGAGCTCTCGAGACGCTACGGGATCGACACCAGCCACGAATGGATCGAGAAGCGCACCGGTATCGAAGCACGCCGTTTCGCGCCTGCGGGCGTCGGCACGTCGGATCTGGCGGTCCCCGCGGTGGAGATGGCACTGGAACGAGCCGGGCTTGCGAAGACCGACATCGGGATGATCATCTTTGCGACCCTGTCACCAGACCACGCCTTTCCGGGGTCGGGGGTCTACCTTCAAACCAAGCTCGGGCTGACCGACGACGGCGTCGGCCACTTCGTCGGCTGTCTGGACGTGCGAAATCAGTGCTCCGGGTTCTTGTACGGCCTAGCGACCGCAGCATCGATGGTGCAGTCCGGTTCCGTCGACAACATCGTCGTGGTCGGCGCCGAGGTCCACTCGGCGGCACTCGATCTGAGCACAGCCGGGCGCGACGTAGCCTCGCTGTTCGGTGACGGTGCGGGCGTGGTCATCGTTAGCGCGACGGAGGAAGACCGTGGCGTTCGGAGCTGGCACCTCGGGGCCGATGGGCGGCACGCCGACGCGCTTTCTCAAAAGATTTGGGACATCAGCAAGCGACCTTTCATTCCGCAAAATGAAGAAGGCCTGGGGCAGGTCGATCCCGCGCACATGTATGCGCGCATGGCGGGGCGCCTGGTCTTCAAGAACGCGGTCGAGCGCATGATCGGCGCCCTCATGAAAGAATTCCAGAAGCAGAGCCTGACGCTGGACGACGTCGATCTGTTCTTCTTTCATCAGGCGAATCTGAGAATCAATCAGTACGTCGCGACGCAACTCGGCATTCCCGAAGAAAAGCTTTTCCACAACATCGAGCGCTACGGCAACACCACTGCCGCGACCATCCCGATCATGCTCGCTGAAGCACAGGGAGAGGGGAGGCTCGAACGCGGTATGAAGATCGCCACCGTGGCTTTTGGCTCTGGCTTCACTTGGGGCGCCGCGATCATCGACTGGTAGGTCGAGCTTCGCCACGGGCGAGGTCGGGGTGATCGGGGTCGAATACGTCGGGCTCGAGATAGATCATACAGCGGATCGGGACCGCTTCCCGGATGCGTTGTTCGGTTTGATTGATCGTGGCCGCGATCCTCGCGGTGTCGAGGCCCGGCCTGAGTTGGATTTTGGCCGCTACCAAAAGCTCGTCGGGCCCGATGTGCTGCGTGCGCATGTGAAGGAGTCGATTCACGTCCGGAGTCTCTTCGATGGCGCGGACGATCGTCTTGCGCATGCTTCCGAGCGCGGACTCACCGATCAAGAGGCTTTTCATCTCGAAGACGAGCACGGCGGCGATCACGACGAGGAGCACCCCGATCGAGATGGTGCCGTAGGCGTCCCAGCGGGAATCGCCGGTGATGGCTGAAATCGATATACCGAGCAGTGCGAGCGCCAAGCCGACGAGCGCTCCGAAGTCCTCGAGGAGCACGACCGGAAGTTCCGGCGTACGCGAGTGGCGAATGAACTCCCACCAAGAGGCCTGCCCCTTGAGCGCGCGCGACGCCTTAGCAGCGGTATAAAACGAGTACCCTTCCAAAAGCATGCCGAACACGAGAATGCCGATTGCCCACCCGACGTTGGAGAGCTCGTGGCTCGCCTCACCGAGCTTGTGCACGCCTTCGTAGATCGCGAATAGCCCGCCGAGCGTAAAGAGCACGAGCGCGACGATGAACGACCAGAAATATCGCTCCCGTCCAAAGCCAAACGGATGCTCCGGCGTCGCATCCCTGGTGGCTCGCCGGCTTCCGAGCAGGAGCAGAGCCTGATTAGAGGTATCGGCGACCGAGTGGATGGCCTCGGCCAACATCGATGAGGAAGACGTGAATGCGTAACCGACGAACTTTGCGATCGCGATGCCGAGATTGGCGAAAAACGCGGCCAAAATCGCCTTGGTAGATCCGGATGCCATGGCGCGAGGCTATGTGATAATGGCTCGATGTGCGAGCTGAGCGTGTGAAGGAAAGAAGGCGGGTAAGCGCATTCCGCGAGGATGTTCTCGGGACGGCCGATGCGGTCGAAATCGCGCGGCGGATCGGAAGCCGCGAGATCCATGCCCGCGAGGCCATTGACGCAGCCATCGCGCGCGCAGAGCGGGTGAACCCCTCGCTCAACGCAATCGCTGCGCCGCTCTTCGATGCTGCGCGCAAACAAGCCGGACGGTCTCGGCCGGGGGTCCTGGCCGGCGTGCCTTCATTCATCAAGGACAACGAAGCCCTTGCAGGCGCCCCGCTCTTGCATGGTTCGCGGGGGCTCCCCGACCGCCCTTCAGAAAAAAGCTCGCCCGTCGTCGAGCAGTTCTTGTCGCCTGGTCTGATCAGCCTCGGAACGACCACCATGCCCGAGTTCGGGCTCACCGGAACGACCGAGGCGCTGGTCTATGGCCCTACGCACAATCCGTGGCGATTGGGTTTCTCTCCTGGGGGCTCTTCGGGTGGGTCCGCCGCGCTCGTGGCCGCAGGGGTCGTTCCGATCGCGCACGCGAATGACGGGGGAGGCTCGACACGGATTCCCGCGTCTTGCTGTGGGCTGGTGGGACTCAAACCGTCGCGCGGCCGGCTCGTCGACATTAATGAAGCCAACATGTTCCCAGTCAAGATCGTCCATCAAGGGATGCTGAGCCGCACGGTGCGCGATACGGCTGTCTTCTACTCCGCCGCGGAGCGCCACTATCGGAATCCCAAGCTGCCCGAAATCGGGCTGGTGACCCAGCCTGGCCGGCGGCTGCGCGTTGGCTTCTTCACGGACCTCGATGAAAGCACGCCATCACACCCGGACTGCGTGGCAGCCGTGACCGACGCCGCCAAGCTGCTCGAAGGTCTTGGCCATTCGGTCGAGCCGGTCACGCGACCGTTTGACGACGGGTTCCTCGAGGATTTTTTCTTGTTCTGGTCGATGCTTGGCTTCGCAGTCACCCGATTTGGAACGCTGCTCGTTCACCCGGATTTCGACTCGTCGAAGGTCGAGGACTTCACCAATGGTCTCGCCGGCTACTTCAAAGAGAACATGCACAAAGCTCCCGCGGCCATTTGGCGTCTGAGGAAGTTCGCACATCAGTACGCGCGCGGCTTCGACGAGTACGACGTCTTGATGAACCCCACCGTCGCCATGCCATCGCCCGAGCACGGCTACATCGGCCCCGAGGTTCCGTTCGACACGGCGTTGGAGCGCCTGAAATGGTTCATTCCGTTCACCCCGACCCAGAACGTGTCCGGAGGCCCCGCCATCTCGCTGCCCTTGGGCCAGAGCGAGGATGGAATGCCTTTGGGCGTTCAGCTCGCATCGCCGCTTGGTGATGAACGAACGCTGCTCGAGCTGGCGCTGGAGATCGAAGCGGCGGCCCCCTGGCCTATGCTTGGCGCCTAGCGTCCGAGCAGCTCGGCCAACACAGCCGGGTCGTCGGTGATGATCGCGGTCGTGCCCTTATCTATCTGCGCCTGCATCGATTCGGCCGTGTTCACCGTCCAAACGTTGACCTGCAGGCCAGCGTCGCGCGCGGCTTGGACCGTCTCGGCGGTGACGGAGAAGAGTGGATGGATCGCGTCCTGCTTTAGGCTCAATGCCGTTTCGACCAGCTCCGGCCCGGGGTTGGCCGAGAGGAGCGCGGAGTAGTAGCCGGGGCGCGCCTGCTTCACGAGCTCCACGACGGTTTCATCGAACGAGGAGAAGATGGTTCGAGCTTCGCCGCCAATGAGCGTGACTTCGTCGAGGGCAGCGGCAACCAACTGCTCGGGCCCCGTGGTCTCCGTCAGACACGCGGCCCCGAAAACCTTGAGCTCGACGTCCATGATCGCGTTGCCACCGATCGCGGAGTAGACCTCGAGCAAGTTAGGCGGCCGTTCGTCGGTTACGGCGCCATCGCCATCGAGCAGGCGACATGCCCGGATCTCGTCGAAGGTCATCGCGCTGACGCAGCCGGTGCAATTGGTGGTGCGATCGAGCGTATCGTCGTGCATGACGACCAGCTGCCCATCCAGTGTGATCTCCACGTCGAGCGAGAGGCCGTTGGCTCCTTCGTCCATCGCCGCGACAAACGAAGAAATCGAGTTTTCTGGAAAGGGATGGCCCTCCCGCGTTGGGCCGGTGCCACGATGACCGAGGTTGGCGGAAGGTGTGAGAAGCCTGATCCGATCGCGCACGATGTCTGCTGGCGCGTCTCCCATGCAAACCTCCCGTTGGTCCCACTCGGCCTCGCAGGCCGTACTGTCACAGGCATTCTCGGTTGCGCAGGCGTACCAGGCGCGCGTTTCATCGGTGCAGTTGACGTTGATCGTCTCATTGACGACGCGCTCGCAGCTCGAGTCTTCCGAGCAAGCCGCGCAGTATTCGGTGGCCACTGGGTCGATGGGCGGAGCCCCCGAGGAAGACCCGCAGCCAAACGCAAGGAGCAGAAACCCGATCCATCCCGCACGCACACACGTCATCCGCAAACCTCCATTGACACCAGGTTGCGAGGGTAACTTAGGATTGAGGGATCGTCCCGTGCATTTCGAGATCGGAGACGTGTACGTACCAGGGGGCCCGGGAGTCGTAGTAGACGCTGAACTTCGGCTTGACCCCCGGGTCGCCTCATCCATGACAGTCACTCCTTCAGTGGCGCAAATTTGAGCTTTTGGCCTCCGATGCTTGCTTCCGCCATCAGGCCGGCTGTCGGAAGGATGAAGATCGCTATGCCGTCGGCGTACTTGGCTGCGGCCGCGCCCCCTTGGTCCGCAGCGGTGGCGGTTGCCTGTGCGCTCAGCTCCAGCCTGTTTTTCTTGAATCGATTCAGCGCCGACTTCGTCCTGAAGAAGATGATCTCGGCAAACTTCTGACCGCCGATCTGTGCGCCGATGGTCCCTTGCGAGAGCTGTGCGTGCCCGATTAGGGTTCCGCCCGCGTAGACCTCACCTCGACCGCCGGCTCCGCCCACGATGAACCCGCCCTTCGCGACTTCGGGGAAAATCGCATAACCCACCAACTTCTCGAGGGTTGGCTTGAAGGTGCGGTCTTTTTCCTGGAAGCGTCCGATCGCATCTTCGACATCGGCTGCCAGCTGGGCGTCGCTGGCGCTGGCGCTGTCGGCGGCGACCGGGGCGGCGGTCGTGACAAGAAGGAACGAGAAGCCCAGGATCGCGGTTCGTGAGCATGCCATGCGGAGATTTTGGGCCAGGCATCGCAGCGGTCAAATCCGGGCAATCCCAGCGCAAGACGGGACCTAAGAATTCGGCTAGGGTCAACGATCAGCCCACAGGCTTTGATTCTTTATCTTCCCTCCCCAACTGACTAGAAAGTCAATCATGCGAAAATCGATCCTCTTTCTCGGAGCGCTGCTCGCGCTTTGCCTAGCCATCGTTGGCCCCGCGACCGCGGAAGACCCCGAGTTCATCATGGAAGTCGGCACCGTGGCTCCCAAAGGAAGCCCCTGGGCCGAACAGCTCCAACGGTTCAAGGCCGAGGTCCAGGAAAAGACGAACGGTCGGTTGAAAGTGAAGCTTCGGCTCGGACGAGGCAACGAGCGGTCGATGGCCCGCAGGGTTCAGATGGGGAGCATGCAGGCGTTTGCTGGGTCCGTGGGGGGCATGAGCTCGATCGTTCGGGAGGTCAACGTCATCGAGGCGCCCTATGTCTTCGAGACGTTTGCGAGCGCCGATAAGGCGCTCGACACACCCGAAGTCACCGAGCAGGTCAAAAAGGTCCTTGCAAAGCGAGGACTGATCTTCGGAATTTGGGCGGAGAACGGATACCGGTCCTATTTCAGCAACCAGAAGATCCGCAAACCGAGCGATATGGCGGGGATTCGGTTCCGTTCTCAAGAGTCAATGGTGCATGTCGAAACCTACGAGGCCTTCGGCGCGACTCCGGTTCCCATCGACAACGGCAACACGCTGATGAGTGTGCAGACCGGCGTCGTCGACGGTTTCGACAACACGCCGCTCTTCGCCATGGCGGCCAGCTGGTATCAGGGTCTCAAGGAAGGCGAGCGCCACATCTTTCTCAGCCGCCATTGCTACCAGCCCGCGCTGCTCGTGTACTCAAAGAAG
>Ga0209567_10000532_pt1 | contig 20739 bp, 15 predicted proteins | sample COG_12_FD_184756 | JGI IMG/M metagenome (GOLD analysis project Ga0209567, IMG submission 184756) | Pelagic marine sediment microbial communities from the LTER site Helgoland, North Sea, for post-phytoplankton bloom and carbon turnover... | ecosystem: Environmental > Aquatic > Marine > Neritic...
AGCCTGGCGAACAACGGGGTGCTGTTTTTAGATGAAATGCCGGAATTTAAGAAACACGTCCTGGAGGTGCTGCGCCAACCCATTGAGGATATGCAGGTGACCATTTCGCGGGCCAAGACCACCCTGACCTATCCGGCCAATTTTATGCTGGTGGCCGCCATGAATCCCTGCCCCTGCGGCTATCTTTCAGATCCCAAACACGAATGCCGCTGCACTCATCCGCAAATCCATCGCTACCGCTCAAAGATTTCCGGACCCCTTTTGGACCGTATCGACATGCACGTGGAAGTGCCGGCCGTACCGTATAAAGACCTGATGCAGGATCATGCCGCCGAGGCCTCTGAAACCATCCGCCAGCGTGTCGCCGCTGCCCGCCAGATACAGGCCGAGCGCCTGTTGCGCACAAAAATTTTTTGCAACGCCCAGATGAGCAGCCGGCACATCAAGCGCCATTGTCAGGTCGACGATGCCTCCTGCCGTCTGCTGGAATCGGCCATCGACAAACTGGGGCTTTCGGCCCGGGCCTACAACCGCATCCTCAAGATTGCCCGCACCATAGCCGATTTAGAGCAAGCCGCCCGGATCAGCGCCGCCCACATCTCAGAGGCCATCCAGTACCGCAATCTGGATCGCGGCCGGCAATTAAAATAGACTTCATTGTATCGAATTGTGATAATCCGCCAAATATATAAATAGAACGGATGTCTCCCTCTTTTCCCACAGCAATAAAATATAGATTTCGATAATTAATCGACCTACTGTCAATTAATTAGACATTTATCTGTATATTAGGTTTACAGAAACTGTTCTCCCCAGATATCACACCTCGGCGAATCAGGTTCAGTAGAATTGCAATTAGTTGCAATATTAGGAGATTAAATAAATCTTAAAATTTCACATGCAACACTCCCGATATGGCATGAATTGTGCGACAATGATGAATAGAAATAGAGCGGGTAATGGTGTATTCAACTGATCTTCAACCAAGGAGGTGGGTAATGAAAGCAATGCCTCGCTATGAAGTCAGATATGACGAAAATGGGGAATGGATCGAGATCTCTGAGCTCGAATTCATGAATGGGTTATATAAATTGCACCGCCGGGTCGCTCCGGCCATTAAGGAGATGATAAATGGTAAAGAACTCCGTACCCCGGATGCTTTTTACCGTCTAAAATGGCAGTTCAAAAATCCCCGGATGCCTAAAATGGACCCAAAGCATGCATCCACCGTTTAAGGTTGATTTCAGGAATTCGCCGGGGCCATCTTAGCCAAAGAGCCCCGGTCAGGCAACTTTTAAAGAAGGAAAATAATTCTGTCTGGGAGTTGGATTCTATTCGTTTCAGGTATTATCTATCCGGAAACAGCATTGCGCCCGTAAGAGAATTGCAGCCCAAAACCTCCAATTGGGTAGAAATGTCTGCGTTGCTAATTGATTGTAAAAAAGGGGACATCCTAAAATACGGATGTCCCCTTTTTTCCTGCCGAAGGTAAGATTCCATTGGGGTTTCCAATGGAAAAGGAGCTTAGTGAATTTAACTGGAATTACACAGATAAATTAGGCATAAATACTTGACTCATAATCATAATGCCATATTTTGTCACTATAAGAAAATTATAATATTTCAGACGTTTTGGTCTCAGGCGGTCGCCTTAATAAGTCTGCCACGATTGTAGAAACCAATACCAATACACAGTCATTGAATATCTTCCGGCGTAAACCCGCAACTGGATCATATCTCCAAGATGCAGACGTCTCTAATGAGGTACTTGGATGGCCCATGATGTGTTCATATCTTACTCTTCAGATGACAAAACGACAGCGGATGCCATTTGCGAGTCAATCGAGGCAGCAGGCCTAAGCTGCTGGATTGCACCTCGCAACATCAGAGCCGGTGATACCTGGGGTTCGGCTATCATTAATGCGATCAGCGAGAGTCGAGCCATGGTCCTGATTTTATCCGGTAGTGCCAACGGTTCCCGTCAGGTTCTGCGCGAGGCCGAAAGGGCCGTGCAGAAAGACGTCGTTTTAATACCGGTACGGGTTGAGGAGATCGACCCGAGCCCTGGTCTCGAGTATTTCGTCAGTGCAACGCATTGGTACGATGCGTATCAGCCACCACTCGAAAATCACCTGCAACCCATCGCAGACATCGTCAAATCCGTCGTAGAAGAGCAACTCGGTGCAAAAGTCAAGGAGCAGCATCCGAAAACAATAAGCAAGGATTCCGCCCCTAAACCGGCTGCGATGCTTTCTACCAAATTCGGAACTAAGACCTCAGAAAACCGTCATCGAAATAAAATTATATTTTCAATTCTAACATTGATTGTTGTCGGAGCGATTGGTTTTGTGCTTTGGAACACCGATTTTTTTTTGAATGGCGATCTACTCACAAAAGAGGGTCAGGAACTTGCCGCTCCTGAAAGTGTTACGGCGGCCGGCGAAGAGTTAAAGGCCCCCGGGGGGGGACTTGCCGCTCCTGAAAGTGCTACGGCGGCCGGCGGAGAGTTGAAGGTCCCCAAAGAGGGACTTGCCGCTCCTAAAGGTGTTACGGCGGGATCGGTGTTCAAGGTGGCATGGACGGGTCCCAATAATAGCGGCGACTTTATCACCATTGTCAAGGCCGATGCTGCGGAAAAAACCTATATAAACTACGCATACACCAAAGATGGCAATCCGGCCAAGCTGCGCGCACTGGATGAACCCGGCGCTTACGAGCTGCGCTATATCATGGGACAATCACGCGCAACTCTTGCCCGTGCCCCAATACTGGTACGACCGGCCAAAGCAACCCTACAAAAAACTGACTAAAGAAAATATCTTAAATCTTTTGCAACACCCAGATGAGCAGCCGTGGAGGACGAAGACGCTCAATAGCAAAAACAGCATCACCGATTTGCAGTAACAGATTTGAATTTTTGCGTTTTTAATTGATGGGTCTACCTCAGACTATCAGACACAACAGAGTGCAAATATGATAATTAGCAACGCATGAGGCGGTAAGGCAGTCCGAAGATCACCCAGAAGGTTCGCGATCGGGTCCGCAAAACAGGTAAAACCGCTTGGCAAAGCGAGTGCGAAAAGCCGGGTTGCGCCTTAGGATGCGACGTAAATAAGGAGTGACAACTGACAACAAGCATGATTTGCCGGCTAATGTCTTGAATCGAACAGCTATTTTCGCAGGCATTTAGTAATTAAAAATAATTCATTTATTTAAATTTAATTCCAATAAATAAACACACTTTAATATAAGTTACTGTATTTTATATCGATATGCCTATTTTTTTCTTGACTTTTGGATCGCATATATTTTAAGAAATAGAAAAAATGTTATTTAGATCACTTTTGCTCTCTAATTTTCTCCCCCCCCCAGCCGTAGACTATAGAAGAACAGCTCAACCTCAGAGGTCTGACGTCCACTGAAAATCTCGCGTCTTTAACGCAATTTGGCCTAATCTTTTCAACTGACCAAGATAAGCGATTCTCAGAGATTTGGTTCCAATTGTCACCGCCCTGAGAAAAGCTAACCGGCACAAGTTCGGAGTCGTCAGTCCTATTCTGATGCGTGAAAGCAAACGCTCGGCATGTGCAGCACACCATTATTGAACTTAATCATTCAATGAAATGTATTGGGGGGGGACGTGATTAAAAAGATAGCAGCTTCTGTATGCTTGCTTGGATTTATTTTAAAGCTATATAGCCTTAGACCGGAATCCGCAAGCCTTCTGCTTATAGGCGTGGGACTGGTTGTTCTACCGGAATTTATACGTCGCAGGGTTTTCAGAAAAAAAGCGTCGCAAAATATATGCTTAAGAGAGGCGGATTCTAATGAATCGGTTTTCTTTGAGATTAAGGCAACGTGTCGATATATCCTTAACCGCTTGGTATTCTATATTCTTTCAAAGTGCCTGCGTATTTAATTTTAGACATTAACACAATACGAGGGCAAATTATTATGGGCAAAATATACAGAGCACTTAAGCGATCCGGCTATTTATTTGACCCAAAAAGTATCTCAAAAAGCATGATAGGTGAAAATGCTCAAATAACATTGTTAGAAAAAAAGGCGCTTAGAAGATATAATGATATTTTTGATATAAAAAAGATCACCCAAAAATCGATAGATAAAAATAACGGCTCTTTGGCTTCATTGAACGCCATAAATTCTCGATTAAAGACTCTCGGTTTAGGTAAAGATCAAATTGCAAAGCAAAACCTAAAGGAACTCAACAAAAGCCTACAACGGATTGACGGCTATATTTCAAGTCCAGAATCTTTTTATAAACAAAAATATAAACATAACGCCAACTCGGAAATAGACTTCAACCTAAGGATTTTGCCAATTCTTTTAGAACGCAGGCTGTTCACCCTTGAAAGTTTAAATGATCTTGTGAGCAAGAAAAAAATTTTAAATTTAAGACGCTTGACTAAAAAAATTACAGATAAAAGTGTAAAATCTTCTATAGACAAAATCATTGATGATTTGCAAATAAAGGATTCAATTTTAAAAAAAGAATATCAGAAATTAGAGAAATTACGCCTGAATGTTTTTTCCAACCAGCTAAAATTATCATCGATATTTGATGAATTAAGAAATTTTAGACAAAGGCCATCTAATTATGTCCACGGTCGAGGATCCATGACAACGCTGGTGACTGGGCTATTGCTAATCTTGATAACATGTTCAATGGTCGCAGCACCATTTGCAAACTTTCAAATACCCGCTATTTTAAACAGCACCTTTTTTATCATCTTAGGTTTTTTCTTTGGCCAGACAATTGGAAGGGTAACGGATAATTAATCAGAACCTATTCAAAATTAGAGACTCTTTGCAGACATCACGCTCTTGCCCGTGGGGTCAGGAAGGATACCGTAACATAAAATGTACCTATCGCATTATCATTTAGAACAAAAACCCTTCGGTATTTCGCCGGATCCGGCCTTTTTTTGGCTCAGTGAAAAACACAAAGAAGGCTGGGCCGCGTTAGAATATGGAATCCGTGAGAACAAAGGTTTTTTAATTCTTACCGGCGATATAGGTACAGGAAAAACCGCACTGATAAATCTGCTCATCAAATCGACCCAGGTTAATTCAGTTATTGCCACCATTCCAGATCCGGACCTTGAAATTATGGACTTCTTTAACATCCTTGCTGAAGAATTTCAGATGAACAAGATGTTCGATTCAAAGGGAAAATTTTTAATCGAATTTAAAAATTTCCTTTATGAAGTTTATGGTTTGGAGGGCAAAGTGTTGTTGATTATTGACGAAGCCCAAAGGCTCAATTTTGAGCTTCTTGGACAAATTCGCGCACTGTCAAACATTGAACGGGCAGACTGTAAGTTAATCAACATTTTTTTTGTTGGACAACCAGAATTTATCAATATTTTAAGGGAGAAACGAAACGAAGCGGTGCGAAAACGGATTACCGTCAGCTATCACCTCGAGCCTTTATCGGCTTCTGAAACAGGACAGTACATCAAGCATCGTCTTAGCGTTGCGGGTGTCACCCGGAAGCTATTCTCATCGGACGCCGTCAATGAAATTCACGCCTTTACCGAGGGTTATCCGCGCTTAATCAACATTTTATGCGATCATGCGTTACTAAGCGGCTATTCATCAGACTTACATACCATCGATAAAGAAATCATAAAAGAATGTGAAAGTGATCTAAGCATATTAAGCGACAAACAACAACCCCAACAAAATGTGCGCATACCTGACCCGATTGAGGAAGCACACGATTTTCCGGATACCGATTATAAAAAAATAAGTAATACCCAAAAGACAATTGAGATCGTTAAAGCATCCATAAAAAAGAAAAACATTAAAGGAAAAGTGATTCTTGCGGGCTTAATTTTGTTGGCTGTTCTGGCCGGGTACTTTATCTCCCATCTTCAATCCGCCAATCTATCTCTGTCGAGCAAACTGGACAACGCACAATCCACAGATCATCAGAATTTGAAAACAGAAACACTCAAATCTGAAAACACTGGCAAGCAGTTGCTGTCAGACACTAGAGTCATCAAAACCGCTCCTGCAACTAACTTTTCGCCGAGCGGTAAAATAAGCGAACCAGTAGCAGATGAAAGTATTTCTCAGGTGGATGATGCCAGCCAACAGGTCGGTGATAACAGTCAACAGGAGAATTTAGGCCGTCCACTCAAAAAGCTTGCTTCATTAGAAGATCAGAAATACTTCATTTATTTCAAATTTCGATCAGATCGGATTCCCAACCTTGCTCAACAGACACTTGACCAGATTATCAGATTAAGCGCTTATAACCCTGAAACCCAGATTGTCGTCAAAGGATATACGGATTCGTCGGGCAATTACCATTACAATAAAAATCTTTCCAAAATCAGAGCAGATGCTGTTAAAGAATATCTGGTTTATAGAGGCATTCCCGCGTCAAGAATCAATTCTGTTGGGATGGGTTCGACAAATCCGATTCAAAGCAACGACACTCACGAGGGGCGTTTAAAAAATCGTCGTGTCGAGATAAAGTTTAAAGCAAATCCTATTGACTGAAAAAAATTGGGACAGCTAATGATTACTTTCTGAGGATCGCTTTTGGGGGGAAAAGGGGAAATGGGGGACATACGCTCTATTTGTATATTTGGACAATAACTGTGATCTGATTCGATATATTCATATCATCCTAATTTCCTTATCGATTTTAAAACCTAATCAATCACTCCAATTAAAATCCACCGCATTTTTCCAACAAATTATCGTCGATCTCAGTTGAAAAAATTGCCAGATGAACTTAAGATCCCCGTAAAGAAAATTGTAAAGGACACGAACTGTTAATCACTTACCTTAAGTATCATTTATTAAAATGACGCTAAATAATACCAATAGCCAGCGCACCAAAACAGCTGCCAGGGCAATCGAGGAGACCTTTGTCAGCTACCGGAGCCAGTTTGATGCGGTCACCAAGCGAGCCCAATCAAAATTCGAAGCACTTGACTGGCAGGGTATGCGCGCCGATGCCGCCGCCAGATTAGACCTGTATAAAGCTGAAGTCGACAACATAGAGATCGTTATTCGCCGAATGCTGGGCAATCAAATTGAGGACAAACAGGTCTGGACGCGCTTAAAGGCAGCATATGATAGTCTGGTGAGCCCACGCCCGGACCGCGAGCTGGCGGAAACCTTTTTTAATTCGGTGACGCGACGCATTTTTGCCACCGTCGGAGTCGACCCGCAAATTGAATTTGTCGATGATGACGGAGCCACATCCTCTGATTCGGCAATATCAACCGTATTCCGGTCGTACAAAGGTAGAAAATCGGTCGTGGATCTGATCCGCAAATTACTGTCCGATTGTCCATTAGCCGCCGAGTTTCCAAACATCGAGCAGGATGCCGGGCGAGTGGCCGGCAGAATCGAAACGCATTTGCAAAAAATGGATATGCGGGCTGGGATTGATCGCATTGACATAGCCAAAAACATTTTTTATCGCGGAATGGGTGCTTATCTCGTCGGTCGCATCTATTGCGGCCAGCATCTGGTTCCGCTGGCTATCGCACTGTTGAATTCAGATGCAGGCATCAGCGTGGATGCTGTTTTGCTGCAGGAAAGCGATATCAGTATTTTATTCAGCTTTACGCGGTCATATTTTCACGTGGCATCGGAAAGCCCTGATGATTTGATCGGCTTCCTTAGAAGCATCCTGCCGCATAAGCGCGTTGCTGAGCTGTATACGGCCATCGGTTTTAACAAACACGGCAAGACCATCCTCTACCGGGAGCTATTGGGTCATTTATCAGAGTGCCGCGAGGAACGTTTTGACATATCTCCCGGGGAGAGCGGTCTGGTCATGATCGTTTTTAACATGCCCGATGATGATCTGGTATTTAAACTCATCCGGGATCGCTTTGGAACGCCCAAAAAAATCACCCATCAACAAGTTAAAGAAAAATATCGCCTGGTGTTCGAACATGATCGCGCCGGTCGACTGATCGATGCACAGGATTTTGAATATCTAAAATTGGATGATTGTTTTTTTTCACAGGACTTGCTGGCTCAGCTTCAATCTGAAGCCGCTAAAAGCGTAAAAGTTGAAAAAGATCAGGTGATCATAACCTATGCATATGTTGAACGCCGGGTGACACCGTTAAACATTTACCTGCAAGCGGCAGAAACCGATGCGGCGCGCAAGGCGGTGATCGACTTTGGTGCTGCGATTAAAGATCTGGCTGTCAGCAATATCTTTCCCGGTGATATCCTGATCAAGAATTTTGGTGTCACCCGTCACGGTCGCGTGGTTTTCTATGACTACGATGAAATTTGCCCCCTGACGACCTGCCATTTTCGCAACATACCGCAGTCGTCCAGCTATGATGATGAGCTGGCATCCGAGCCCTGGTATGCCGTTGCTGAAAATGATGTCTTTCCACAGGAGTTTAGACATTTTCTGGGCCTGCCCGATCATCTATTGCAAATTTTTTTAGAGCACCACTCCGATCTGCTGGATGCCGCTTTCTGGCACAAGGCCCAGGCGGCCATCAAAGCCGGTGAACTACCCCATATTTTTCCGTACGCCCAAAACCGACGGCTTAACAGAAGTCATCCTTGAAATATATGAGGGCGCTGTCAAAAATGAGAATTTCAAATTAACAATGGCCGTTGACTTCATCTGAGTTTGGTCTTAAGATTTTCGAAACGTCATAAGTTCGGTGGTCGAACATCGTGAACCCATAAATACGAGTAGAATAAAAAAACCATCTTGCACATTCAGATTAATACCTGAATTTTGCATGAAAATTAATGTGATAAAATCGATCATCATCCTTTTACTTATTTGGTATTTGACTTTAATTATGAAATTTTTACAACCTGCTGTTTTATAGAATTATCTTACTTTCTCATTAATTTTCATACAAGATTCAGGTAGGAAAAGGAGGGATATGAACAATGGGCGGCCCAATTAAAGTGGATGGTATTGAAGTACTTGGACCCGTTAATGACGCATTTTCTCAGATTCTGACACCAGAAGCCCTTCAATTCGTGGGCGCCCTGGCGCGTGAATTCGAGTCTCAACGCAAATCGCTGCTGCAAAACCGTCAAAAGCGACAGACCGAAATTGACGGCGGCAAGCTGCCCGATTTTTTAGAGGAAACCCGGTCGATTCGTGAAAGCGATTGGAAAGTGGCGCCGATTCCGGATGATCTAAAGGATCGGCGGGTGGAAATCACCGGTCCGGTGGACCGCAAAATGATCATCAATGCGCTCAACTCCAGCGCCAGCACATATATGGCGGATTTCGAGGACTCGCACTCGCCCACCTGGAAGGGAACCATCGAGGGGCAAATCAATCTATGCGATGCGATCAACGATACAATTACGTTTGTCAATCCCCAGGGCAAAAAGTATGAGCTGAATCCACAGGTCGCCACCCTGATCGTCAGACCGCGCGGCTGGCATCTGGTTGAAAAACATGTCAGCGTGGACGGCGAACCGATTTCTGCGAGTATATTTGATTTTGGGCTTTATTTTTTCCACAATGCCAAGGCCCTGCTGGCTAAAGGGACCGGTCCCTATTTTTATCTGCCCAAAATCGAAAGCCACCTGGAGGCTCGCCTGTGGAATGATATCTTCGTTCGCGCCCAGGAAATGCTCGGCATTCCCACCGGCACCATCAGAGCCACTGTCTTGATTGAAACCATTTTAGCCGCATTCGAAGTGGATGAAATCATCTACGAGCTTAAAGAGCACATGGCCGGCTTGAATTGCGGCCGCTGGGATTATATCTTCAGCTTTATCAAGCGCTTTAAAAAGGTGCCGGGCTACATTTTCCCCGACCGCGCCCAGATTACCATGACCCGGCACTGCATGCACGCCTATTCCCTGCTGGTCATCCAAACCTGCCATCGGCGCGGCACCCATGCCCTTGGCGGCATGGCAGCCCAGATCCCCATAAAAAATAATCCTGAAGCCAATACGGCCGCATTGAAAAAGGTGCAGGAAGACAAAGTTCGCGAAGCAACCGATGGCCATGACGGCACCTGGGTGGCGCATCCGGGCTTGATGCAGATTGCCAGAGATGAATTCGACAAGATCATGCCGCAGCCCAATCAGATTGAAAAACTGCGCGAAGACGTCAGCGTAACCACCGCCGACCTGTTGAAAGTGCCCGAAGGCACCATTACCGAAGAAGGGCTGCGCACCAACATCGATGTCGGCATCCAATACATGGCCAACTGGCTTAGCGGTCTGGGCTGCGTGCCCATATACAACTTGATGGAGGACGCTGCTACGGCTGAAATCTCGCGCACCCAGGTATGGCAATGGATTCATCATCCCGACGGGGTATTGTCCGACGGCCGTAAGGTAACTCTTGAGATGTTCCGGGAAGTCATGGACGAAGAATTGCAAAAAATTAGAGAAACGATTGGCCAAGAGCGTTTTGCCACCGGCAATTATGAGCTGGCCGCCCGGCTTTTCGACGATATTATTGCCAACGAAGAGCTGGAAGAATTTTTAACGATAGTGGCTTATAAGTATTTAGATTAATTTTTTACCTGAATTCAGACAAGGGTTTAAGGAAAGGATAACCATCATGCCAAAAACCATTGAAGAAAAGGCCATGGAATTGTGTGAACGGCTTTCATGTCACGAAATCGATGTCGATGACGCTGCCATCATGCGAGACGAATGGGAAAACGACCCGCGCTGGAATGGCATCACCCGGCCGTATACTCCTGAGGAAGTTCTGGCGCTGCGTGGAACGTTAAAAGTTGAATATACCTTTGCCACCGCCGGTGCCAAGCGCCTGTGGTATTTGCTCAAAACCGAGGATTACATTCCGGCCCTGGGTGCCCTCACCGGCAACCAGGCCGTGCAGCAGGTTGAAGCCGGCCTTAAAGCCATTTATCTGAGCGGCTGGCAGGTGGCAGCCGATGCCAATCTGGCCGGTGAAATGTACCCCGATCAAAGTCTGTATCCGGCCAATAGCGTTCCTGAAGTCGTGCGGCGGATTAACAATGCCCTGCGGCGCGCCGATCAGATACAGGTGCTCGATAGCCGCAAGCGCGGCCCCTATTGGTTTGCGCCCATCGTGGCCGACGCAGAAGCCGGCTTCGGCGGGCCCCTGAATGCCTTTGAATTAATGAAGCAGATGATCCATGCCGGTGCGGCCGGGGTGCACTTTGAAGACCAGCTGGCTTCGGCCAAAAAATGCGGCCACCTGGGCGGCAAGGTTCTGGTGCCCACCCAGGAGTTTATCACCAAGCTTATTGCGGCCCGTCTCGCAGCCGATGTCTGCGGGGTGCCGACCCTATTAGTGGCTCGCACCGATGCCGATGCCGCCAATTTGCTGACCAGCAATATCGATGAGCGTGACCGGCCGTTTATCATCGATGATAACCGCACCTCCGAAGGTTTCTATCCCGTCAAAAATGGCGTTGAAGCCGCCATTGCCCGCGGCCGGGCTTACGCCCCCTATGCCGATCTGGTGTGGTGCGAAACGTCAACCCCCGATCTTGAACAGGCCAAACGATTTGCCGAGAGCATCAAGTCTGATTATCCGGACAAATTGCTGGCCTATAATTGCTCGCCATCATTTAACTGGAAAGGCAACCTGGGGGACACTGAAATCGCCACTTTTCAACGCGAGCTGGGTGCCATGGGATACAAGTTTCAGTTTGTCACCCTGGCCGGTTTTCACGCCCTTAACCTGGGCATGTTCGAGCTGGCACTCAGCTACCGCAAAGCGGGCATGCAGGCTTACTCCGAATTCCAGCAGCAGGAATTTACGCATGGCAAAGACGACGGCTACATGGCCATTACCCACCAGAAGTTTGTGGGCACCGGCTATTTCGACCGGGTAATGAACTGTGTGACCGAAGGTGAGAGTTCCATGGAGGCCCTGGAGGGATCCACCGAAAAAGACCAATTTTGATATAGCGTTCAACAGGAATGGTTGAAAAGGCGGAAAGCTATTTGCGTTCGGTCGCTACATGAATCATCAGCGACTGCAACGTGCAAACTCATGCATAAAGGGGCATCCAATGTTAGGGATGTCCTTTTTTTTGGGCAAATGCGGAACTCTCAATTCTTGGGTTTGATTTTGTGCAATCTGTCCATGGTCTGGTCCACCACCGTAGCAAAGCGCGCCAATCCTTCACCACCCGTTGGGTCCTCCACCAGGGCCACGATGATGTACTTATACCCCTCCGCTTTATTTTCGATAATGCCGCTGTCGGCATGAAAATTTTTCCAGGTGCCTGATTTGCGCAGAATTTCGGCCTCGGGGTTGGATTTTTGCACCCCTTTTACGAATTTATGCCCGATGCCGGGCTTGGACATGATTTCAACGAAATCGGCCCAATATTGATCCGATACCAGGCGGCCGGTCTCGGCCAGATAATAAAACCGGGCAACCTGCATCGCAGTCGCTCCGTGGGAGATATTGTGAAGAGGGTCCCCTTTCCAGCGTGGACCACCGCTGTAGTCGCGGCCGACCCACAGACCGCCGTTGCGCTGCAGATCGTAGAGGCGATATTTGTCGGATTGTAGAATTTGGGCCAATCTCTCAAAACCGACCCGATTGAGAACAGCTGTGGCATCTTTGTTGGACGATTTGCGGATCATGCGTGTCATCGCAGCACGGGTTTCTTCGTTTAGGGGCATCTCTCCACGCTCGATCTGGACAAAGGCGCCCAGCAATATGGCGATCTTGGGCAGGCTGGCGGCATACAGCATCACATCCGGATTGACGGTGGCCACCTTTGGATTTTTCAAATCGGTGATATCCACTACAACAAAAGCGGCTCTTTTATTTTCAACAACGCGGGCGTATTGACCACGAAATTCCTTGTCCAGCGCGGTTGTCATGGCTTGCTGAAAATCCTCATCAACACGCTCCCATAGTGACGACGGATAGGTTGGCACTCTTCTTTTATCAGGCGTAAGGCCTTTACAGCCGATCAGGACCAACAACACAACGAGCGCTGCAGCCAGCACCAGAGATCGTATTTTATCGCGGGTATTTTTCATGGGATATCCTGTAGCGCTTGGTGGGCTTGCAGAAACCATTAATCATATAGATAGATAAAATCACTTTTGACCGGGTACAAAATTCGTCAATTACCGAAAGCGGCATAGATCGTTAGAATCATCCGAATGGCAGGATTATGAAATGACTGAGGCCGGTTAATAAAACGAAAAGCGTGTGAAAAGGGGGGAGGACGATCGGGTCCTCTCCCCCCGTTTGTAAATGGAAGTCTAATTTAAACCGCCAACTGCGATTTCAACTCGCCGGTTTTGGGCACGGCCTTCATCGCTGTCGTTGCTCGCAATTGGATTGGCTTCACCGTAATAGTTTACCACGATACGGTCCCGCTTAATATTGTGGCGGTCCGTCAGATAATTTGCAGCACTATTCGCTCTGCGGTGAGACAGACCCAGATTATATTCTTCGCTGCCAATGTTGTCGGTGTATCCCACCAGCTTGACATAGCCATCCGGGTTATTCTGCAAAAATTTTCCAACCTCATCCAGTTCACTCTGAAACTCAGGCCGCAGATTGTATTTGTTGAAATCAAAATTACCATCCTGCGCTCTGAGGCCGGCAATTCTGGCCTCGGTGGTTGTTTCCACTACCGCAGATGCCTTGACCGCATATAGAGCGCCGGTCATGTAATCCGGATTGTTGACAAAAGCTTCAATCGGAATAACCCGCGAGCAAGCGTTGGCCTTGGCCATATCACCCAGTCGCTTTTCGGTCTGCCAGGTTGACGCGCTACTGATCATATAGAAACAGACATCATGCTTTTCAGCCAGTTCCCGGGTGCGAACCTCCGGCAGTTTGACATCGGTCAACTTGTCGAATGAGCCGTCGCTGAAGACAAATACGGCCGTTTTACCGGACAACTTTTCCAGTACCGGCCCGATTTTGCTGATTCCTTCCGGTAAGGCTGTTCGCCCCTTGGGCTCTGCCGGCAGGCTGTCAATGGCTGCGGCAAACTTTGCCGGATCATAGGGCCCCATGGGGTAAACCTCTTGAAACGGCGTATATATATACAAACCGGCATTGTAACCCAGATCCGGCAGGACCCTTTGCCGCTCTGCGAGGATTCTTTTGACAACGTCATATTTGGTTTCTTTGGTCCCCTTGTCAATGAATTCTTTCATCGAGTTTGAAGAATCAAACATAATAATAAAGTTATCGGCTGTTTTTATAAAATCTTCTTTCTGAACCACTTTTTCAACAATATCTTTTTCCGTGACAACCTCTGCGGCCGGAATCGTGCTGGCAAATATACCGACCAGCATAATACCTATGACCATTGGGATAACAGTAGATTTAAAGTACATGGAGGCACCTCCTTCTTTTTGTTCGTTTTCAGGACAAGTAGCAAATTGTGCTTATAAGCTTAACCCATAGGACAACAAGAAAGGATTACTTCATGGACTAAGTAGATAAGACATATTAATTAAGAATTTACTGGAAAACGAAGCGTTAATATAAGCATCAAAAAATTTATTAGAGAAAATTAATGCCTGTATCCGGTTTTGTCTACCTCTTTTCTAAAAAAAATTACGAAACTATTATCGAATATTTTTAATAGCTTAAATTTTATACTCGAAAGATGAATAGATCTTTAAATTTTCTTCTTTAATACTTTTAGCTGAACAGGAGCAAAAGAATTAAATACCGCAACCTTTACTTGCAACACCTGCAAAGGGTCATGCATACGGAGAGATAGTGAGGTCGGGTTATAATCGCTGGATCAGATACAGGAAGGTGGGCAGCCGGCTTTTGTTTTTGATCTCGCCGTATCTGCCGTAGCGGACCGGATAACTAGCTTTGGTATAGCGCGCAGCCCCGCTTTTACCAGTGGTGATCTCGTAATGATTCAAATGAAGGGTTCTCACCGCGTCTCCTGCTCCGGCACTTAGATTTCATCAAATCCGGGCCGCACAAAATGGCGAGCCTCCGGAAACAGCGTTTCAGTCCGGTTGCGCAGCTGCTCAAGGTGCAAGATGATGGCCATAATTGGATTCTGATGGGACGGAAAAAATTGGTGCATGTGCCCCCAGGCAGCCATGGAGCGGTCAATGGCAATCAGCGCCACTTTGGCAGAGCCGTCTGAATCTTTGGCAAAATCTTCCCATTCCTCTTCGGCATTACCCAGTGTGCCGCGTACGGCTCGCATTAGCTTGACATAGATAAAATGCTGGTACCAGTGAATAATTTCGACCATTTCATCAAGGGTGGGCGGTCCATCCAGAACATCGCTTTCTTGCAATTCAGCGACATTTGCAATATGTTCTTTGTCGACGACCCGCAGCGAGGGAACATATTCTGATTCAAAGAAGTCAGTGACCATTTGATAGTATTTTTTGGCGGCCTGGCAGCACTCGTGATTTTCGGTGATTTTATCTTTAATACCTTCTTCCCGGGCGGATTCGTCAAAATCGATGGCATCGAGATCGACGCCCATTTCCTGGGCGGTCTCTTCTACCAACTCCCGGGTCACCTTAAAAATATCAGAAATACTTTGCCAAAACTTCTCATTATTTATATCACTGGCCTCAGGGTCATCCGTATCGTCCCGGGTCATGGCAAAATTCATGCAGCGCGCGGTAAACGGGCAGCGCTCACACCAACGATCACAATAATTGTAAATTCCTGCTATGAAATTTTCGTTTTCGGCCAGCTTCTTGATGTCTTTCTTTTTCATGGGTATGGTCCTTGCTGAACAGGATCGTTTTTAGTACCGTCATTCTGGTTTATACTACAAACTTTGGATTTATATCGTCAATTGAAATCCTAAAAGATCCGGCGCGCCTGCAAAAAGTTGAAAGCAACGGACATGATCTCGATTCAAAACATACTGGTTCCAGTTGATTTAACACAAGCCGCCGTGCATGCCGCCCACTATGCGGCCGCTTTGGCTCAAGCACATCAGGCCCGGCTGTTTGTGCTGCATGTTAAAGCGCCCTATCCGGTTCATGGGCGCATTGCAGGCGGCGCATTGGAGCATGTTCAGAATCAACGGATGCGAAAAGAGCAAACCGAATTATCAGAACTGATTCCTGACAGCATTAAAGATTCAATTTCCGTAACAGACATTCAGGTAACCGGCACGCCGAGGGCACGGGTCATTATTGAAAAGGCTCTCGAGCTGGACGTGGATCTGATCGTGATGCCGGTTCAAAAACCTCAACGCTGGATGCGCTTTTTTAAGGAAAATGTAATTCAGCGGGTTATCCAGGATGCCCCCTGCTCGGTGTTTGTGGTTCGCAGACCTCAGGACCCATCTGATAGGTCAAACAGAGGCTTATGAAACTCTCTTTGATTGCTATGTCCGGTTCAGGCAAGTCCTACTGGTCAGCCAAATTGGCCAAACGCGGCTTCCGGCATTTCGACTGCGACCAAATGATTGCTGCAAGGACAGGCACACATGAATCCCCTGCGAAATGGATATGGCTTCAGACAGCCGAACTCGAATTTTTTCCTTCATCAATTGTTTGACACCGATCCTGGATTTTGGCATGGTTAGGGAACATTGTGGTAGCTGCGTGATTTTTCAAGCGTTAAATCATAAAGGGAAATAGAATGGACAACAAAGTCTATATCGTGGCTTGCAACGATTATGCTGAAATTGAAGCCCAGCTGTCAAACTTGATGGATTTGATGGGTGGCATGCAGCAGTTTGCCCAACGGGGCGAAAACATCGTATTGAAAGTCAATTTGCTGCGTGAGGCCCGGCCCGAAGCGGCGGTTACCACCCATCCGTCTCTGGTGGCGGCTGTCGCCCGTATGGCCAAAGAAACGGGGGCCACACCGATCATCGCCGATTCACCCGGCGGGGGTTACCGCTATAACGCCAAATCACTGGATAAAATATATCGCACCTGCGGCATGCACCAGGCAGCCCGGGAAGCCGGCATTGAGGTCAATTGGGACACAACAGCCCGGCCCGTATCTTATGCAGAGGGCCAGCTGACCAAACATTTTGATATCATCACCCCGGTGCATGAGGCCCAGGGCATTTTTAACCTGTGCAAAATGAAGACCCACGTGTTTACCGGTATGACCGGTGCCGTCAAAAACATTTTCGGGGTGATCCCCGGTCTGACCAAGCCCGGTTATCATGCCAAGCTGAATAATGTGCAACGCTTTGCCGGTATGCTGCTGGATCTGGCCGGATATATCTCACCGCGGCTTACCATAATGGACGCGGTTGTGGCCATGGAAGGTGATGGACCCGGTGCAGGAGAGCCGCGGTCGGTCGGTTTGCTTTTGGGGTCAACAAATCCGTTGGCCCTGGATGTGGTCGCCGGCGAAATTATGAATCTGGATCGAACCCGAAACCCCATCCTGGTGGAGGCCGAACACCGCGCGCTCTCACCATCGCGCATAGAAGACATTGAGATCATTGGCATTGACCTGGCTGATGTGCGGGTGCCGGATTTTAAGCAACCGCAAACATCTGCTCGTAGATTTGGCCTGGATCCGGGCCCCTGGTATCAGCGCATGATTGAACCCAAGTTTAAAAATGCATTTACCGTGCGCCCCAAAGTCATGTGGCATCGATGTATTGCCTGTGGCACGTGCATCGAAGGCTGTCCGGTGAAAGCCATCAGTTTCGTTAAAGAACGCGCTCTCATCGATGACGACAAGTGTATCCGCTGTTACTGCTGCCACGAAGTCTGCCCGGAAGAGGCCATCGGCCTATACAGCTCCTGGTTGTACCGCTTGATCGGACCCGCCTGAGTATTGGCAAAGGCCATCTTTCGGGCGGATAAAAAAGATATCGCCTCCCGCAAGAACGCATCTCCGGCATCAGACAGTCAGATTAGAAGCCATTTTAAATCCCTTCAAAACAATTGTTGCGGTCTTTTGTTAAAACCGTAAACCTGCGCAAAAGGGGCTATATATTGGCTTCTAATTCGATTCAACGGCGAGTCAATTTTAAAAGGGTAATTTCTGATGGCGAGCCCACGCGCACCGGTGGTCCCCAGTAACCGGTGCCGCGGCTGACATAGATCTGGGTGGTTTCGTGGGTATGCAATCCGTAAACGTATGGCTGGGCAAAACCGACCAGTAAATTCCACGGAAAAAACTGGCCGCCGTGGGTGTGGCCTGATATCTGCAGATCATATCCGGCGCGGGCAGCGGCAAATATGTTTTTGGGCTGATGCGCCAGCAGGATTTTCACATCTGCTGCTGGTGCGCCATTTAAGGCTTTTTGCGGATCCGAGCGGTGAGTGGACAAAAAATTGCCGCCGCGATAGTCGGTCACCCCGGCCAGCACCAGTCTGGCCTGACCCCGGGCAATTACCTGATGCGCATTTAACAGCACGATATACCCCAGACGCCGGACTTCTTCAATCCATTCAATCACACCGGAATAATACTCGTGATTGCCGGTCACAAAAAAATTGCCCGACACTGATTGTATTTGGGCCAAAGGTGCCACATCATACCCGAGCTGATCGACCGAGCCGTCCACCAGATCACCGGTCAAGGCCACAATATCGGCCTCAAGCGTATTGACCACCGCAACGATATCTTCGACGCTGGAACGTCGAAAAGTGGGATTGACATGAATGTCGGTAATCTGCACGATTTTAAAACCTTCCAGATCCGGCGGCAGATTATCGATCGGAACCGCTACCCGTTTGACCTGGGGCGTCTGTTTGGCTTCGGCCACGCCAAAGCCGGTGGTCAGCGCCGCAGCCGCCAGGATTCCGTAATTCATCGAGTTGACGAGGAACCCTCTGCGGGAGGGGCTATCAATGGGCTCAATCTTATCTCGGTTGCGGGCCGGTTTGGAAACGCGCGCTTTGAACCAGTTAAAGCCCGCAACCGGCAGCCACACAAGATCGCGAATCACCAGGTAGGAGAAGAGAAAACTTAAAAACCCCACGCCCAGATACCCGGCCCAGGTCAGCAGATGAAGGCCCAGATTGTCGAAACCTGAGCGGCGCAACACAATTGTGAGGACCGGCGCAAATATGGTGGCAACGATCCCAGCGGCCAACGCGATTTTCCAGCGTCGCCTGAAGGGTGCCCGGCCGAAAAGTCGCCAGGTCATATAGCCGGCCAACAGGGCGGAGATGGCAAAAAATATGATAAAAAATCTAACCATGTCTAATCCGATCACCAATTTCCGATCAGGAATGATCCCAACCAACAGGTAATAGATTAAGCATTAAATTGTAAACGCCAAGTGGATTGAAGGGTCATCTGTGGCTGCCCTTGAGCCGATTGATCATATTTGAAACGGGTTTCGTTTTGATTATCACCTTTATGTATTATGTTGTAGGTAGTCCGAATGTAGTGCCATGCCCTACAAACATGTTGCTAAAGCTGTTGATCTTTGAGGAAGCATGATGAAAACAAAACCGATACTACTCGGAACCGTGATTGCTGTGTTTTTTATGATTTTCACGGGCCTGGTGTTTCTGCCGGCAGTCCTGTCCAGCGACGCGCTCAAACCCCGCATTCTGCAGGCTGTCAACGAGCGGTTGCCCGGAAAACTACAGGTCGCGCAGTGGCGCTTTAAATGGTTTAGCGGCATTGAAGCCAAAGGCATCATTTACGACCACCAGGAAGAAAATATTTTTATCGAAGTTGCTGAATTAAAGGGATATCGAGGACTGGTCCAGCTGATGGCCAACGCCCGCAACCTGGGTGGCGTGGAGATCATTAAACCGCAGGTGTTATTTTATATAACAGACAACCAGCGGCGGAAACCATCAAAAACAGTCGAACCTTCACAGGCGGCAGGGCTACCGGCTATAGCCGGCATCCTTAAAATTACCGACGGCACCATCCGCACAGTGAACCTTAAAGGTGATGAAAAAACGGTGGTCAAAGATCTCGATCTGTTTCTGGACGTTTCGGATATCAAAAAGCCCATCACCTATCGTGTTTTGCTGACCTCCGGTGACAGCATCGGTCGTTTTGCCGGTGAGGGCACCCTGACCCTGTCTGCAGACAACCCCCTTGATCTGAACGCCATCCAATCCGATGTTAGCTTAAAAGTCAGCAACTGGGAACTCGAGGATACGCTGGCTATTCTGGCCTCACAGGGCAACTACCCCCATGGTAAAGGGCGACTCAATGCCGACCTGAGCGTCAAGGGCAGCTCAGCAGAGGCCTTAAACCTCAGGGGCAACTTGTCCGCGAGTCGACTCGAGCTCTGGGGCGGCCCCCTTAAAACGGATCATCCCCGATTCAAAGATATCGTCACAAAACTGGACGCAAACATCACCCGGGGCAGCCTGTCTCTAAAACAATTGAACTTTAAATCTTCGGTGGCCCAGGGAACTGCCCAGGGCAGTGTCACCGATAAGGGTGATAAAAAATTAAGCGGTTCGGCCAGCATCAATCTGGCCGAACTTTTCTCCCAGATGCCGCAAACCTTAAATTTACGCCAGGACACAAACCTGTCTGAAGGCACTTTATTGCTGTCGTATAATGTCAACGCGACGGATACGGTCACCGCATTTGACACCAGCGCCCAAATCGACCGTATAAAGGGCGCCAGCGGCGGCAAGGCCATCGCCCTGGAAGCCGACGTGAGCGATGCCGAGGGCGAGGTTTCTGCGCCGGTGGAAATTGAAGCCAATCACAACCATGGACGCTGTAAACGCCAGGCCACCCGCAACCCCTGCAAGCAAGAATGAACGAACTTGTTCAAATCTGACATCATCTGCGAAAAGGTACCTTATTAGGGGGAGGGGATAACGTATGCCCTGATCAGACACCGC